>Ga0209417_1005803_pt1 | contig 13283 bp, 13 predicted proteins | sample RifGroF2_FD_184002 | JGI IMG/M metagenome (GOLD analysis project Ga0209417, IMG submission 184002) | Groundwater microbial communities from Rifle, Colorado, USA - Groundwater F2 (SPAdes) (version 2) | ecosystem: Environmental > Aquatic > Deep subsurface > Groundwater | place: Rifle, Colorado... | reverse complement strand
GAATCTCAAGGAGCTCGTTAACAGAGCTTCGTGACGGTTCATCCACATATAAGCTTTCACCCCAAAAAGCCGCTTCGGCGGCTTTTTGCTTTTTTTATATCGGTGCTATACTACCAATCGCGGCTATTTTGATGAAAAATCGACTCTATCAGGAGCTCACCGATGATTGATTTAAACTTATTGCGAGAAGAACCAGAGCGCATTATAAATCTGGTGAAGAAAAAAGACCCTTCTTTTGCTATCGAACGACTTGCAGAGCTTGATTCGCGTGTTCGCGCGCTTCGCCATCTGGTGGAAGATTTTCGTTCAGAAAAAAATGCACTTTCTCGTCAAGGCAACCAGGGTGTATCTGAAGCAACACGTCAAAAGGCTCAAGAACTTTCTGAGCGTATAAAGCGCCATGAAGCAGAGCTTGATGAACTTGAAGGTGTTTTTAAAGATCTTTATTTACGGTGCCCTAATTTGCTTTTTGACGATGTGCAACCAGGCGGAAAAGAATCGAATCGCGAAGTGAAAGCGTGGGGGTCTCAACCAACTTTTTCATTTCCACTTAAAACACATGTAGAATTGGGTAAAGCGTTAGGATGGCTTGATTTTGAAGCTGCTGTTGCGATGACTGCTTCTAATTTTGCACTCTATCGTAATGATGCTGTTCGTCTTCATTATGCGCTTTGCATGTTTATGTTTCAGACGGCACTAAAACATGGATTTTCTCCCGTTTTGCCTCCGTTTTTAATCAATGAGCGTGCGCTTGAAGGGGCGAGTAATTTCCCGCGCTTTAAAGAAGAAGTCTATGCAATTGAAAAAGATGGACTCTATTTAACGCCTACGGCAGAGGTTAACCTCGCGAATCTCTATCGCGATGCAATTCTTGCTGAGCAAGAGCTTCCGATTCGTCTTACCGCTCTTACGAGCTGTTTTAGGCGTGAAGCAGGCGGATACGGAGCTGCTGAGCGCGGACTTATTCGTATTCATCAGTTTGATAAAGTTGAGCTTTTTACGCTTACAAAACCTGAAGAATCTCCTGTTGAGCAAGAGCGCATGCTTGCTTGTGCTGAATCAATATTGCAGGCTTTGGGTCTTCACTACCGTGTGATGCTTTTAGCTGCGCAAGATTGTTCATTTGCCTCATCTAAAACCTACGACATAGAGGTATGGATGCCAGGGCAAAAGGAATATAAAGAAGTTTCATCCATTAGTAATTGCACTGATTATCAAGCACGTCGCTGTGGAATTCGATATCGGTCTTCATCAACTGACAAACCGCGGCTTGTTCATACACTTAATGGCTCATCGCTTGCATTGCCTCGGTTGACCGTTGCTTTACTTGAATCAGGCCAACAGGCCGATGGTTCTGTTGTCTTTCCAGAGATCTTGAAATCGGTAACGATTGGGGTTTAATGGGTGTGTTGCGATGGAAAGTCTGAGTGAATTAAGACGTCATATTTCATCGGCGGTTATTCAGACGAGAAGAATGCTTACTGGTTCGCGGGCGGGGCAGTTTCGTATCACGACGCGTGGCTCTGGTTCTGATTTTGATCAATTGAGAGAATATCAGCCGGGCGATGATGTTCGTTTTATCGACTGGAAAAGCTCTGCTCGTGGACAGCACTTAGTGGTCCGTGAATATCGGGATGAGCGATCTCGTTCGATACATTTACTGCTTGATTGTTCTCAGTCGATGCTTTTTGGTACGAGTGAAAAACGGCTCTATGAGAGAGCGGCATCCGTTGCAGCGATAGTTGCGGTGATGGGTGAAAATGCTGGAGATGCGGTTGCGCTTCATTTTATGACGCAGGACTTGCAGACGGCGACGCCGCTTTTGGCAGGGAGGCAGCAGACGGACCGGATTGTAAGAGAGCTTTTGCGTAAAGCGCCTTCTTATTCTGGTGAAGTGGTGCAAAAAACAGTGCACTCTTTTGCTCGATTATTTCGTAAAAAATCATTACTTTTTCTCATTTCTGATTTTATTGAACCGCTTGATGTTGATTTAATGCGTTTTTTGGGAGCGCGATACAGTCTGTGTTGTATTCGGGTTCGCGATAAAAATGAAATTGCAGTTCTTGATGCGGTTCGATTTTTGCCCTGTCGAGAGAGTGAGCTATCTGGACAACATGAAGCATCGCTTCTTTTTTTGCACTCAGAAAAAAATGTGCAACAGTCTCAATATGCTCTCAAGCAGATGCGACAAGAGCAAGAAGATCTGTTTAAGCGTACGCGCATAGCGTGGGTTGATTGTTTTGTGCAAGACGATCCGGTTAAATCTGTTTTTATGGGGCTAAAAAAAGTAAGGGTGTTGTTATGATACCCGAACAAAACCCAACTCTGAATGGTTTAGATTTTGATGATATTTTTGATCTATGGCAACCGGCGTGGTGGGAGCGACCAGTTGTGTGGATATGCTTGGTTATTGCGGTTTGTTTGATTGTCGGTGTGATTATTTTTCTTGTTCGTTGGCGCAAAGCAAAGCGAATGATTAAAGACCCGTATGCTGAATTGTACCAGGCGATTAAAACTATTCGAATGAGATCTCTTGATGGAAAAGAACAATTTGTTTGTTTAAAAAAGAGTATCAAACAGTTTTTTGAAAGTCTTTCTGATGTTCAATTACAAGGGTGTACTGAGTATGAATTGTTATATTTTTGTGAAAATCAGAAGATAGATGCGCGTATTTGTGAGCTTATAACGGATCTTTTAAAAGCCAGCACTGAAGTCTGTTTTGCGCAGAAAGAAGGGGTATGCTCGTTGGACATAGTGTTAAATCAACTCGAATCTATTTTGCAACAAGAATCCGAAGTATATCGATCTTTAAGCCAAAAATAGAGGCGTATAATTGTTGCTTGAAAATTCAAAGATCTTGACACGTCTGGTATACTAAAGAGTATCGAACAATAATCCTCTGATTATATTCTCGAGAAAAACATAAAGGTTTGTAGAAGTCTTACGGAAAGGTGAGCGGTTGTATTGCCTTTAATGAAGTTTTAAAAAGGCAATCTGGTTGTTGGGCACAATTTTATATTAAAGATAAGGAATTTTTTGATGGCAAAGCATGTAGGGGTAAAATTGCCGGATGATTTGTTTGCGATTTTGCAAAAGGGAACGGTCGCAGTATTAGCAACCTTTTCAGAAAAACAAGTTCCTCATACAACACCAATTAACACCTTGTATCCAAAGGGTCGTGAAAGCATTTTAATGTCGATTCACAAGGATCATACGGGATATCACAATATGGTGTGGCAAAAGAAGGTTATGCTCTGTGTTCTTGATGAAGAAAATGTAGCATATAGTGTTTTGGGGCGTGCAGGAGTGGTGCGTGCACCGTCGATTGTACATCCGCTTATGAATGTAGTACGTATTGATATTATTGATATTAAATGCGATCGGTCCGGTCTTTCTCGAGTAGATACGGGTGTTAAATGGAGTTATACTTCGCCAGAAGCCGCGGAGCTTTCTCTCGCTTTACTCGGTGAATTGAAAGAGCTTGCTAAGACTTTGTAAAAAAGGGGGCTTGAATGAAGCGCTGTATACCTACCATTATTTTTTTGATGATGTTTGGATGTAGAATTTCAGTGTGTGGTGATGATGAAGGTCCGCTTGGAGTTTTTAATCCACCACCTTCTCCAACGCCAGAGGTTGTTGCGGAATCATGGGAAGAGCCAGTTGAACCAGAGGGTGCTCCCACGACGGTTGGAGAGCCAACGGGAAATTGGTATCTAAAAGCACAGGTCTTTAAAAAGGCTGAAGACCTTTTTAATAAGCTCAAAAAGCAGATCACCTTGGTAACGCCATCACGGAAAGACTTTGATGGCCGTTGGCAAGAACTTGATAAGAAGCTTGATGGTTTTTATCAAGAATGTGGCTTTCAGCAGGGTGAAATTGATGCGCGACTTAAAGCTATCCAAGAAGAAATTGAACAGGCTAAAAAAACGGGTATGCAGGCCCAAGAATTGCGTGACTTCTTGAAAAAGCTTGATGAAAAACGTGTTGAAGTCGAAAAGCTTAAAGTAGAGTTTACCTATGTGCAAAAGCTTGATGCGGCTTCTTTTAAGGCAATTCAAATGCTTGGGGAAGAGATTGAAAAGGCTTTGTCTTATGAAAATAAAGCATGGACAGCGCTTGAGAAAATTTCTGACACCTTGAACGATGAAGCAGCAGAGAAGCTTTATCGTGACATAGAGGTATTATCGCGAAATATTGCAGCGCTTGACCGGTATATCAAAAATGACTTTACGCAATTCTTTACTACGCTTTCAAGTGAGATAGACAAGCAGATTGGTTCAGTACGGCAAAAATTAACTGAATTACGGACACGAGGTATTGAACTTAATAAGAATGTACTTGCAGAGCAGGCAAAAATGGAGGCGCTCAAAAAAGAACAGGAGCGTCTTCAAAAAGAAAAAGCTGCAGCAGAAGCGGCAAAGAAAAACCAGGCTGGATGGTTCTCTACGATCTGGTTTTCGATTGTAAATTTCTTTGCTTCGATCTGGCACGCAATTACAGGACTATTCTCCCGTTCAAAATAAGCTAAAAAAAATTTGCAAAGGCTCAGTTCTTCTGGTACAGTGAGTTTCATGTTCTGGTAAATGTGCGGAAGTGGTGAAACTGGTAGACACGCAGCTTTGAGGGGGCTGTGGGAGTAATCCCGTGGGGGTTCGAGTCCCTTCTTCCGCACCAGATTACCGCCGTGATCATTTTCGGCGGAGAGTACTAAAAAGGTTATCCTTATTTTTATCGACAGGGGATGGAGTATGACAGTCTCACTTCGCCAACTCTTTATATCACGGTTTTCACTCTGGCTCATTTTGGCAGTGGCTGGGGGGTATTTCGTCTATAATTTAAACAATTACATTAAATACGGCATTGATCTTGTGGGTGGTACGTATGTAACACTACAGGTTCAGCTTGATAAAGCTCATGAAACTGAGCTTGTTGAGCGTATGCAAGATGCAGCAGATGTTTTGAAAAAGGCAGGAAAAACTCTTCCTAAATCAAAAAAAATAGAAGCTGGAATTGCACAACTTGTTTTTGATGATGTTAAAGATGCGAATATTGCATTTGAAGTTCTTTCCTCGGCAATTAAAGGGGTAAGTGTTGATCGCAAAGAGACAATAGTTACTCTTACTTTAACTTCTGAAACAAAAGCGCGCATTGACCGTGAAGCTGTTGATAGTAATATTAATGCTCTTGAAATGCGGGTGAATGCGTTTGGTGTTGGCGAAACATTAGTGGCAAAACATGGAACCGATAAAATTATTGTTGAGCTTCCTAATATTCACAATACGCAACAAGCAAAAGCAATGATCGGTCGTGCAGCGTTACTTGAAATTAAGTTGGTTGAAGATGATTCCCCTAGTGAACAAGATCTTCTTAACCGTTATGGTGGATCAGCACCAGAAGGTTTTGTTGTTGTTCCGGAGCATCGCGGAGATCGCCAGCATTTCTATCTTGTGCCCGCTTACAGTGATTTGACCGGCCGCTTACTTAAGAGTGCGCATTCGAGTCTTGGTGGTGATACAGGTGTGGAACCAGTAGTAAATTTTGAATTCAAAAAAGAAGGCGCCGCAAAGTTTTATGAATTGACGGCTAACAATATTGATCGTCAATTAGCTATCGTTCTTGATGGTGAAGTTAAATGTGCGCCCAAAGTTCATACAGCATTGAGTTCATCTGGTATGATTTCCGGTGCGTTTACCGCAAGTGAAGCACAAGAGCTTGCAATGCTTTTGCGTGCAGGATCTTTTGTAGCACCTGTTACGTTTGAAGAAGAGCGCAATATTGGTGCAACATTGGGGCAAGAATCGATTCGTAAAGGATTGATGGCCTGTATTATTGGTATGTTGCTTCTCTTGGGCTTTATTGTGATTACCTACAAAATGGCAGGTCTTTTGGGATACATTATCCTTCTATTTAACTTGTTATTTTCGCTTGTGTTACTTGCAGGAATGCAGGCTACATTAACGCTTCCTGGTATCGCAGGTCTTCTGTTGACCATTGGTATGGCTATCGATGCATCGATTCTTATTTTTGAGCGTATGCGCGATGAGCTTGCGGCAGGTATTCCATTGCGTAGAGCGATTGAACTTGGGTTTAGTGGTGCCATGACCGTGATTCTTGATTCGAATATCACGTCGCTTTTGATGGCTATTGTTCTCTATAAATTTGGAACGGGACCAATTCAGGGCTTTGCAGCAACACAAATTGTTGGTATTATAGCTACGTTGGTTACGGCTCTCTGGATGCAGCGTTCATTCTTTACGTTTGCAACTGATGTGCTTGGTGTTACCAAGATGCGTATATAGTCGTATATTTGGTAGTAGTTGACATAATTTCGATATAAAAATGGGGTGGCGACGTAGCTCAGCTGGTTAGAGCGGCGGAATCATAATCCGTAGGTCCGGGGTTCGAGTCCCTGCGTCGCCACCAATCTCTTATGAATATTTCACTTTTTCTTACTTTGACGCGTCTGGCAGCTTCTGTGACGCTTCTTCCGGTCTTTTTTTATTTTGCTCCATGGCAGGGCTCTTTTCTCTGGGCGATTCTTCTTGATATTTTTGTTTTGTTGCTCTGCTTTACCGATTTTCTTGATGGGCGTTTAGCGCGCTTGTTGCATATTGAGTCTGATGCAGGGCGTGTGTTTGATCCGGTTGCTGATAAAGTTTTGGTGGCGACCATGTTTCTCATTCTTTTTTCTGCGGGTCGCGTGGGTTTTGGTATGGTAATTTTGGTTATTGTTCGCGAATTTATAGTCATGGGTTTACGAGAACTTGCTTTGATGCAGGGGGCGTCTGTTCCTGTTGCTTTGTGGGGCAAGTTGAAAACGGCCACTCAGATGGTTTTTTGCATTTTCCAAGTTATTAACCCCTGTTTTTATGGGATTGAGGGGAATACTAAAACGGTGTTTTTTCTTGTCGAGCAATTGTTGCGATGGCTTGTTATTATTTTGACAGTTGAATCAGCACGCAACTATTTTCTGACTTTTCGTCTTGTTACAAAAAGTAGCGCAAAGTAGTATTCTTGCAAAAAATGTGTAAATCACGAGGAGCGTCGATGCAGTTTAATGAAGTAGCACATGCTTTCTTAGAGATTGAAAAAGAAGCTTCTCGTGTCAAAATGACGGAGTATTTGGCACAGCTTTTTAAAAAAGCGACACCAGAAGAAGCGCGTATCATTGCCTATCTTTCGCTTGGATTACTGCGTGCTGTTTATGAAGGAACTCAGTTTAATTTTGCAGCAAAAAGCCTTGTGCCTGTTGTTGCGAGTCTTCTTGAGATCAGCGAACAAGAAGTGGGACGTCGCTCGGTTCTTGCCGGTGATCTTGGGGCCGTGATTTCTGAAGGAACCTGGGTTGCGTCTGATAACTTATCACTCACATCTGTTTTTGAGCAATTGCAAAACTTTGCGTCAATGTCTGGCTCTGGTTCTGTTGACGAGAAGATGTCGGTCCTGGTTGATTTACTAAGGGCTCTTGACCCCCTTTCGGCTCGCTATATTGTCCGCATCCTTTTGGGTAAGTTGCGGCTTGGTTTTTCTGAGATGACCTTAATTGATGCTTTATCGTGGATGCTTGCGGGGGATAAATCTTTGCGCGCGTTGCTTGAGTATGCATTCAATGTTTCTGCTGATATTGGATTGATTGCTCAGACTGCGCGAGAGGGTGGAGTTTCTGCTGTTGAGCGTATTGGTATTGTGCTTGGTGTTCCTATTCGGCCGGCTGCCGCAGAGCGACTTCCTTCAGCGACGGCGGTTATTGAAAAAATTGGTGAAGCAATTGCACAGCCAAAGTTTGATGGATTTCGGTTGCAGGTTCATATTGATCGGCGCACTGAAGTGCCAAAAATCACCTTTTTTTCACGCAATTTGTTGCCAATGACCACTATGTTCCCCGATCTTTACAAGGCGTTAAAAGATCTTCATGTTGAAACAGCGGTTATTGAAGGTGAAGCGCTTGCAGTAGATGAAGTAACGGGTACCTATTTGCCTTTTCAAGAGACGGTAAAGCGGCGGCGTAAATATGATATTGCAGCAATGGTTGAAGAATTACCTCTCAAGCTCATGCTTTTCGATCTACTGTATCTTGATGGGGTTTCATGGTTAGATAAAACTCAGCAAGAGCGGTATATTCAGCTTAAAAAAATGTTTTCTGACTATGGAAATCGTTCAGTAGCGGTGACTGATCAGATTGTAGTTCATACGGCGCAAGAGCTTGAAGCTTATTTTCTCTCGTCTATCACAGCAGGACTTGAAGGAGTAATGGTCAAGCGGCCAGACTCTTTGTATCAGCCAGGTAAGCGTAATTTTAGTTGGATAAAGCTGAAACGCTCAGAGCGAGGGAAGCTTGATGATACCATTGATGCGGTTGTTTTAGGGTATTACAACGGAGAAGGTAAGCGTGCTCTGTTTGGAATTGGGGCTTTTTTGGTGGGAGTGTACAATAAAAATGAAGATCGCTTTGAGACAATTGCAAAAATTGGTACCGGGCTTACTGATTTTGGATGGCGTGAGCTGCGCGCTAAATGCGATGAATTAAAAATTGCAGAGCAGCCGCACAACGTTGTGGTTGCCCGTGATTTAGCCCCTGATGTATGGGTGACTCCTGAGTTGATGGTTGTCATCCGTGCTGACGAAATTACCCGTTCTCCGATTCATTCAGCAGGAAAGCGTTCGGATGCTCTTGGATATGCGCTTCGGTTCCCTCGGTTTTTGGAATATCGCTTTGATAAATCGCCAACAGAGGCAACTGATGTTGAAGAAATTACAAGTCTTTTTGAACAGCAAAAAATGGTTGAGTCTGAAAACGCCTTAAATATTGTTTAATTTTAGTTTATAATGCTTTAAGTGTAATAAAAATAACACAAACGATAGAACAAAAACCTTGGAGTTATCTATGAACAATCAAAAAAGAATAATGGTGAATTGTGTTGCGCTCTTTTTGCTTGCAGCAGCTTCTTTTGGGAAAGCATCTCAGAATCAAAATTGGGAAAAGCTTAAACAAAACTATACAGAGTCTTTTAACGAACTCTCTTCCCCAAAATTGATTCAAAGTGCTAAGAAAACACTACCACTGATGTGTCCTCTGTGTTTTGTTGCGCGCCATCAAGCATTTATCAAACTAGCTAACAAGATGGGGGTATCTTCAAAAAAAGCGGAAAGTTTTCTTGAAGTATTGGAATCTAAAGTGAGAGTTATGCAAGTTAAAGCTTTTTGGCACAATAAACACATTCTTGGCGGCAATCCGTTTGTGAAAATTACGGATAACAATGTTGCAGGTCTGTTGGCTAAAAGCATGTCTGTGAATGATCTTTTTTTATACAAAGATAGCCGATCAGAGCCCCCTTATCTAAGTAAATACAAGAATTCTGTGTGTGAAGAAAACAAGGATTTTCTTGAGCAATTGTATAGCCAGTCTTATGTTAAATCTCTTGATAAACCTCAGCCATCAAAAAAAGTGATTACTTATCCCTACAGCAAACAAATAAATCAAGAAAAAATTTGCCAACTTTTTCAAAAACCCGTCGACCAATGTGATGTTCAGGTCGTAATTAAAGATCAAAAAGTCCAGTTGGATCCGAAAGATCTGAATGATGAAAATGATGAAACGGTGGATTTTGAAGAGCCCGCGTTTTTTGAAGGAGATGTTGAATCTTCTTCAAATTGGAATCAGTTTGATCCGACTGATGAATTTGAGAGTTTGCTTGATCGATATGTAAAAGGCAGTGAGAATGTAACGTTTGGTGACCAAGGGACCTTTGAGTATTGGTTGTATTCATTCTATAAAGAAGTAAATGCCATCAGTAAACTTTCTGCAGAAAACAGAGAGAATGGGGTGAGATTTGTATTTGAGATGGCGAAGACTTCTTTTAAAAAAGATCCGCAAATACTTCAGTTGTTTTGTGACACTGAAAAAAAATAATTTATTTTGCTGCCGCAGCGATGCGTTGGGCAAAATAAGCAGCTTCTTTGGCAGGATCGCTATTTTCTGTAATTGCACCTCCAATAATAATGCCGTCAGGGTTGAGCGCTATTATTGCATCTATATTGGTACGTGAAATGCCGGTTGAAGCAAAAATAGGAAGATCAGTGTTATCCCGAATAAAGGTCCATCGCTCGCTTAAAGATTCGGGGTTCTCTGCTTCAGTAATAAAGTGAAACACCAGAGCTGAGACGCCGAAGCTTTTTGCATCTAAGGCGCTTTGTCCTGAGCCGAAAGAACCTATTAAATCAAGCATGACGCGCATATTGTTCTCTTCTGCGTGCATACATGCAGCGCGAATAATATGGGTATGTGTGTTTGCAAGAACGGTTACCCAATTACAGCGAGCTGTGTTGAGTAACGTGATCATGTCTTTTTCATGATCAATAATCTTGGTGTCGCTGATAAGTTCTTTATCAGGAAATTTTTCATGAAATTTTTTGATGGCTTCAATACCATAATGAGCAAGAAGTACGGGACCAATGCGGAATGCAGTGCAAAAAGGTGCTACTTTTTCTGCGCATAAAAGCGCCTCGTTGAGATTAAGTTGATTAAAAGAGATATGAAGGATCATAAAGAGGTCTCATTTCTATTTTTAAATGGGGTTGATAAGGCTTGCATAGCGATCTGGTTGATAACGATATGATTTATTTTGATCGAGTGATCTGAAATAGCGTCGATTAATTTTCAAAAAAGAGAGGGCGTTGAGATTTCGTTTTAAAGATTTGGTCGGATAAAAAGGGGGAAGGAGGAAGTTTTGGCCACCAAACGTGGTGAAGGTGCCTGTTGGTACAAAAATTTCATCTGGTTTTGCGCAGATAATAATGTCATCGGGAGCTGTTTTTAAAGAGGTGGGCGTTTCGAGTTTACTGACGTTCCAGAAAAATTCTTTTTTTTCTTTATCTTCGATCCGTTCAAATTGGTAATAGGCGGCAGCTGCATTTTCTTTTCTTGCAAAAAACTCAATGTTTTGTCCACGAATAATCACCGGAATAATATGCTTAGTAATGACAATACGCAGGGTGTTTGAATCGGTTTTCCGGGGAAATTCGAGCATCCCATTTTCGTTGAAAATCGAGAAATAGCCCATATAGGTGGCGATTACGCCCCCATTGCCTTTTGTGTGTGGCTTGAGCCGTACTTTGAGAAGTTTTTGGTCTTCAGGGAGCTTAGCGAGTTCAAAATTTTCAACGACAGGTATGGCTACTTTTGGTTCCATTTGTAGGGTAATTGTGTGAGAAAATTGGCGTTGTACAATTGTCTCTTCTTTTACGAAGATCAAAAAGTAGGTGCTTACGCTGACCAGTACAAAAAACCCTATAAAAATTTTTGATGATTTCATCGCTCCTACTCCCTTTTTAACCCCCCAGCCAGAGAGATTCTTTTCAGAGTCTTTGGCTTGCTTTCCCTTAATCAACTTTAGCATAGACTGATTTTCAAATGCCAGGGTCGCGCTGCTTTTTTTATGGTCTCTTTACAAAACTTTTGGTACGGTAAAAGGGTATAAAAATATGTTTGGCAAGCCTTGGGGCAGGTGGGGATATAATGGTAGAATCAGCAGAAATGTTAGCAATGGAGTGGCAGAATTTTAAGCGTGAGGCTTCTTTGACCGAGCGGCAACTTGCGCAGTTTCAACAGTATTATCAACTGCTGATCGAATGGAACAGGGTCCATAATTTGACCACCATTACTGACTTAAAAGAAGTGATAAACTATCATTTTTTGGATTCACTTTTGTTAGGTAAGTTTGTTGATTTTTCAACACTTTCTACCATTGCTGATGTTGGTACGGGTGCTGGATTTCCTGGGCTTCCCCTCAAAATTAAATACCCGCATCTTTCGGTCGTACTTATTGAAGTGACTGAGAAAAAAAGACAATTCTTGAAAGTGGTTTGTGAGGCATTAGGTCTTGAAAATGTTGAAATTGAAGCCCTTGATTGGCGTACATTTTTACGTAAAACGTCATATCATATAGATCTTTTTTGTGCTCGCGCTTCTTTGCAGCCAGAAGAGCTTATTTTTATGCTCAAACCATCAAGTCCGTACCGTGAGGCAACACTTGTGTATTGGGCTGCAAATGACTGGCAGTCATTGCCAAAAGAGGCATCCTTTATTCTTAAAGAAGAACTTTATGTAGTTGGAGCTCGGTGGCGTAAATACGTCTTTTTTAAGAATAAAAGTTAAGAATAAAAAATGAAACGTTTTGTTTTTTTGATTGGAATATTTTTGATACCGATGTGCGCTTTTGTGGCGATTAAGCCGTGTGCAAAAGATGATTCTGTCGTTATTCCTCTGTGCCCTTTAGTTTCTGCGCTCCACAAAAACTTTAACCGTGGGATCTCTGTTTCAAAAGACCCTAATAAATTGGTGCCACGAGTGACCTCTATTTCGTATGGGTCATTTCGCAAAAAATGCACATGTACTATCGATTTTTTTAAACAACAGACGCATGTTGGGCAGACAAAGTTTAGCTGTGAATTAACAAGCAATCCTAAAGTACGATCCGTTTATGTAGATCTTATATGTACCGAGGTAAATCTACGGCATCAAGGGCTTGGTAAATTAATGATGCAGCAGCTTTTATGTGCGCTTCAAAGATTGGCTCATGAAACCAAAACGTCGTTTGTGTTTTACCTTTTTTCGTCAGAAGTTTGTAAACCCCCAAAGTGGGTTGGCCGTACCTCTTTAAGTTCACCGGAACAACAAAAAATTCGCAATAAATTTTACACAGGCCTTGGCTTAACAGAGTCGACGACGGGCCTCTACTGGGACCAAAAGCTGAGTTTTTATATTTCTGGAGAACCCTCTCATTATGGGATCTATTTTTGTACGGATAAAAGTCACGACATACCGACAGAATTTGAGAGTTATAAATTTGGTACAACGTATCTTCCGGCTCAATCAAATCAAGAAGCAAACCAAAAAGAAATTGTGCCGAAGCATATCGATACTTTTTTCAAACATCTTGAGCTTTATTTGTACCCCTTCTTTTTAACTGATAACTTCCCTTTAGAACCTATTTTTTATCCTTTTATTAAAGAGAAGTTTTTGCTACAAAAAAAGGCTAAAAAAAGTTTTCTTGCTTCGGCGGATTATTCCATTACTACCGTTAAACCTGCAGGCATATGGAATGTAGTATCTCTCATAAAAGCATGTCGAAGTCATTCAAAGGAAGATTGGAAAGTTGTACTTGAAAACAGTACAGCAGATCTCTGGTTAAGCCTTTTACAAAAAACATTCGTGTTGGCACTCAAATCTTCATCTTTTATGAGTTAAGCTCCGCGTTTGTTTTAAACTTGTATTTTGACCAAAA
>Ga0209417_1005802_pt1 | contig 13283 bp, 14 predicted proteins | sample RifGroF2_FD_184002 | JGI IMG/M metagenome (GOLD analysis project Ga0209417, IMG submission 184002) | Groundwater microbial communities from Rifle, Colorado, USA - Groundwater F2 (SPAdes) (version 2) | ecosystem: Environmental > Aquatic > Deep subsurface > Groundwater | place: Rifle, Colorado... | reverse complement strand
GGTCTTTTCATGAATTTTTAAAATTATTCCTTCAAACCATTTTCCGCTTGATCCATTGACTGAATTTAAAAAATATGTTATTTTAACGTCTTCACAAAAACATACAAAACTTATGTCCACAGAAAGTCAAAATTCAGAACCTCAATCTCAAAAAAAACTAGATGTATTATACACAATAAAAAGTGCACCACTCCCATCAATCAATATACTTTTATATACAACAGTAGGAGGAAGTATATTATACACAATAGGATTCAATCAAAATAGCCTGCCTTTATTAACATTCTTCGCTATAAATTCTTTTTTTGAATTTGAAGAGCTTAAAAGACTACTTGCTTTAAGAGAAAAAATTAAAACAATTTTGAAAAATGAATGGCCAGAGGATCAAGAATCAGAAGAATGGCATTTATTAAAAAAAACAACTCAATGGTGGTGCAGAAGAAGATGCGTTAAAGCCTTAATAGCACAAGAATTCCCTCTTACTAACTATTTAAATAAATATAATAAATTAATAATCGACAACATTGCTGATCGCTGGATATAAATTTACAATGATTTGAAAAAACTAACCTCTAAATGCATCGCGGATTACACAGGTTACTCTAGAAATATCGCCTCCACGATCACCACTTTTTTCTCTTTCTCTTTTTTGCTTTTCTCTTTTTCTGTCGCCTCTAATTTTTTCCAAGAGCATTACCTGGTGTAACTTTACTACGTCATCTGAACGTTCTCGTAAATGACACTCCAATTCAAGGTCTCCTCTTCCATTATATGATTGGGATAAGTATAAAAATTGTTCTGTGTTTCTAACATACACAATTGCATAAGTCATCAAACAAGCATCCGCTCGCATTTTACTGTTTAAACCTCGAGGATTGGTTGATGAATATCTATTTGCAATTTCAACATTTACTTGATCTGCTATTGTCCGAAGTTCTTCCAGAGATAATAAATTACGTTCATTGTTAAGATGGTCAAGTGAGTACTGACCTACTAACTCTTTAGCAAAATCCTGGATGTCAATTAAACACTTTTCTGGATCTGTAGAATATAGAATTTGTTCCATAAAAATATTTTTAACTAGTAAAACATCTATATCATAACATTACTCTCTCTCTGTCAAGTTTTAATCCACTTATTCTGTAAAAAATAATGATAATATTTATTAGCTTTAAGAAAATGTATATGCAAAATAAATATAATTTTACAATTATTATAGAAAAAGATAGTGATGGTTATTTTGTTTACTGTCCACAATTGCAAGGTTGTTATAGCCAAGGAGATACTTATGAAGAAGCTTTAAATAACATTGAAGATACCATCAAACTTCACATTGAAGATAGGCACGAAGAGTTAAAAACATGGAAACAACCACAATTTATAAATGTAACATCACTTGAATTAGCAATATAAATATGCCAAAGCTTCCAAGACTAACAGCAAAAGATTTAATTTAGTACGTCAAAGCGGTAGTCATATGATTTACAAAAACAAAACAGGCATTAGAGCAACTGTTCCTTTTCATGGAACAAAAATAATTCATCCAAAAATTATAAAACAGATATTTTTAGATTTGAAATTAGATATTTAATATAAATTATTCTTTACTTTCCCTAAAAGCATCTTCCTCTCCAACTTTCACATCATACCCTGCCAAATTAGGATCATCTGATTTTTGGTTTGGAAAAATATAGATATCCTTTGAAAACTCACCCTAAATCCCTCTTCCCCGATCGGAGTCGAGGACAAGCTTGAAAGAGAGGGACTTGTTTATAAATAAGATTCTAATTCTTTAATAACTTTATTTATATCATTTAAAATATCTTCATTCCTAAATCTTATAATTTTATAACCTAAATTATTAAGGATATATGTTCTTAAGCTATCATATTCTTTTTGATTATCATGAATTGTACCATCAATTTCTATAATCAGTTTTAATTGATGACAATAGAAATCAGCTATGAAAAATCTTTTTTTATTTTCAAATTCAAATATGATTGCAAATTGTCTTATGAATTTTCTATTTTTTATTTTTCTATTTCTAACATAAGTCCAAAATATATATTCTGCTTTAGTTTGATTCTTTCTAAGTTCTCTAACTGTAGCTTTCAGATCTGGTCTATTATCCATATGTATTTATTCGTAAGAAATCCCCCTCTCTTTGAAGAGAGACAAGTTATAAGGAATTAACAAGGGAAAATTTATAAACTCTAAAGAAATAACGTAAGAACTTTCGAGCAGTGGCCAATATGCAAGTATAATAATGCTTTCCTCTTCCATGAATTGAATCATAATAAGCTTTGTATTCTTCATTGTGTCTCCATAAACTCCATCCAATCTGAAATAATATTTTTCTATAAAATGGATTTCCTCTTTTAGATAAACATCCTTTCCCTTCCCATGTACCACTTTGCCTAACTCTTATATCTAATCCAAAAAACGCAATCATTTGATCTCTATTCTCAAAAGATCTTCCTTTAATTGCAGTACTTAATACTGTTGCCTGAAATATGGAAACACCTTTAATTTGTGATATTTCTTTAGCTAAATCATCTGCTGTATCTGTAATCATTTTTTTTAAAACATCAATGGCTGTATCTAATAATTCTATACATTCCAGAATACAATCTAAATTTAATGAAACATCAATAATTGTACTAGCCTCTATAGCATCTTCATACGCTCTTTTTATTTGTTGTTTTGCATGTACCAGTTTAGCTAAAAGAGATTCATATCTTTTTATTTTTAATGTTTCACGAGAATCAAAAAATTGAGGTAAATTTTCTTCTATTCTTCCTATTTCAGCTAATCTTATAGCATCTATTTTATCATTTTTTGCATCACGAATAGATGATTTTTGATATTTTTTTGTTATGAGTGGATTAATTAAACGGACATCATATCCATAATCTGTTAATAATAAACAAACAAGCCAATGCAATGATCCAGTTGATTCAACTACAATGATAGCTTCTTTAGCATTGTTATCACTAAGCCATTTTCTACATTCTTCTATACCTTCCTGAGAATTTATAAATGTAGCTATTTTCCTCAACCCTTCCCTTCTAATAGCAATATCCAATTTGGCTTTTGAAACATCTATTCCAACATAAGTTTTTTCTATCATATGTTTAAAAAATAAAAAAATAGAAAAACTTTCTGAAACTCAATTGGTATCCTACTTATTTATAGTCCCATTAGCAGGGAAACAAGTTAATTGACCAAGAGTTTCAATATGTAGTGGTGAAAGTCTCTCTTCGTCACTTAAAAGTGAAAGGGATGGTTGATCACCACTACTCGAAAGTCCTTACTTAATATACATTATTTCTTTTACTTCCTTATAGTAGAGGGACGGGGTGAGTTTTCAAAAGAATATTCTTCTTTTCTGGCTTTTTTATGAATTTCTTCAAACTAAAAATCAGATGATCCGATTTTATTCTCTTGTCAGATGTAAAATTACATTGTATAATTAAAAACCGCACTTATTAAATGTATTTATTATTTTTTAAATTAAAAAAACATGAAACTTTCTTCTGGACCAGAAGTTCAAACAGTATCTACCATTGAAGTTATACAAAAAATGAAATCTTTTCAAGCTGAACGTGATGAACTTAAAACAAAAGATCCTATGGCATTTAAAAGAGAACAATCGCCTGAATCACAAGCAGCACAAGCTATGATAAAAAGACAATCAGAAGAATTATGTCGATTAATTATGGGCAGAGATCGTAATGAGGAGGCTAACGGAGAAGATACAGCATTTTTAGCGGCATTGCGATATTATCAGAACCAGGCATTGCCTTTCAGCACTTATTTTAGTAGTTATTTGGCAGTTGCCTTAGATGGACAAGCACGAGATACATTTGGCGATATTTCAAAGCAGGATTTAATTAGGGATCCTATACATACAAAAGGTACCATAGCGGAAAGTTTGCTGTATTATTTAAAAGGTAAATCAGCTAGTCTTTGGATAATCGAAAGAGGAGGACGAGAAGGAAATACTGTTAGTTTTACCTTGCCAACCGATGAAGATATCCAAGCAATAATTACGCACACCTTATCTGAGCTTAATGTCACAAGAGACCAAGCTGTAAACGCTATAAACGCGTTAATTGGACATAATGAAATAGCAGATCCTCAATTCCCAGAAGCGGTACAGTCTAAACTAGATAGAGAAGGTATTACTTCAGATGATACTCGAGATTGGCTTCGTGATTTGTTGAATAGACATAGTGAAGTTAATTTAAGGAGTTCAGAGGATTTAGGAACCGTAATGCTTTATCGACTTAGAGATAGTTTAACAGTTGGTGCTAGGCTTGGAGAATTAGGAGAAATTGGATTAGATCAATTAGCTATCCGTAGGAATTTTTTAGCACTTATAGCGACAATAACTGCAGAATGATGGTGACTTTGATTTAGGACGTTACAAACATTTTGTCCAAATATTTAACTAGCTGACTGGGAGGTGTCTCAATTTTGAGTAGAAAATCATCTATATTTAAACCTTTAATTTCTTCCTGTAAGTTGCTTTTGTCATAATTCGATAAAACAATTAATTTTGCATTTGGTATGTGCTTTCTTAAGTTTGGCACTATATCTAAACCTGATTTTTCATGGCCTTTGATAGCGTGGTCAATCAAGATTACATCTGCTGGAAAATTGGGAATTACTTTTTCAGTTTCTTCTGCGGTTCTTGTCCACAAAGTTTCATAGCCAGCCATATCTAATCTTTTTTTATAAATGCGTCCTAGAGCCTCTTCGTCTTCAAGCAGTAAAATTTTTTTCATGTAAATCTATTAGATTATAGTTAAATTTAATTGATTAACGCGCATTTGGCAAGAAAGTTGGCTGGATTAATTGTACAGTTATTTTGCTATTAGTGGTGCATTTTAGAAAATCATAGTACATTAAAAAAGCCTGATTTCTAAATTTATTATTATGTCCAAACGGATTATTGCTATCAGTATTGTTGCCTTATTGTTTTTTGGTTGTGGTAAAGCTGACATTAATGATCTTATTAAGAATAAGATCAAGCTGGATTCAAAAGAGCAAGAATCAATATTAGCAATTGTTAATAGCGCTAAAATTGATAATAAGAATATGACAGTTTTTATAGACGAATATATGCCTTTAGCCGATAATTATATCAGCATTGAGAATAACCACATAGTTGAATTACGTATAAATAATAGCAATTTGGATTCCATGTCAGGTATTTCTGCTTTTTTTGCCTTACGCTACCTTGATTTATCTTCTAATCAAATTCACAGACTGCAAGACTTAGATAATGCTTCTGTTTTAGAAAGCCTTTATTTATCTAATAATCAGATATCAAAAATTGAAAATTTAGAAAATTTAATTAATCTGAAGGAATTAGTTCTAACTGCTAATAATCTAACTGTAATCACTGGTCTTGATTCTTTGGTTAATTTAACCAGTCTACATCTAGAGAATCAAAACTCTCCAGGAATTACCAAAATAGAAAATTTAGATAATCTTCATTCGCTCATTTTATTAAATTTGGATGCCAATAATATTAATCAAATCACTGACCTGCAGAACTTAACTGCTCTAGAAACGTTATCTTTGAATACTAATAAAATCAGTAACATTGAGGCGTTAAAAAATATAGGTCCGTTAAAGCATGTTTTTTTATCTAATAATCAAATTAACTATGTCCCAGAATGGACCAATAGGTTAGAAACTTTTGATGTCAATAATAATCCTATCAAAGAAGTGGAAAAGTCTCCCACAGAAGCAATTGCAGAGAATGAGGGTGAAAATACCGCTATGCCTAGCGCTAGTGGATACATAAGCGGAAAATCAGAAACGTATAATTTAAGTTATGGATTGGGTATATCTGGTAATTATCAACTTTCTATTAAAAGTTTAAATGGCACATATGCCAATTATATCAAATTAAACAAATCAACTGCGCCAAGTACTCCATTGGTTTCTTTGGATATCACTTCAGGAAGTGGGAACTTATATATTTATCTTGTTGACGAAAGGGGACAATGGACAAAATATTTAATTTCCGCCTCCCAAAAACAAACTATTAAAGGGTATTTGACTAAATTTGCGCCTAATGAATATCAATTCTACCTTGAAGCTGTTGATTCCAAAGCTAAAAACATCAGCATATATCTCTCGTTTTTGTAGTTTTGCAGTTAAAATTTCACATTTTAACAGTGATGATAAAAAACGGCGCTTCAAATTCAGCAGTTATCATAAAATTATGAGCTTCAATAATTTTTTTCACGATATTTAATCCTATGCCTAGATTGTTATATGATTTCAGATGTGATCTGACTTGATCAGTACGAAAAAATCTATCAAATAAAAATTCTAAATTTTTCACGTCGAAACTTTTATTTTGATTTTTTATTTGCCAATATTTACCATCATTTTTGTCATCCATGAATATAGTGATTTGCGATTTTTCATCGCCATATTGCACGGCATTTTTGATCAAATTAATTAATACTTGCTTGAATTTTTGCTTATCGACTTCGACTTTTAAATCGCCTTCAATTTTGTAATGGATATTTTTATCTTTGATGATATTAGAAAAAGTTTCAATGACATCTAAGGTCATGGGTCTTAGATCAACCATATCTTTATGAATTTTCAATTCAGTGGCTTCCAGTTTTACTAAGGCAATCATTTCTTTAAGCATATTCTGGACTCTTTCAATTTCAGAAATTGGTTTTTGAATAAATTTCTTAGTTGGTTTGAAAATTCCATCACTAAGTCCTTGTAAATAACCATAAATGGCGGTAATTGGAGTTTGTAGTTCATGAGACAGATCAGTAAAAAACCGCTTGCGAATGTTTTCTTGCTTGTCAATTTTATAAATTAAAGCGTTGTAAGCTCTTTCTAATTCATAAATTTCATCATCGTTTTTATCGCTAATTTTAATTGGTTTGCCTGTTTTTTCATATTCTTTCATTGAGTTAGTAATATTATCAATCCTTTTGGAAAAGAAACGAACAGCCACATAGGATAATAAAATCGCTATTATAAAACCAAACGACATAGCGATTAAAAATGAATTATTAATATTATCCATAAAAATTCTTTCCGGAGCTTTTGGCGGGAAGTGTTCGCTATCCATCAAAAACCGTCTTTGTTCTTCAATAAAATGCTGATTATCAATATTTTCTATTAACATCTCTTTTCTTCTTTCAATAAAATTATTAAAAGCATTTTGAGTTTGAAAATGTAAAAACACAAACCAAAAAGTCACCACTATCACTACTAAAAGAAGATAACTGATTCCTAATTTTGTTCTAAGTTTCATGGTTATTGTTTTAATTAATAAATTTAAAGCCTACTCCCCTGACAGTTTTGATTAATTGAGGACTCTCGTGATTATCTTCCAGTTTTTTTCGTAAATTTTTTATATGAGTATCCAAAGTTCTATCCTTCCAAGCATTGGTATAATCCAAAGCATGTTCCATTAGATAATCTCTGGATATGACTTTACCTTCTTGTTCCACTAAGCATTCTAAAATGTTAAACTCTATTGGTGTTAAGCTGACTTCTTGATTATTCTTTATAATCTCTCTTTGCGTAAAAGAAATTTTCAAATTCCTGATAACCACATATGAATTTTTATTATTTAAATTATCTATTCTTCTAAACATTGCTTTTACTCTTGCTATCAGCTCTCTTGGACCGAACGGTTTAGTAATATATTCATCCGCCCCAAAATCAAGACCGATAACGACATCCGACTCGTCAGATCTAGCACTGATCATTAAGATTGGCACTTCTGATGATTTTCGAATTTCTTTAATTATTTCTGGGCCGGACATCCCAGGCATCATCCAATCTAAAATAACTAAATCGAATTTTTTGGATTTGAAATCATGTACAGCATCTAAACCATTTTTTACATAACTAACCTCAAAGCCTTCTTTATTCAAATAAGCGATCAGACTTTCAGCAATCGCTTCACTATCATCCGCCAGTAATATGTGTTTTTTGGACATGTGTTTTTTAGAGAAATTCAACAAGATCATTATATTATGTAAATTCCAAATTGTGAAAAATCTTCACTTAATCTTCACTTAAGTAACATGTTATCTTCAGATGACTCTGTTAGAGTAAAAATGCTATTAATGCCTACTTATTAAGTATATGGAAAAATTGAAATATTTAAAACATTTAATTGTCACGCATAAAATACACAGTGTTTTTATTGGGATTATCTTGCTATCAACTGGATATTACAGTTATGGTAAAATATTTCCAACAGTTACTATTCCTCATTATGAAATTACTAAAGTTACTATTGGCAATATAGAAATTTCTGTTTCAGGCACAGGTCAAGTGATACCGACTAATCAAATCGATATTAAACCCGAACAGTCAGGACGACTTCAACATTTATCAATAAAAAATGGTGATAAAGTTAAAGCTGGTGATATTATTGGGAAAATAGACAGTAAAGATGCCGAGAAACAAATTAGTGATAATGAAATCAGTTTATCTAACGCTCAAATAGCGCTTAGTAAAATGACGCAACCACCCAGCCAGAGTTCTTTGATTCAGGCTGAAAACGCGGTTAATAATGAGCAACGGGCTTTAAATACCTTGTTAGCTCCGGCTGATCAAAATGATATTACAGCCGCAGAAAATACGATGGAGCAAGCTACTAGGGACCTGGAAGATGCTAAAAATAATTACAACCAAATCCAATCTAATGCCATCTTAGATTTACAAAATTCTTATGATTATGGCTATACCGCTGTATCTAATACTTTTTTACAATTACCGCAATTAATGAATGATTTGAAAAATGTGCGAGGTACAGATGCTAAACCAGGTGAATATATAGGAGATTATGAATTGATATTAGGCGATAATTCTATTTACATAATAAATTTCAATAATGATTATGGCGCGGCTACAGCACTCTATGATGCAAATGTGCTTGATTTTCAGAATGCCAACACTACTAGTGATAATGACACTAAATATCAATTAATTTCTGAAACTTTAAATACAGTTAAAATAATTTCCAAAACTTTAGAGGACGTCAAAAATATGTTTGATGCCATTGAATTAAAAAACTACAAACAGTACTCAATATCAAGTGTTATTGATGCCATGTATTCTATAATACAAAGCGATATTTCTACCATTAACGGCATGATCAATACTTTACAAAGTGATAAGGACACCATTGATACCATCAAACAGGATTTGCCGATTAATTTAGCCAAGGCTCAAAATGCTATTGATACGGCTCAGGAAACACTAGGTGAGAAAAAAAACGCCATAGAAGACCTTAAAAATGGAGCCAGTAATGATGATATTGCCAGCGCTAAAGAGAAATTGGCACAAGCTCAAGCTAATCTCGATGAACTAAAAAACGGCACTGATCCTTTGGACATTAAATCACAAAAGCTGACTATCCAACAAAGAACTAGCGATTTAGCTGACGCCAAAAATAATTTGCTACAATATTATATTAAAGCTAATTTTGATGGGATAATTACTAATCTTAGCGTACAACAAGGTGATGTAGTGTCATCTTCAACTGCCATAGCTACTTTATTGACGGAAAATCAAATGGCTCAAATTTCTCTCAATGAAGTTGATGCGGCGAAAGTTAAAGTAGGACAAAAAGCTATCTTATCATTAGACGCTATTGATGGGCTAACTATTGATGGACAGGTAGCGGAAATTGATACCATTGGTACCGTTAGTCAGGGAGTAGTTAGCTACAATGTTAAAATTTCACTGAATGGGCAAGATGAACGTATTAAGCCGGGCATGAGCGCTACAGTTCAAATTATTATTGATTCTAAAGAAAATATTTTGCTAGTACCAACAGAAGCAATTAAATCAACTAATAACGATCAATTTATCCAAACTTTAACTGATTACAGTGTTTATAAAAAAATTGACAAAATAACTGACGAAGTGACTTCTAACGAAAGACCTCAACGTCAAACAGTAGAAACAGGGCTCGCTGATGATAATAATACGGAAATCACCAGCGGTTTAAAAGAAGGGGATTCGATAGTTTTAAGAATTGTTACTACAAGTCTAACAAATACGCCAAGTTCCGCTTCGCCTTTAAATTTATTGCGTGGAGAAGGCGGCGGTAATTTCAGGGCTCAATAAAATTTTAAATGTCAGTACAGACGCATTATAATATGTCTCTATCAATTAAATAATTAATCATGATTCAATGTCTAAATATTAATAAGATTTATAAAACTGCTAACCTTGAAACCCAGGTTCTGAAAAATGTATCATTTACTATCAATGAAGGAGAATTTGTGGCTATTACTGGGCCATCTGGTTCTGGTAAATCTACGCTAATGCATATTTTAGGAGCTTTGGATAGCCCAACCAGCGGGCAATATTTATTAGGTGGAGAAGATGTGTCTCAGTTATCTGAAGACAAACTTGCTCATATTCGTAAAAACAAAATCGGTTTTGTATTTCAGGCTTTTAATTTACTGCCTAGGACAACTGTGCTTAGAAATGTTATGCTACCTCTTATATATGCTAATATTCCTGAAAATGAAAGACTGGAAAAGGCAAAAAAAGCTTTGTTAGCGGCTGGTTTAGACGAAGATAGATGGCTTAACCTATCCAACCAAATTTCCGGCGGGCAAATGCAAAGAGTAGCCATTGCTAGAGCATTAGTCAATGATCCTAGTTTAATACTGGCAGATGAACCGACTGGCAATTTAGACACGAAAACAGGAGAGATTGTATTAGCAACTTTTTCTAGGCTAAATAAAGAAAAAGGACACACAATTATTTTAATTACACATGATCAAGAAATAGCACAACATGCTGACAGAATAATAACAATTAGAGATGGAAATATTTTGGAAGACAACACTCTCAGCTCTTAACTCTTAGCTTTCTCTTATGAACATCAAAGACCTACTACATGAAACGTATACAGCCATTACTGCCAACAAAGTTAGATCAGGACTAACTATGCTTGGTATTGTTATTGGCATAGGTTCGGTGATTGGCATGATATCTATCGGACAAGGCGCTCAACAATCTATTCAAACCAGTATCGAATCCATTGGATCTAATCTGATTTTGGTAATGCCAGGCCAGAGTCGAGGTGTAAGCGGACCAGTGAGTAGTGGCAGAGGTAGTGCTCAAAGTTTAACTTTAGAAGACAGTGAAGTCATACAATCAGATGTTAATGGCGTCAGAGCAGTGGCTCCTGAAGTTGATTCTCGTTATCAAATTACCGCTAAAGATAAAAACACTAACACTCAGGTTATAGGAACAACAAATAATTATACTAGTGTTCGTAATCTAGAAATTGATAGCGGTTATTTTTTTACTAACGAACAAAATCGTAATTTTTCCAAGGTAGCGGTCTTGGGGACAACTACCAGAGATGACTTATTTGGTGAAGGCGCTGAAGCAGTTGGCAAGCAAATTAAAATTAACGGCATACTTTTTACAGTAATTGGCATTACCGCGTCAAAAGGAGGTACAGGTTTTGGCGATCAAGATGATCGTGTATTTATACCATTATCTACCGCTCAACGCTTTTTAATTGGCAATAGTTATCTGAGTACTATTAACATTCAAGTTCAGGATTCTAACTCCATGACTCAAGTACAAACAGAGGTGACTAATATTCTTTTAAAACGACATAAAATAAAAGACCCTGCTTTGGCTGATTTTAGTACCATGAATCAGGCTGATATTGTTTCCACTGCTTCTTCAGTCACTGGTACTTTTACTATCTTATTAGGAGCCATTGCCAGTATTTCTTTGCTAGTGGGAGGAATTGGCATCATGAACATGATGCTGACCAGCGTGACCGAAAGAACCAGGGAAATTGGTTTACGTAAAGCAATTGGAGCAACAAAAAGCGACATATCCAAACAATTTTTAGTGGAATCTATTATGTTAACTTTTCTAGGAGGTTTATTTGGAATAATATTAGGTTGGGGCATCTCAATTTTAGTTGGTAAACTATTTAGTGTCACTACCGTTGTATCACTATCTTCAGTTCTTTTAGCTTTTGGCGTATCTGCTGGCATTGGCATAGTATTTGGTTATTACCCGGCCAGAAGAGCGGCAAAATTAAATCCGATTGAAGCGTTGAGGTATGAATAATAATACCTCCTAGAAAAGCATTGCCTGATCTAACTCTAAAAAAAATTCTTGCATTTTTAAGCCTATTACCATAAAATTCCTTTTGCTTTTGAGTTTACTGCTTCCTTAAACTTTTTTTGGAGACTTTAAACTCTTTTGAATCTGAAAATCTAAAATTTAAAACTTTTACAATGTCAACCCTTACTCTTACTGCCAAAAAACGTGATCTTGCTGTGAAAGCAAAATATTTAAGAGCTAAATCACTTATTCCTTGCATTTGTTATGGCAACAAAAAAAACGCTATGCCTATACAAATTGATTATCAAGAATTTCGTAAAATTTTTAAAAACGCTGGTTATAGCACTGTATTAAAACTTCAAACAGAAGATTTTGCTGATCAATTAGATGTAATGGTGCAAGATGTGCAATATCACCCAGTAAATGGAACAATTGAACACGTTGATTTAGTAATGGTGGATATGAATAAACCAATTCACGCAGTAGTGCCATTCATTTTTGTTGGTAAGGCCGCGGCGGTAACAGAGTTTGGCGGTACTTTGGAATATCAGAAAAAAGAAGTCAATATAAAATGCTTGCCAAAAGATCTTATTCACGAAATCGAAGTTGATGTAACTCCTGTTAAAGATTTTCATACCAGCATTCACCTTAGAGATATTGTTGTGAATCCTGTAATAGAAATTTTAGATTCATTGGACGATGTAATTGTGACTGCTACTAAGCCAAAAGCCGAAGAAGAAATTAAAGCAGAGGAAACAACAGCGGCCACTACAACTGTTGAAGGCGCTACTCCTACAGAAGCTTCAAAAGATCAACCTACTACTGGCGCTCCTACCAAGGATAAAGAATAAATTTTATTTGTTGTGGAATTTGAAACACTCGATTTCCTTGCTGTCTTTCCCATATTTCACAATGTAAGCTTCATGGTTTTTAATTTTTTGTTCAAATAAGGTGATTAATTCATTAGCTTTGGCTTTGACGTAGGGATTAATATCGATTGTTCGTTGAATCGCATCAATTGCTAAATGGTATCGACTAATTTTATTATCAACTAATAAATCAAAAGGAGTGGTAGTGGTGCCTTCTTCTAGGTATCCATGTATGCTCATACGATGTGAAACTTCATGCCCCCATGTGAGTTTGTGTATAGTGGCAGG
>Ga0209417_1005801_pt1 | contig 13289 bp, 13 predicted proteins | sample RifGroF2_FD_184002 | JGI IMG/M metagenome (GOLD analysis project Ga0209417, IMG submission 184002) | Groundwater microbial communities from Rifle, Colorado, USA - Groundwater F2 (SPAdes) (version 2) | ecosystem: Environmental > Aquatic > Deep subsurface > Groundwater | place: Rifle, Colorado... | reverse complement strand
AAACGGGGCGGCCTGTACTCTTTCTTTTTGGTACAGCGAGCGGCCTGGCTCCATCAATTTTACAACGGTGTGATTTTGTACTTGGTCCAATACGAGGTTTTTCTCGGTTTAATCATCTTTCGGTACGGTCAGCAGTGGCGATCGTGCTTGATCGATGGCTTGGGATTCAAGTAAAGCGGTAAGTTTTAAAGAGTATACAAAGATAGTTGAAAGGAATTGGCATGAAAGCCAAAGGTCTTACCAAAGAAACGCTTATGTCCTATGGCATGACAGATCGTGGATTTGCAAAGTTTGCTGCCGGTGATGCAATTCGCATTGCTCAGCGCATTAAAGAAGGCGATAAAGAACGTATTCAGTATTTTGAAGGTGATGTTATCGCTATTCATCGGAACGGTATGGGCTCAACCTTTACGGTGCGTCGTATAGCTGCGAATGGTGTTGCTGTTGAGCGTATTTTCCCTTTTAATTCTCCAAAAATTGAGGGAATTGAGTTTGTTCATCAGGGTGATGTTCGACGTGCTAAACTGTATTACATGCGTAGCCGTATTGGAAAAGCTGCTCGGGTTAAAGAACTTGTTCTTAAACATAAAGTGCAAGCAAAAAACACAGCTGCGGCATAAATTTCTTTAAGAGGAGAGGTTTTAGTGGTGAAGTGTAGAACTACGCTTTTTTGTGAGCTGCTGGCGGGTGCTCTTTTATTGTGCATTTTGCCGGCATGCGACCAAGGGGTGGATCATTTTCAAGCGCGCCTTCGTCCCGCAAGTTTTAACGAAGCGCGATTGGTTGATATATCGTTTCCTTTGGGCGTTGAACTGCAAGAACTAAAACAAAAAGAAGAAAATAAAAGCGCCCCTGCACGTTACTCCGTTTCGTTTGAAACAGGAGAGACGGTTGAGGCGCTTTTTTCTTTTTATCAGTCTGAGATGGAACGGCTGGGATGGCAAATGATCTCAACGTTCTGGCTCGCTGATAACTCTTTAACGCTTCTTTTTGAGCGGCCGTCAAAAGTTGCTCTTATTTCTGTGGTTACTCGATCAAAGAAGCAGTTGGTTACCTGCCATGTTTCACGGCGCAGTAGCCTGTAACGTCTGGTCTGCCTCACTCTTCCTCATCATCATCAGGAGGCGTGCCAAGTTTTTCTTGAGCAGTCTGATCAAGTTTTTTGATGTCTTTCTTGGTAACCGACAACTTCTTTTCAAGGTCTTTACGTTCTTTTTGAGCGTCCAAGAGTTTTGCTTTTTCTTCTTTTAGTTGAGAAGCAAGTTGAGATTTTTCTGCTTTTGAAGATGCTGCATCAAGTTTTTCGGTAAGTCGATCGATCTGGTCACTGTGTGTATTAATGACTCTACTCTGTTCTTCAAGAGAATTTTCAAGAGTTGTGGTTCGGTCCTGAAGGTTTTTATAGGCTACTTTGAGAGCCTTATAATTTCGTATAGTGAGGTCTGAGTTGCTGAGTCCGACAGAAAATATAGGAAACTCTGGTTCCCAATAGCTGTCATAGTACCAATCTGGTCTTCCCCAACTATAACCCCATGGTCCGTAGAACCTACGATGGCGTCCAATTCCAACACCTAAGCCGAATCCAGCAGCTCCTAATCCGATACCAACTCCAGCACGAGAAAATCCACTGCGGTGATAGCTAACTCTGCCACCCCCTCCTCCGCCGCGTCCACCGCGACCGACAAGTGCAAATGGAGCAGTAACGGCAAAAATAATAGCTATAGAGAGCATTATGTTTTTTAGCATTTTCATATTATACCCTTCTCTGTTTGATAATTATTTCTATTACAATTTAATTTTGACAGAAAAGAGAGAGAAAAAGCAAGAGTTTCGACAAATTTGTGGTACTATTTTTTACAAAGCTTCTCCGCGAGTCTGTTTATTTTACCTGCGCCCAAGAAGAGAAGAAGATCGTTTTCTTGAAGCACTTCTTTAAGTTTGTTGATAATTGGCTCGTAGTTTGGTTCAATTTCAGTAAAGACCGTAGTCCCCTCATTTCTTTTTGATGCAATGGCGAGAGCAAGCTGTTTTCCCGTGATGCCCTCAATAGGGGTTTCACTTGCAGGGTGAATGTCTGTCAAAATAAGCTGCGCGATAGTTGGTGTTGAAAAAACAGTTACAAAATCATCCCACAATTTTTCGGTTCTTGTAAAACGATGAGGTTGAAAAACAACGATGACTCTGCCCTTTGAACGTTTTTTAGCTACTTCAAGAACATGGGCAATTTCTGTAGGGTGATGTCCATAATCATCAAAAATTTCCGCCCCCAAAAAAGTACCGCGATAGGTAAATCGCTGGTCAACACCCAAAAATGTTTCGAGTGCTTTGTTGCTATCAGAAAGAGAAAGCCCAAGCTCTTTTGCTACTGCAAACGTTGCTGTCGCATTAAGAAGATTGTGGATTCCTGCAAGAGGGACGGTGATTGGATAGGCGATTTTTTCAATGACGATGGTGCCTGATGATATTTGTTCTTCAAGTACAGGATTTTCTAATCGTATTGTTGCATCAGCGCTCAGCCCATAGGTAACGACATTTTGTCGAATTGATGGAGGAAGTTCTTCTAAAAACTCTCTGGTAAGTGGTGTGTCTATGCAAACGAATGCTTTTCCTTGCCGAGGAAGCCGTTCGAGAAAAGCTTGAAATGTGTGCTTAAGATCTGTTTTGTCCCGGTAAGTATCAAGATGTTCAAGATCGATATTGGTAATAATGGCAATCGATGGGTAAAGTTGAGTGAACGAGCGGTCACTTTCATCTGCTTCTGCAACCAATAAAGCGCTTTTGCCAAAGCGAGCATTTGAATTGAAATTATGCATTATCCCGCCGACTATCACGGTGGGGTCTTGGTTACATTGGGTCAAGACATGCGCAACAAGAGCAGTTGTCGTGGTTTTCCCGTGTGATCCTGCTATAGCAATGGTCGTTTTTTTTTGAGTGAGCTCTGCAAGGAGGGCTGCGCGATGAATAACCGGGATGCCGCGTTTTCTTGCCGCATCAAGTTCAGGATTATTTTTTTGAATTGCGGTTGAGTAAACCAGCGTGTCAATTGAAGAATCGTTGCATGCTTGAGTGTTATTGCCTTCAAAGATTGTGCATCCAAGGCTTATGAGGTTTTTGATGCTTTTTTGAGAGCAATCTGCATCGCATCCAGAGACGCGATGGCCGAGTTGCCTGACGATTGCGGCAAGACTGCTCATGCCAATACCACCGATTCCAACAAAGTGAAAATGCATGTTTTTTTGAATCATGAGCAATCATTCCTTTGGTTTTAAGAGAGTATCTTTGTTTTTAGAATATCATAAATATCAAAGTAACTCTTTGATCTTAATAAGATGTATACGCAATGCTTGAAGCTGATTCTGCAGTTGATCTGATCGGCATGCAGGCGTAATTTCAGGGGAATCATTTTTTTGCAAAAGTGCTTTTTTGGCTCCCTGTATGGTGAATTTTTTTTCATACAGGAGTTCTTGAACTTTTGAATAAAAGCTAAAATCTTCTTCGGTGTAAAAGCGTTGTCCTTTTGATGAGCGTGAGGGGGATCTCTTGAACTCTTTTTCCCAAAAGCGAATCACTGATGTTTCGATGGTTATCCCCTTTTGAGAGAGTGCATTTGCAAGTTCACCAATACGAAATGTTCGTTTTTCCATTTTCATGGGTTGAGCTCCTTTAAAAGGTATTCTGGAATATCTGTAGAAAGTGTGTTACTCTTTCATCTATTCCAATTATCAAAAAATGGGCTCTTTTGTAAGGGATTTACGAAAAATGAACTGGCGCGATAACTTTGTACGCTTGGCGACTATCTTAGTATTAGTTTGGGGATTTGAAATTATCATCTCGTGGGGAATGGGGTTTTTTATAAAACCAACGCCTCAACAGCAAGTAACGGAAGTAAAATCAGGAGAGCGAATTACGACTCTTGCTGCTGCAGAAATACGGGAGCCGTTGCGGTTTGATGTTGATTTTGTTGATTCTCCGACTGAAGCAAAAGAACAGCAGATTGCTGTTACAAGTAATCAAGCAACTCTCGGGTTAACAACTAATGGTGCTACGATTGATCGATATAAGTCTTTGCGATGCGGTGAAAAATCATTAGTCACTCTCACTCCAAGTGCTTCATCAGAACGTGTTCAGCGACTCTTTATGGTTGGTTTGGATGCAATGACTCCATTCTTTTACCGTCTGGTCGAGAATAGAGTTGATGGAGATCGTACTATTGTGCGGTTTGAAGGAGAAAGTCCGGTAGCGCGTATTACCAAAACATTTACGATTGCACAAAAAACGTCACAGGTTGATCTTGCTTTAACCATTGAACCTCTGGGGCAAGCCGAGCCGATTAGACCTCGAATTTTTGTAACAGGTCCTCAGCTTGTAATGGGTTGGCAAGATCCTGTTGGAGGATTGGTGCTGAATGAATCAGGAAAAATAGAAAAAGTTGTAGCGAAAAATATTGCAAAAACTGCATGGGTATCACCGGGTGTCTTTGGCGTGCAGGACCGTTATTTTGTTCATGCATTGGTAAAAGATCAGAATCACTTTGCGCGTCGGGGCTATTTTATGGCGCGTGACGGCGAGCGTGTAACAGCTATTATTGAAGGACCGATAGTAAAAGAAAAAACAACCTGGACGCTTTCGTTTTATTGTGGGCCAAAGGAAGAACAATCATTAAATGCGGTTGATGCTCGATTAGAGTCGCTGCTTGAATATGGATGGTTCTCATGGCTTACAAAACTCATGCTTCATCTCCTTGAATTTCTTAATCGGTATCTTCATAACTATGGCTTGGCTATTTTAGCGATATCCTTAGTGCTTAATCTTGCAATGGTCCCTTTGAATATTCATAGCCAAAAGGGTATGGAGAAGCATAAAGAATTTAGTCGTAAGATGAAGCATATTGAGCAACGTTTTGCCGATGACAAAGAACGGTTACAAGTCGAAAAATTAGAGCTTATTAAAAAATATGGCATGTTCCCTGGTATGGGAATGGGCTGTTTACCAATTTTTGTACAGATACCTATTTTTGCTGGATTGGCGAGTGCGTTGAGAAGTTCTATAGAGCTTTATCAAGCGCCTTTCTTGCTCTGGATTACCGATCTTTCTGGGCCTGATACGTATTATATTCTCCCAATTCTTACGGTAATCTGTACCTATTTTTCAATGAAAACACCGCAAAGTGGCGGCGCTGTGCAGAATGTAACTATGATCATCATGATGTTCTTTGTGGGTTATATGATGTTAAAGCTCTCTGCCGGGTTGGTATTGTATGTGCTGGTGGGAACGGTGGTTCGCCTTGTTCAAATGCGATTTTTGAATTTCAAAAAAGCGTGATGCATGATGGATGGATTGCCAACGCTTCAGGGGCTTTTAAAGCAGCTGCAACGTGTTCCTTATCTCGCCTCTAAAAACCTCTATCGTGTTGCAAATCATTTTTTGAGCATGACGCCTGAGCAGTTGGAACAATTTTGTCGGCAGGTGCGTGAAGCCCATGAGCGATTGATAAAGTGTCCTCGTTGTTGTGCGTGGCAAGAACAGACGGGAAGTTGTCAATTCTGTTCTTCACCAAAGCGTGATCATCGCGTGATTTGCGTTGTTGAGACTTGGTATGATCTTCATACACTCGAAAAATCAGGCGGGTACACAGGGGAATATCATGTCTTGGGCGGAGCGCTTTCTCCACTTGACGGTATTGGCGCCGAGGATCTGAGTATAGATCGTCTTTTACGACGTATTGATGGTTCCTGCAGCGAAATTATTCTGGCGATGAATCAAACACCAGAAGGAGAGGCGACAGCCGCATTGGTTGCCCGCGCTTTGCGTGATAAATCAATAAAAATTACCTGTCTTGCCCGTGGCGTTCCTGTTGGGGGGACCCTTGAATACATGGACCGTTTAACGGTGTGTAAAGCACTGTTGGAACGGAGGGATTTTTAAAAAGGATAAAGAACCATGAGTCTACATAAAGGAGCGTCTTTTAAAGAGCGAAGAATGCTTTTGGCGCAACGTATTCAGAAACCAGTTCTTTTATGTGGAGCGTTTGAAGATCCACGGTGTCGATTTTATCAAGAGAGTTCATTCTTTTATTTTACCGGTCTTTCTGAGCCAGGCCTGGTCTGTTTAATTATGCCGGATGGGAAAAGTATCCTTTTCACTCCTTCTTATGGGCAATCGAGGGCGTTATGGCTTGGAAAATCAGAAGAATACAATGCGGAACATCTCGGATTTGATGAAATAGGTGCGTTGGGAAATCCCGGAGCAGGTTATCGCTTAGAACCGTCTGGTTCAATCGAACAATGGGCAGGAGTGATAGAAAAAATAACAACGCTTTTGACCAATTCTTCCAAGATCGGGATTTTGCCTGAAACAATGTTTTTATGGCGTCTTTATCAACATATTCCTCTTTTTGAAGCAGCAACGTTTGATATTTCTTCAGTGGTTGCAGAATTGCGTCGATGTAAAGATGCGCATGAAATGGAAGCTCTCTTTAGAGCTGGAGAAGAGACCGTTCTTGCCCAAGAAGCTGCGGCATTGGCAATTATGTCAGGGGAATCAGAAAGTGGCGTGCGCGCAAGCGTAGAATATACGTTTATACAGCGCGGCGTTGATTGTGCCTTCCCGTCGATTGTTGCAGGTGGGCGTCGTGCTACTATCTTGCATTATACCAACGCTGAGCATGAGCTTAAAAAGGATGAGTTGGTTATTGTTGATATTGGGGCTTTGTATGGGCACTATTGTGGTGATGTGACGAGAACCTATCCGGTGTCAGGGGTGTTTTCACCACGACATCGTGCTGTATATGAAGTTGTCCTCAAAGCACAAGAAGCAGCTGCAGAGAGTGCACGGCCAGGGTATTACATAAAAAATAATGCTGATCCAGAGCATTCGCTCCATCATATTGCAATGGCAGTTTTAAAAGAAGCTGGTCTTGATCAATTTTTTACCCATGGCATAGGCCACTTCTTGGGGCTCGATGTCCATGATGTGGGTGATGCCACTCAGCCACTACAAATAGGCGATGTGATCACCATTGAACCGGGCGTCTACATTCCTCATGAAAACTTTGGCATTCGTATAGAAGATGACTATTGGGTAGTCAAAAATGGTGTCGTTTCTCTAACTGACCATCTTCCTAAAACAGTTTCGGGTATTGAATCTTTTATGGCGCAACTTAAAGCGCATTAGCAAGATTATTTTTTTGTTTACGGTGTGCTATGGCATGCCGTATAAATAAAATTGCTAAGGTAAGACAGAGTCCTGCCGCAAAAGCAACAGTCCAAGACATTAAGAGCGTCCATGTCGACGTTAAGCCTGTAATGAGGAGCGCAACAATGGTCCCGCATACCGCTGGTATAGAATAGCTTATTTGGGTCCTGACATGATCAAGGTGATTTGCACGTGCGGCCAGGGCAGAAACGACCGTTGCATCAGTAATGGGAGAAAGATGTGCTCCTGCAACTGCTCCGGCAATCAATGCTCCTAAAGAAGGGTACAAAAGAGGAACAAGTGTAGGGAGAAGCGGATATGTTCCGGAGGCGAGTGAGGTAAGAGTTTGTATGGTAAGTGGCATGAGGACTAAAATCGTTCCCCACGAAGATCCTGTTGATGCCGTAGTAACAGTAGCGAGTATAAAAATAATAACGGGTAAAAGTGCGAGTGGTAGTTGGAGCGAAATAAGATGGGCGATGTAGCCACCGGTATTGAGCTCGGGGCCATTAATCAGAGAGCCTAAGCTAAAAGCAAGCAGAAGAACAATAAGTGAATTTTTCATAAGCGAGATACCCATTCCCATGGACACGAAAATGTGTATGAGTGAGGCTTGCTTTTGAAGTATGTAAAGAAGACTGGTGATAGTCAGTGTTCCTATGCTGGCGAGTAAGAGACTTGCAAGAACAGAACTGTTTTTGATGGTTTCGATAAAAGAGCTCGAAGATCCCCCAAGCAAAGCACTCTTCCCGGTCCAGAGAATAAAAAATAAAAGCATGATAATAAATGCAGCAATAGGGATGATAAAATTCGAAAGAGATCCATCTTTTTTTGAGTCAGATTCTATTTTTTGAGTATTTTCTTTGCCGCCAAAAAGATTCCCTGTTGATGCGGCAATTTCTTCATGCTTTTGCATGGTGCCAAAAGAGAGTTGGAAAAGAACGATAATTGCAGCTGAAATGACAATAAAAAGTGTATAAAAAATAAAGGGCAAGGTGTGAAGATGGGTAATGAGCGAGTCTGCATTGATGAGCCAAAGTTGTGCACTTGCATCAGAAACACCAGACGTCTGTAGTTGAGTTAAAATCATCGCAGCCCATGAAGTAATGGGGATAATGGAACAGAGTGGAGAGCTCATCGAATTGAGTAAAAAGGCGAGTTTGACACGAGGAATTGAAAAAGAGTCAGAAAGAGGCCGTATAATTGATCCGGTCATGAGGTTGTTAAGATAGTCATCGAGCATAAAAATGCAAGAAAGAAAAAGAGAACAGCCTTCTGCAGAGCGCTTTGTGGTAACAAATTTTTTAAGATACGTTGTCGAGGCTGAAATACCACCTGCATGTGTCATGAGTTCAATGAGCGTGCCGAGTGCGAGGAGAAATCCAAAAAGGAGCAAGCTGGTAGGATCACTAATGACCGAGTAAATACTCGAAAACGTACGAGTGAGTGTTGCGGTAATTGACCAGTGACTGGCAATAAATGCTGCTGAGATAATGCCAATGGAAAGCGATAAAATGACATGTCGAAAAAGTGCAGCCGTTGCAAGAACAAGTACAGGGGGGAGTATGACAATTATTGAATTCAAAGATTCCATAGGACTCAGCCGGTTTTAAGGGTTGTTTAATCAAGTAGTATCATTAAGTAGTATCATTTTACTATGAATTATAAGAAGAGGCTACTTGAGAGACAAAGCTATAAATTTACGTTTTGTTCCTCTTTTTACGATCGGCTCTTTTTTTGCAATAACCTTGATGGTGATGTCGTGAAGTTTATTATAAGCCGTCTGGACTGTAGTACTTACTTTTTCTGACGTATGTGTGGTGCGAGCAAGCGCGAGAAAATTATAGAGGATGCGATATTGTTCTCTTGTGATATTAAAGTTCATTTTGAGCCACAGAGCAAAAGGCGTTATGGTACAAATGGAGTTGCTGACAGGATCGGTTTGGAGAGAAAATGGATTTTTTGGCAAGCTGTGCTGCAAAGGTTTTTCACCAAAATAGATGTTTATAAAATCTTCTGTAATGCCAATAAGTGAGGGGATCTTGCTCACTTTTAATTGAGGGAGCGGTGTATTGTTTGAGAGTTTAAATAACGGTTGAGTAAGGGAGCTTTGTTCAAGGAGCTGATTAAAAATGAGTCGCATAAATATTTTGGTATCATTAAACTCAGCGTTGTTCTTAAAAGGAATAAGTGTTGCAAATGTTGACCGGTCCTTTTTTGACCAGTCGGTTTTGATAATGGAAAAGGCTGTTTCTCCTTTTTTAAACGGAGGCATATTTTCTAAGATTTGAATATGGGTGTTTGCACCATACTTAATGAGGAATGTTGAGAGCTCGCAGTTTTTATTTTTACAGGTTACAGATAACGCGGTTGCTCCATTAGTTGTAATAGTTCCGTTTACCTTTATTGTTGAGCGAGTATTAACAAGAGCGCCATGCGTAATGAAGAACCGTGCAAACTCACTATTGTTTAACCGGCAGGCTGCGAAAAGACCTTGTGTGGGATAAGCGCCATGATTGAGAAGAATTTTTGCAAGTTCGATATTTTTATTTTCACAGGCCATAAATAACGCGGTCATTCCAGGGATTTTGATTGTTCCATTGGGGTTTTTTGACGTGCACTTGGCATTAACTTTAGCTCTATGATTGAGCAGAAATTTTGCAAGCTCAGTGTTGTTTGCCATGCAGGCCATTAAAAGAGGTGTTGTGTTAACATAATTGCCACAGGTGCTTTGTATATTGATAGTAGCGCCCTGCTTAACGAGGAGTTGCGCAAGTTCTTTTGCTTTTTCAAGATTGTTTCTTGCCGCGCAGACAAATAAAAGAGGCGTAAGGCCCTTATAGATGCCTGAGGTGATCATGCTATTAACATTCGCGCCATTGTTAATAAGGAGCCAAGCAGTTTCAATATTGTGTTGACAGCAGGCAATAAAAAGGGGTGTTTGTCCTGTGGCGTCAATCGTATCGATTTCTGAGTTGCCGTTCTTTTTTAAAAACGACTCAATCCCATTAAAATCGTTGTTAGTTGCTAAATCATGCAGGGTGCCGGCTTGCATGTGCAGCATGCAGGCGGTAAGGCATACGAGTGGAAGTGTGATGTGTTTGAAACATTTTATCATGAGAGGGGCTTTGCTTTAAAAGTTTTAATTAAATTTATTCGATTAAAATAGTGGGAGTATGGCCTTAGTCTAAATTATATTTCACAGTTGTCAAGATTAATTTGCTTGAAAAAGATGGAGTTGGGCATAAAAGCATTGGTTCACAAAAAACTCTTGGGGCTTACTCGTGAAGACAGAATTTTTAGGGTAGTTTTCTTGTGCGATGACTGTTTGACCAAAAATTGTGGTTATCGTATACTGCACTATTGAGTTCCCCGTACGTTATGTAATTATGAAGTTTTAAAAAATTAAGGCGTCCCTTATGGACATGAATAAAGCATTCTTTTTAAAGGCTGAAGATCATACACCAACCTGGCATCTTATTGATGCTACCGGTAAGGTTGTTGGTCGTCTTGCAAGCGACATTGCAATTCTTTTGCGAGGCAAGCAAGATCCTTCGTTTACTCCACACACAGATGGTGGTGACTATGTCGTTGTTATCAATGCAGATAAGCTTGTTCTTACTGGTGATAAATTAACGGGCAAAGAATATGTCTGGTACACTGGGTGGAGAAGCGGTCAAAAACGTGCTACCCCTCGTGAAAAAATGGCACGCAATCCTGAATTTGTTTTGCAACATTCAGTTGAAGGTATGCTTCCAAAGAACAAAATTGCTCGGCAACAGATTCGGCGTCTTAAGATTTACATGGGCAGTGAACATCCACACAAAGCTCAAATTGATACATCAGCAGCAGCAATCTAAGAATTTACTTTAAAAAAAAGGACCTCAGAATAAACTTTATTCTGAGGTCCTTTTTTTTATGTCAAAGCGCGTTTGATGTCTTTTGATGAAAGAAAAAAGAAGAGAAGCGTTATAAAGAGAAGGGCAATAAGCATAAGAAATTCATAGGTCTCCTCTCGAAAAACAAAATTCCCCCATTTTTCAAGTGCTAAAATAAGGAGCTGCCCTCCGTCAAGAATGGGGAGGGGTATGAGGTTGAAAATGGCAAGGTTAAGACTCAGAACAGCAAGAATAAAAAAGAACGAAGCTACGCCATATTCACTGCTTTTGGCGACAAGTGAGATAATGCCGATGGGGCCTATAAAGCGAGCAATGGGTTTTTTAGCGTCGGTGTTTTCTTCAATGGGGAGCTTTGGTCGACGCAAAAATGCAAAAATACAGAGCGCAAACAAAAGATTAAAGATAATGCCGCCGAGCAGAATAAGCGTTTTTTGATAAAAAGGCTTTGTTGCAAAAGAGATAGATTCAAAACCTTTGATAGGCTCTCTCAGCCCTAAAATATCGACATACCCGCCAAGGAGAAGCAATGAAACAGAAAAGCGTGTTCCAGCGAATTTTGTTTCAAAAATCCGCGGTCCAAGTCCAATCGAAAATTCAGGTGCAGAAACGCCAAAGAGTTTGCAAAAACTCCAATGGCCCAGTTCATGGGTAATGATAATTGCTGATATCCCAAGAAAGGCCCATAAAAAGCGTAAACCGGTTGATTTTTTCATGCAGTGCCCTTTTTAGTGAGAACCAAGAAACCATTTTGAAAATGAATAGATATCTTTGATGCTGAGCCAGAGCATGAGGAGCATAAGGAGTGCCCAGCATACATAAAAAACGATCGTTTTAGTTTTTTCTGGGAGTGGGCGCCGTATTAATGCTTCTATAAGAATAATAAGTATCTGACCGCCGTCAAGAATTGGGAGTGGAATGAGGTTGAGTGCTGCAAGGTTAACGCTGATAAAAGCAAGCAGCAGTAGAAATAGTACAATCCCCTGATTTGCACTTTCTATGGTGGCAGAAATAATCATGAGCGGGCCACCCATGCCATCGGTGCTTCGTTTAGTGATCATGTTAGAAAATGCAGCAAAAACGCTTAAAAAGAAGCGATGGGTGAGCCTGATGCCTTGCTTGATAGCGTCAAAAAAAGGAAGTGGTTGTGTTTCTTTGAAAGCGAATGTAACGCCGAGCATGCCCCGTGTTTTTAGTTGTGGATTTTGTACGGGTGTCACTGTAAGGTATATTTTTTCATGGGTATCGGCAGAAATGAAATGACCGGTTAAAGGATCTTCTCCGAGTATCTCTCCAAAAGGAATAAAGCCCGTTCCAGGCCCTGGGGTGACGGGTATTTGCTGAATTACTTGTTTGCGTTGTCTTATAACACTCAGACGAATGGGGTTGTTAATGTTTTTGGTAACAAGAGCAGAAAGGTTTCCTGGATTGTTATCGATGGAACGTTCGTTGTCTTTCGAGTCTATTTCCTGACTCCCATAAATAAAATCGCCGGGAAGAATGCCAGCCTTGTCTGCAGGACCATTTGGTTCTACGGTTTTGATAATAGTCGTTGCGTTTTCAGGGTACAAGAGCGGTGTTGCAGGAATGCCGACAGAAAAAAGAGCGATGAGCGTAAGGTAGCAAAAAAGCATATTGACAATGATGCCTCCACCAATCACAAAAAGTTTTTGCCAAAGGGGTTTTTTATTGAAAGAGCGATGGTCATCTCGAACGGCTTCTTGTTGTTCGCCCTGTCCCGGTTCATAGAGGCCTGCTATTTCTACATAGCCGCCGATAGGGAGCGCTGAGAGTGAAAACTCGGTTTCTCCAATCTTTTTACTCCACAATTTTGGTCCGAATCCAATAGAAAAAGAAGGGGTTGAAATGTCAAAAAATTTACAAAAGAGGAAATGTCCTAATTCGTGGATGGCAATGAGAAATCCAATGCCAAAAATACCAATGCAAAGTAAAAAAAGTCCCTTAAATGCAGAAAAAAGGAGCGCGAATCCCATGAAAAATCCTTAATTTGTTCTTGTAAAGAGCCATAAAGCCCGATATACTGTGATACGATAACTCTAACATAAAATAAGGCGATGACCAACTAGCCCTTTTGGGAGGTGCGGTCGAGACTTGGTTAGTTCAAGGTTTTTCTTGAAAAATTTACCAAAAGAGTTAGAATGAGGCTGCCCCTCTAAAAGTTTTTGTGAACTCCTGTTC
>Ga0209417_1005800_pt1 | contig 13291 bp, 7 predicted proteins | sample RifGroF2_FD_184002 | JGI IMG/M metagenome (GOLD analysis project Ga0209417, IMG submission 184002) | Groundwater microbial communities from Rifle, Colorado, USA - Groundwater F2 (SPAdes) (version 2) | ecosystem: Environmental > Aquatic > Deep subsurface > Groundwater | place: Rifle, Colorado... | reverse complement strand
TGGAGAAAAGGAGATTGCCGACCGGCCCATCGTTTCAGCCCTTCAGGCGCTTCAGGGAAAAGCTGCCGGGGTGCAGGTGACCCAGAATTCCGGGAAACCGGGTTCGGGCCTTTCAGTCCGTGTCCGCGGCGCTACCTCGGTGCTGGCAGGGAATGAGCCGCTGTATGTGGTGGACGGGGTTCCGACCACCGACATCCGTGGCCTGAATCCTACCGACATTGCCACCATGAGCGTGCTGAAGGATGCTTCCTCAGCGGCCATCTATGGCGCCAGGGCTGCCAATGGCGTGGTGCTTGTGACAACGAAAAGAGGGAAGGCAAACGAGCCCCTTATCACCTATAACACATACTTTGGCATGTCACAGCTCCGTAAACCGATTGAGGTGCTGAACACCGAAGAGTACCGGAAACTGATGCTGGAGATTACCGGCAAGGAGCTCGACTCAACATTTACAGACTACACCAACTGGAGCGACCAGGTCTTCGGAACCGGATTTAACCAGTCGCACCAGCTCTCCGTTTCCGGCGGTGATGATAAATCCCGGTATTTCGTTTCAGCCGGATACCTGAATGAGCAGGGGATCGTTAAGCCGGCCAGTTTCGACCGGTACACCGTGCGAGTCAACCTCGACAACCAGTTGAAGCCCTGGCTGAAAATTGGAACCAATATCAGCGTGCTGAATATCAGGACAAAGGATACTCCTGACAATGCAAGTTCCGGACGGGGCGGTGTTATCATGAGCGCCCTGAACACGCCGCCTTTCCTGCATGTTTATAAGAACGATTCCAGCGGCTGGTACGATCCCAACCCGTTCCAGCCTTCCTGGGAAAACCCCATTGCCTATATGTACGGATCCGACCAGAGCGAGAACGACAACCAGGTTTTCGGTAGTTTCAACGCAGAGGCCAGGATCATCAAGGGTCTTCTGGTCAAATCGAGATTGGGAATTGATGTAAAGAGCCATGAATGGGACTATTATCTCGATAATATCAAAACCAATTACGGCCGCAAGCAGAACGGAATGGGTTCTTCCGACAAGACCAACCATAATGTCTGGATGTGGGACAATACGGTTGATTACACCGGATCGATCGGTAAAAATAATTTTAATGTATTGGCAGGAAGCAGCTTACAACGATATAAAAGCAACAGCTCCTACCTGTCGGGCAACGATTTTCCGGCCGATACCCTGGTGAGGTCGCTCTGGGCAGCCAACATCATTTCCGGCGGCACCTCCATCCAGGAGTGGGCGCTGGCCTCCTTCTTCGCCCGGGCCACGTATGATTTCAGCCATAAGTACTATGTAACGGCAACCGTCAGACGGGATGCATCGTCAAAGCTCGCCAACAAATGGGGATCATTTCCCTCCTTCTCAGCCGGCTGGCGCCTTTCGTCGGAAAAATTCATGCGGAGCCTTACCTTTATCGACGACCTTAAGATTCGCGGAGGCTGGGGTAAAAATGGCAACCAGGAGGGTATTTCAAACTATGCAAGCTATGGCCTGATCGCCTATTCACGCCGGACGCCCAAGAATCCGCTGGCAGGCCCTTCGGCAACACAAGTTACCTATTCCAATCCCGACCTGAAGTGGGAAACCACCACGCAGTCAAACATCGGATTTGATCTTAGCCTGTTCAAGACCCGGGTGGTTCTGAATTTCGATGCCTACATCAAGAAAACCACCGATGTGCTGCTGAATGTCCAGCTTTCGAACACCCTGCCGATCACCAGCATCCAGACTAATGCCGGTGACATTGAAAATCGAGGTATAGAATTCAATATCAGCACAGTGAATGTAGACAGGCTCTTTAAATGGTATACCGATTTTAATATGTCGTTCAACAAGAACCTGGTTACCGCCCTCAATTACACCAACGTCTATTACTACGGCGGGATTTACAGCAACAACCAGGATGTATCCATTGTGAAGGCCGGGCTGCCGCTGGGCTCTTTCTTCGGATATGTTTCGGAAGGGGTTAACCCGGCTACCGGGGATATCAAATACAAGGATTTCAACAACAACGGGATTTTTGATCCCGGCGACCGCACCGTGATCGGATGCGCGCAGCCGGAGTTCACCTTCGGGTTTACGAACCGGCTTAACTACAACCGCTGGGACCTGGTGGTGTTTTTCCAGGGGAGTTACGGGAATGATGTATACAATGCCACCCGGATCGACCTGGAGGGTATGTTCGACAGCAAGAACCAGTCGGTGGCCGTTCTGGACCGTTGGACGCCCGAAAATACGATCACCGATATTCCGAGGGCCGTTCGCAACGGGAGCGTAAATAATGTCTACAATTCCTCCCGATTTGTGGAGGACGGGTCCTATATCCGGTTAAAATCCCTGACTCTGTCGTATAAAGTGCTGGATGAGAACAGCCGGATCAAGGGAATCAGGAATCTATCGGTATACCTTACCGGCCAGAACCTGCTGACATTTACCAACTATACCGGGTTTGACCCCGAGGTCAATGCCTTTGGCACGAGTTCAACCACGCTCGGGGTGGATTACGGAACCTATCCCCAGGCACGGTCAATTATTATCGGGTTAAATGTTGAATTCTAAACAAGTAGCAGCCATGAAAAAATTAAATATACTCCTGATCGGTGGACTGCTTGCAGCTGCCAGTTATTCCTGCCAAAAGATTGAGGATTTTCTTGACATAAAACCTGTGGATAATGGCGTTGCGGTTGAGACCTCCGCAACTTCCGGCCCGACCTTCAAGACCGCCAGCGAAGCGGAAGCAGCCCTGGCCGGAGTCTATGGGGATTTCCGGAACGAATACTTTGAGCTTGATTATTTTGTAAACGGCGATGCACAGTCTGACGATTGCTATGCCGGAGCCGACAATCCCGCCAATTTCCAGATTGACGATTACAAGATCAGCCCGACCAACGCAAACGTAAAGCGCGACTGGGCCTATCTGTATTCCACCATTGGCAAGGCCAACGTGGTGATTAACAATGTGGACTCCGTGCCTGATCCGGCACTGACCTCTGAACGGAAAAATGAAATCCGCGGGGAAGCCTCCTTTATCAGGGCATTTCTCTATTTCCAGCTGGTGCAATTGTGGGGCGATGTTCCCCTGCAGCTGAAAGAATTCAAGACCTTCAGCGCAGCAATATTGCCGGATGTTTATCCGATCCTCTTTCCATCCCGGGCTCCGGTGGCCGATGTGTATGCACAGATCGTCAGGGACCTCGAAACGGCTTTAGCATATGTCAAGCCCACTGCCCTGAACAAGAACATCATAACCACAGGCGCCGTGAACGCCATGCTGGCAAGGGTTTATGCAACGCAGGAGCCGCACGACTGGAGCAAGGTGCTGAAGTATTGCAATGATGTGATTGCCGGCCCGTACAGCCTTCTTGCAAGTTATGATCACCTCTGGGATAATCAGCACGAGAATTCATCGGAGTCTATTTTCGAGATCAACTACGAGGGAACCAATTCCTCGGGCAACTGGGGGGCCAGCATGTTTATCGGGATGGACTGGAAGAAATTCAATATTCCTTCCAATGACCTGGTGGCGGCTTTTGATGCCGAACAGGATCTTATCCGGAAGGCTTCTTCAATTGTTTTTCTCAATGTCACGGGGAAATGGTCAGACGCAAACTGGCCACAGGATCAGTATCCTTTCCTGTATAAATACCGCAACAATATCTGGCCCAGTCCGCAGAACTATATTTTCATCCGGCTGGCCGATATCCTGCTGCTCAAGGCTGAAGCCCTGAATGAGACGGGTGATGTGGGTGGTGCTGCCGCGCTGGTGAACCAGATCCGGAGCCGTGTCAAGCTGACGAATACCACCGCCGGCAACCAGGCCGACATGCGGCTGGCCATCGAAAAGGAGAGAAGGCTGGAGCTGGCATTCGAAGGCCAGCGCTGGTACGATCTCAAGCGAACCGGCAGAGCGATTGAAGTCATCAACAATGTTAAAGGGGCCGGGGGAGCCAGCCTCGGCTATTCCATCGCAGCCTGGCAGCTGCTTTGGCCGATACCGCAGGCGGAGCTGGACAAGAATTCCCAGCTGATCCAGAACCCTGGCTATTAATGGCTGAACAAAAAATTAAAAGGATCGTTATATTAAATGTTTGTGTGTAACATGATTTTTATCAAGAATTGGATTATTTTTATAGTTCACAATTGTAGTTAACCTTAATTCTATTTTATATGAAGAAATCTTTACTCGCGCTAACATTGATGTTTGCTTTTGCAGGAGTTACAATGGCCCAGGTCATTGAAGACTTCGAAAGTATTGCCATGAATGTGTTTGCCTCCGGTGCCAACGGCAAAATGGAGGTTGTTGCCAATCCGGATAAAACCGGTGCCAATACCAGCTACAACGTGGTCAGGTTTGTCCGCGGCAAGGACGGAGATCCATGGGCTGGTTTTTACACTACACTTGCCCAGGGCATCGACATCAATGCCAACAAGTATGTGCATGTTAAAGTATGGAAACCCAGAATCAGTCCGGTTGTTTTCAAGGTTGAAAGAACTGACGGAAACTTTGAAGTAAAAAACACAGCGCAAACCCTTACCAATGCCTGGGAAGAGCTTGTTTTTGATTTCAATACTGTTGCCGCAACCGGTGAATACGTTAAAGTAGTTCTGTTTCCTGACTTCCCGGATGCAGTGGGTCTGACTGATGACATCATCATTTATTTCGATGATATCACGATCAATAACGATCCCGCAGTCGGAAGTGCTCCCGTTACGGTAATGGAAGACTATGAGAATATCCCGCTGAACCTCATGACGGGTGGTGCTGAAGACCTGAGTGCATTCTCAAAGGTTGCCAATCCTGATATGTCAGGAATCAACCTGAGCAACCTGGTCATCAAGTTCGACCGCGACAAGGATGGCGTACCATGGGGTGGTTTCTGGTCCTCACTGCCGACTCCGGTCGATGTTACGACTAACAAGTATGTTCACGTTAAGGTATGGAAACCGAGAATCAGCCCGGTGAAATTCAAGCTTGAAGGCGGAGCCGCCGGAACCCTTGAACTCGCAAGCATGAATACTCAGACCAAGGTTAATGCCTGGGAAGATTTTGTTTTCGATTTCTCAGGAAAAACAGGTACCTACCCGGTGATTGCCTTCATGCCCGACTTTGCCGATCCTACCGGCCTGACCGAAGATATCGTGATCTATTTCGATGACTTCATCGTGAACAACGACCCGAATCCGGCAACTCCCCCGGAACAGATTATTTCTGTTGACATGAAGCCGGCTAACATCGCTGCCGGCGATAAAGTTTACCTGGCTGGAGCTCTTGGCGGCGGATACGGTTCATGGATGGAACCCGGAACTAACCCGGCCCTTGAAATGGTTGACCCTGATGGCGACGGTGTCTTTACCATCTGGCTGCATCTCGCAGACGGTGTTTATGCGTTCAAATTCTTCAAAGGAGCAGGCTGGGGAACCGGCGACCCGGCACCGGGTGGCGACAGAACCTATACCTTTGCCGGCAGTGTTGCCCTGAATTATGTCTGGGGAACTGAAGGATTCACGCTTGGAATTCCTTCCGTTGAGAATAATGACGTTCTCCGGTTGTATCCGAACCCGTTCAGCAATGACCTGCACATCTCCTCAACCACCCAGATTCAGCGTGTGTTCATTACCTCCTCGCTTGGTCAGGTCGTTGGCAACTTTGAACTGAACAATGCAAACAGTCAGACGATCAACACTTCTTCACTCAGCAACGGTCTCTATTTTGTTACCGTAGTTGACAAAGACGGCAAACGCCAGGTGCAGAAACTGATCAAAAAATAATTTTGGTTACCGACTAAAAGAAAAGCTCCCAACCCGGGAGCTTTTTTTTTAAGTTTGACTCTACAACGTACCCCCACCATGAAAACGAGGCCTGATATATATCTTACTGGAATCCTGTTTATTATCGCAGGTATCAATATCGCATCAAGCTGCAGGAAGACCCCTGTTGATCCCGACAACCAAAAGCCGGAAGTTGCCTTCTGGCTGACTAAGGCCGACAAATCCATCGTGTTGCTGCAGCTTGATCTTAACCTGCAGTTCTCGGCCACTCAAAATGCCTACCCGGTGATCGAGGTTGACACAACCCAGACCTACCAGACGGTGGATGGCTTTGGCTTTACCCTCACTGGAGGCAGCGCCTGGCTGATCAACAAGCTGCCAGCTGCCAGCCGTGACGGGTTGATCCGGGAGCTGTTTTCGAGGGATAGCAATTGCATCGGCATCAACTACCTTCGCATCAGCATCGGCGCTTCTGACCTGGATGCCTCGGTTTTTTCCTATGATGATATGCCGCCAGGCCAGACTGACGTTGCGCTGGATCATTTCAGTCTCGACAAGGACAGGCTGGATCTAATCCCGGTTTTGAAGCAAGCCCTTTCTCATAATCCCGATATTAAAATCCTGGGATCTCCCTGGTCGGCTCCCGCCTGGATGAAATCCAACAAGAGCACCAAGGGAGGAAGGCTTCTGCCGGAATATTTCGATGCCTATGCTCGCTATCTGGTTAAATATATTCAGGGCATGCAGGCAGAGGGGATTGCCATTGATGCGATCACCATCCAGAATGAGCCTCTCAATCCCCATAACAATCCCAGCATGGAGATGCCCTGGGCAGAGCAGGCCCTGTTCATCAAAAGAAACCTGGGTCCCGCATTAAGGGAGGCGAACCTGGAAACGAAAATTATTTTGTACGACCACAATTGTGATGTCCCGGAGTATCCCATGAATATCCTGAATGATGCCGATGCACGGCAATTTGTGGATGGATCTGCCTTTCATCTGTACGGAGGTGATATCAGCGCCCTCACAACGGTTCATGATGCGCATCCCGATAAGAATCTCTATTTCACGGAGCAGTGGGTGGGAGGCCCCTCCAATTTCGGAGGCGATCTGCGCTGGCATGTAAAAAACCTGGTTATCGGCGCACCCCGGAACTGGAGTAAAAATGTCCTCGAATGGAACCTTGCCTCCGATCCCTCCTATAAGCCCCACACCGACGGCGGCTGCACAAGCTGCGAAGGTGCACTTACCATTGGAACCGAGGTAATCCGGAATGTTTCCTATTACATCATTGCCCACGCCTCGAAATTTGTTCCGGCCGGATCGGTGCGCGTCGCTTCCACGGTCCCGCTGAATTTACCGAACGTCGCCTATCAGACCCCTGACGGTAAAAAAGTGGTAATCGTCTTAAACGATGGCAACTCCGACCAGACCTTCAATATCAGGGTAAAGGGGGAGAGCATTACCACAACGCTGGGGAGCGGATCGGTAGCGACAATCATTTGGTGAGATCGTTTTTGAGATTCGAGCACAGAGTTTCGAATGCTGAAAATTAGATCCAGGTAGAGGCGCATCATTATGCGTCTCTACGACACCTTGAATCTGGAATTTCATCATTCAACACTCTGCGCTCGAATCTCTCAATTCTTACCTCGTCATTACACCTTCGAGTTCCTCCAGTGTCTTCCCTTTGGTCTCCTTCACCTTTAACCTGATGAAAATATATCCGGCCACACATATTGCGGAATAGAGGTAGAACGGACCGTAGGTGCCGAGGTTTTCGGCGAGGATCGGGAAGGTGAAAACAAGGATGAAGTAGGCAGCCCAAAGGGATACCACGGCTACTGATGAGGCCTTGCCTCGTATGCGGTTGGGGAAGATCTCGGAGATGAGAACCCAGGTGACAGGGGCCAGGGAGGTACTATAGATGGCGATGGATACCAGCACGAAAATACTGATGAGAGCCGGGCTGGCCTGGGCGCGGAGGAGGGTCGACAGGACCATGTAACTGATGGCAAGACCTGCGGCACCGAAGAGCATCAGCGGGCGGCGGCCCAGGCGGTCGACCTGCCACATGGCGACGAGCGTGAATACCAGGTTAACTACCCCGATCAGGACGGTTTCCAGAAGCTGCCGGTCGAGATCGGCGCCAACCGATTTAAAAATCGTGGAGGTATAGTTGAACACCACATTGATTCCGCAGAACTGCTGAAACACGGCCAGTCCGATCCCGACAATCACCGCCGGCCGCACAGCCTTCATGAATACTTCCCGGATGGATACACGGCTTGCATCGTGCATGGAAGCTTCAACTTTGCTGAGTGTGGTTTGAACAAACTCCGGATTGCCGATCCGGGCAAGAACCGACCGGGCTTTTTCGGATTTCCCGGCTTTCACCAGGAAACGCGGACTCTCGGGCAGCAGAAAAACCCCAAAGAAGAACAGGGTTGAAGGGATGCAGCCGAGACCGAACATCCAGCGCCATGCATCCGGGCCGCTATCGGCCAGGGAATAGTTGACCAGGTTGGTGACCAGGATGCCGATCACGATGGTCAGCTGGTTGATAGCCACATTTCGCCCCCGAACGTGGGCCGGTGATACTTCAGCGATGTACATCGGGCTTAGGATTGATGCCATCCCAACGCCGATCCCTGCTGAAAATCGCATGATAATGAATATGTTAAGAGAGGGTGACACAGACATCCCGATAGAAGAAATGGCAAAAATCAATGCCGCAATCAGCAGCCCGGGTTTCCTTCCATACCGGTCGGCCAGGTTGCCGGCAAACAGGCACCCCACAATGCAGCCCAAGGCCAGCGAACCCGTAAGAAATCCCTCCCACCAGGCGGTCAGTGCAAATTGCTCCCGCAAAAAGGGGAGGGCCCCCGAAATCACGGCAAAATCAAAACCGAACAGATACCCGCCCAGGGCGGAAATGAAAGAAATGCCAAGGATGTAGGCGTGGTTGAAGGAAGAAGCCGGCTTGCTCATTTAGTGTGAAGGTTTAGGCAACTAAATTAATGAAAGGTTCGAGGGTTTAACGTTGAGATTCCAACCCAGAGTGTCGAATTTTGAAAATGAGATTCAGGGAATTTCGCATCACACGTCACGATCAGCACCTGCTTGTATCAAACCAAAAAATATTTATCTTTGCGCCGCATCACGATCCCCCGAATGGGGAACCAACCGAGCGGCACGCCACGGTGGTTAAAAGGATGTGGGTCGTTTCAGATCAAAAAAGCGCAACTCTGAATTATCCCTCGTCGATTGTTGATGCACAGTATTAATTTAAAACAACTGTGTAATGAGTCTGAATTTGCAAAAAGGGTTCCTGTTTACAAGTGAATCCGTGGGAGAAGGCCATCCCGATAAAGTGGCCGACCAGATTTCCGATGCGTTGCTGGATGAATATCTCAGGGGAGATCCCGAGTCGCATGTTGCCATCGAAACGCTTGTGACCACCAACCGGGTGGTACTGGCCGGAGAGGTTACCTCTGCTTCTCATGTAAATATTGAAGAAACTGTTCGGCAGGTGATCCGCGACATCGGCTATACTCGTCCGGAAATCAATTTTTCAGATACATCCGCGGAGATTCAGTCCTATATCCACAAGCAGTCACCGGATATTGCCATGGGAGTTGACCGGTCGAATCCCGAGGATCAGGGAGCCGGAGACCAGGGAATTATGTTCGGATACGCCTGTAATCAGACGGAAACCTACATGCCGGTGGCGATTGATTTATCGCACCGGATTTTACGGATTCTGGCCGATGTTCGCCGCGAAGGGAAGGTGATGACCTACCTGCGTCCCGACTGCAAGTCGCAGTTTACCGTATTTTACGATGAGAACCGCATTCCGCGCTCGGTGGATACCCTGCTGGTTTCCACCCAGCATGATCCGATGCCGGGGATAAAAGAACCGGGACTGATCATCCACGAAGATATGGTAAAACATGTGCTACCGCGGCTGCTGGATACCCTTCCACCCCATATCCGTGAATTATTCAACAATGGAATGAAGATTAAGATCAATCCCACGGGACTGTTCATCACCGGGGGTCCCGACGGTGACAGCGGCCTTACCGGACGGAAGATCATCGTGGATACCTATGGCGGCTGGTCGAGGCATGGCGGCGGCGCCTTCTCCGGAAAAGACCCCTCAAAGGTTGACCGTTCCGGTGCCTATGCAGCCCGATATATCGCCAAGAACCTTGTTGCTGCCGGAATGGCCCGTGAGATGGAAATACAGCTTTCCTATGCCATCGGCGAACCCGATCCGGTTTCCATCCTGGTCAATACTTTCGGAACAACGGATAACGGATGGACGGAGTCCGCAATCGCACAACACATTTTGGAGAACTACCCGCTCCGGCCATACAGGATCATCCGCGATCTGGGCCTGAAGAATCCCGTTTATCGGCCAACGGCAAGTTACGGGCATCTGGGCCGGGAGAGCTATCAGGAGGGGGGGGTTACGTACTTTCCATGGGAGAAGATAGATCGGGGAGCTCTATAATTGACTCGGCTTGCGCCTCGCTAATTGGCTCCCTGCGGTCGCTAATTGGTTCGCATTCGCTCACTAATTAGGGTTTTGCCCCAATTAGCGCGGAGCGCCAATTAGCGACCGCAGGGAGCCAATTATTTGTTATTTTATCTCGGTTAAGCAAGGGAGGAGGGCGTTGATTTCATTAATGAGGCCCTGGGAGGAGAAGGTAGCGCCGGAGACGGCATCGATGTTTTTGCGAAAAACAAAAGTGCTTTCGGGCTGGTTGTAGAACTGGGCCAGCCATTTCTTGTTGGTGATCTCGGATCCGAATTCGGACCGGTATTTCAGGATCCGGATCAGGCCGATTTTGTTTGTGGGGTCAACAACCACCATCAGATCGAATTTCTCAAGCCGGCCTTGCGCATCGGTGAGGATCAGGGTTCCAACGGCTGCACCAGCTTTGTCGAGGATTTTGTAAAACTCCCGCGTACCTATTGATTTCTGATATTCCGCTTTGGCGAAGGTTGGGGACCAGACTGTCAGTTCCTTGATAATCTGCTTATTGTGTGATGCCCAGAAGGGCTGGTCAGGGATGCCGGAAGGTGCACCCATTAACAAGAGTATTATCAGGAATCGGAACATAGCCTGTGTTTGTTAAAACCAAACGCCTACACCGGCATTAAGCCAGGGGGTAAACGCTTCGTCTGTTTTAGATTTCCGGAGCCTTGTATCCACCTTGAATACAGCGCCTTCTGCGGGTTTCCATCCCAATCCGAAGATGAATTCATTGACATTGTATTTGTCCTGACGGGTAAGTCCCGGATCGACCGAAAAGTGGGTGTCGTAATGCTCATAACGGAAGAAAGGGGTCAGCTGGTGATTGCTTGAAGTGGTTTTCAGGAGGTTGTAGGAGATTTCGGTATAATAACCCGTTACCGTGGAGGCCAGGTCATTGTGGGTGATGCTGTTATAGGCCTGGGTGTTGGACTGTTTCGACAATATCCACTGGCCCCGGATGTGGAATCCCTTGAGGCTGTACCGGACATCCAGTCCAACCATTGATATGCCCACAACCGTCGAATCAGCACGGGCCATCATCGCTTCATCTGTTTTATCCAGGTTGTTGAACAGCGCCGATTGAGTATCGCCGAAATAGCCTGCCATACCCACTTTCAAGCCCATGATGCCATAATAGTCAATTCTGGCGGAGAGGTTGGGTGCGGAGGCAAAGGCCCTGGCACCGCGTTGCCTCCCGTTGCGGAGAAAGCCGGAACCATTGAGAGTGCCTTTGTTATCGGTGCCGTAACTGCTGAATCCGTTCACCAGATACAACTGGTATTTCAGTCCGATCTCCTGGAACCGCCCTGTGAATCCTGCACCGATCTCCCGCCAGGTGGTAGGAACGATCAGGTTATCAATCATGGGGCGGAGAACTCCGTTAAAGGTGGTAGGCTCATGGTATTCATTTACTATCCCCATCGGAACCAATAACAATCCAGCCCTGAAATTGAGAAAATCGCTGAAAGAATGGTTGACAAATGCCTGTTCCACAAATACTTCCTTTACATGCTCGAATTCAACCTCAGTAAGAAACTGCGTTTTGTCGGAAAAGCGGTATCCCATGCTGATGATCATGCGGGAGACATCCAGGCTGGTATTTGACCGTTTGCCCTCCTGGAACTGCGTGGTCATGTCAATGGTGGCATAACCGCCAATATTCAGCCTTTGATCCGATTTGGAAAGAAGGGTGGATGCAAGGTTCTGCGGACTGTTGTCCTGTTGGGCGAAAGATGGAAACGAGATGAGGATTATCGACAGAGCGTAAATAATTCTTTTCATTGCGATCAGGTTAAGATAATCGCAAATATAGCATTGTTTGAATTTAGTCTAAATAAAATAAAGACAAATTAATCTTTAATTATTTCCGTTCCTTAAAAAGACTCATTTTCCCGTCTCTTGGTCTCTCAGTCTCTCCGTCTCTCACTCCTCCTGGCTCAGCCGCTCACACTCACGGTCAACCGCATGTGAGTCCATGTTTTCATCGAGATAGAAGGCGTTAAGGTCGGGAACGCAGGAGTTGACGCGTCTTCTGGCAAGTCTTTGTATATTAAGGAGATGAGTGGCGGTGATGTTGTCGGTGGTGATATTCTTCCCACCCGAACCGGTGGCCAGGGTCAGGGAAGGGCGCAGCCCGTTAAAGGTGCCGCCCATCGCACCTTGTGAAGCAGGTGTGTTGACCAGCAGGCGGCCTGCATTGGTAACCTCGGCAAAATACATGATCTTATGTTCCTCCCTGGAAAAAATGCTGATCGTATGGCCCACGCCGCCATGGCTGTCGATCTTCTTGCACATTTCGATGGCTTCGGGAAAATCCTTCGCCACATAAAAGGCGAGGATCGGGGCAAGTATTTCGAGCGAAAGAGGATAATTGATTCCCACCTCATGGTTTTCATGGCGGGCGATGAGGACGGAGGTATTCTCCGGAACACTGAACCCGGCCATCTGAGCGATCTTCCAGGCAGGCTGACCGATAACCTCCACGGCCATGGCTTTTTCGGTCTTGTTAAAAGCAACCAGTTCCAGCTTTTTCTTCTCTTCGTCATTGAGGAACCAGGCATTCCGCTTTTTAAATTCGCTTTCCAGTTCGGCCGCCCTGACGTCGCGGACAACAATGGATTGTTCACTGGCACAGACCGTTCCGTTGTCAAAGGTTTTGGAGAGGAGGATCTGTTCAACGGCGAACGGGATATCGGCACTCTTGCCTACATACACGGGAACGTTGCCCGGTCCTACTCCGATAGCCGGGTTCCCCGAACGGTAGGCTGCCCTCACCAGGCTCACGGATCCGGTGGCAAGTACCAGGGCGATCTCTTTGTGGGCCATCATTTCGAGGGTCTCCTCCGGGGTCGAAAGGCGGATCCACTGGATGCAATCCGCTGGTGCTCCGGCGGCAATGGCGGCCTCATAGCACAGGCGGGCTGCCTCGCTGGTACATTTTTTAGCTGAGCCATGCGGCCTGATAATAA
>Ga0209417_1005799_pt1 | contig 13292 bp, 14 predicted proteins | sample RifGroF2_FD_184002 | JGI IMG/M metagenome (GOLD analysis project Ga0209417, IMG submission 184002) | Groundwater microbial communities from Rifle, Colorado, USA - Groundwater F2 (SPAdes) (version 2) | ecosystem: Environmental > Aquatic > Deep subsurface > Groundwater | place: Rifle, Colorado... | reverse complement strand
TTTGTAAGTTGTCCAGTTCTGAAACACAACTCCTTCAAGTTGACCCTTTAAACCTAATCCATAAACTTGCCACCAGTTCCACCAATAACCTCGTTTGCCTGCTTTATCTTCTTTAAGTGCTTTTTGAAGCAGAATCGGGCTGATTGCTGTATCGGTTGTAAGGAAAACCAGCATGGTAGCCATATTCGGATGAATCATACCCGAACCCTTTGCAATACCGCCTATGGTACAGGTCTTGCCACCGATTGAAAAACTGACAGCAACTTCTTTTTTTGTTATATCTGTAGTCATAATTGCTTCGGCAGCCATATCGCTTCCGTTTGAAGAAAGGCTGTTTATCAATGGAGTAATACCGTTTTTAATCGGTTCAATATTCAAAGGCTGACCGATTACTCCAGTTGATGCAACAATAACATCTGTTGTAAGAATTCCCAGCTTTTCTGCTGTTATCGTACACATCTCATCAGCAATTTCTATACCATTTGCGTTGCAGGTGTTTGCGTTTCCGCTGTTGCAGATAATCGCATTTGCGTATGGTATCTCAAGGTTTTTTTGTGTAACAGTTATTGGTGAACCTTTAACCAAGTTCAATGTATAAACAGCTGCAGCTGCTGCTTTTTTCTCGCTGTATATAAGTGCCAAATCTTTTTTCTCTTTATTCTTACGTATACCGCAATGCACTCCGCCAGCTTTAAAGCCTTTTGGAGCGCATACACCACCGTTTGTAAAATTCATATTATATAACTCCTTTTAAATTACCAAAGATGTCGTTTCATCAAGTCCGATTATGATATTCATGCACTGAATTGCCGCACCAGAAGCACCTTTACCGAGGTTGCAGAAGCGTGTTGCTATTAGAATTCTCTCATCATTTCCACTTATCAATATCTGCATATTGTCTTTACCCGAAAGCTCGTTTGCGTATAAAAATCCGTTTTCCATGCCTTTTTCATTAAATGGAAGTACGTTGATTACCTTTTCACCTTTGTAATAATCTTCGAAAAAGGAATGTATTTTATTTGCATTATAATTACCTTTTAGAAGTGAAGTGTACAGAGGTACACTGACCACCATTCCACTGTAAAAATCCGCTATAATAGGATTAAAAATCGGTTTATGAGCCAATCCACAAATTGCTGTCATCTCTTTTTGATGCTTATGGTCACCGCCAAGGGCATATTGACCAGGTGAAGAAAGTCCAATTGCTCTGTCGGGATCATTATAGGTTGATATCATGCTTTTTCCTGCTCCACTGTAACCCGTTACCGAATGCGATACAATCGGATAATCGGACGGCAGGATTCCGCTTTTTATCAAAGGATAAACAATAGCACAGAAACCACTGGCGTGACACCCGGGGACTGCAACACGTTTACTTGTTATTATCGATTCCCTGTGAGCTTGTGATAATTCCGGCAAGCCATAGCTCCAATCGGAATTCGTTCTGTGTGCGGTAGAAGCATCTATTATCTTAGTATTTCCATTGTCACAGAGCGAAACAGCTTCGATAGCTGCATCGTCAGGCAAGCATAAGAACGTAATATCGGAGGAATTTATCATTTGTCTTCGTTCATTGACATCCTTGCGTTTATCATCCGAGAGCGTCATAAGGCTTATATCTTTTCTGTTCGAAAGCCTGTCGTATATACGCAATCCCGTTGTTCCAACTGAGCCGTCAATAAATACTTTTGTCATTTATAAACCTCCCCCATGATCATTATAGTATAATTATACACGTTTATAGACATTTGTCAAGTATTTATACGTATATATTTATATTTCGCTGTATTTTATGCATAAATTATACTACCTCAGGATTTTTTTATGTATATTGCATACCAAAATAAGAAAACCACATCTGATTATTAATCATAATCTTATTATTGCACATGATTAATATTTAAGGTGCAGTTTATTATATCTTTAATTAGCAAGGTCATTTGTATTTATTGATTTACGAAAAACAAAAAAACGGTGGTATAAAAACTCGGTTGCAAAATTGATAATCATAGTTCCTGCAAGGACAATAAATTCGTTCCAATTTATATTAACAAGAGCGTCACCCCACCATGTGGATAACGGGGTGAAAACGCAATAGTATAAAAATACAAGGAACATTGCTTTTGAATAATTATTCGCAGACTTAAATGTGAACCTTCGGTTGACCGTGAAGTTATACACGACCGATAAAATAAGAGAGATAAGATATGCTATCCAATATTCTAAGCCTGTTAATTCTAATAGAAATGCACAACTTGCGAATTGTATTACCCCCGCACTTGCGGAAAACATAGTAAATTTTATAAATTGCCAGAAGGTCTGCTTATTTTTATTATCAGTCATTTTTATAACCATTCCTTTCGGCGATGCTGGGAGTTTTGTGTTGGTTTGACATTGCCAAATTTACATCATACTGTATGGTGTAAAAGGCACAAAACTCTTTGTCTGAAAGTTTACTTTCAGACTTTCATCTTATTTTTTTAAAGTATAATTATGTATGTTGACAATTATAGCATATAACATTATAAAATGCAAAAAACGCTTTGATTGCCTTATTCGACTTATCAAAGCGTTTATTTATTAATATTTTTTATCAATTATATCGACTATAATTTGTTCTTTTACTTTTTTAAGAGCTTTTTGAAAGCCTAGAACTTTTTTAGAATATTTCGTCTGATAAATACCCTGTGAAAACAGTTCTTCAGCTCCTGCCTGTCCGTGATTATAGCTCATTATAGCAGCCGAAACATTGTTGTTGTTATCTGCAAGTTTTTTTGACATCAGATAGCAAATCGCTTCGATATTCTGTTTTGGGTCTGCAAGATTTGTAGTTCCGATTGCTTCTTTCAACTCAGGCAAAGCAATAATAGAAATCATACCCAGGCCAATATAATGCCGGTCACCCTTCTCGTTTACATCCCATCCGCTCTCACATCCTATTATCGAAAGAATTAGTTCATAATCAACACCATAAATCAGAGCGGTGTTGTATGTATAACGCTGAAGTGCTTCCGATAATCGTACCGTATGTTTAACATCTCTGTATGTGAACGTTGTGTAGCAATAAAAATCGATTTGCAATTCGTCTGCCATGTTTATTTTTATTATTTCATTTTCCTTCAATTCCAAGCTTCTTGACAGAGGGTTAATAGCAGTTTTATTATAGTTAAAAACAAAATTTTCAATAGTAGGCGCTGGAGAACAAGGCGTGAGCAAAACAACGAAAATCAGAGTAAATAAAAGGATTATAGTTATAAATATGTTTGTTTTTTTCTTATTAAGTTTAAACTTATACATGCTGTCTCCTCTTTTATTAGAATACACTTGTTTTATATGGACAAGTTAGTTATTCTAATTTATTATTGACAGCAATTTTTTATGCTAGTTAGGAAATAAAAAAAGACTGCGAATTGTGCAGTCTTAAGTATTATTACTTTATCATTATACTCAATCTGTATTGCAAACACCAAGTATACACAGATAGTGATTTGCTTCTCTTAGAACATGATCTGCAAGTAATGGGATAATGATTGATTTAATCTTGCAATCTAATAACCCTTCTGTACCGGCAACCTTGAAATCACGCAAACGCTTTGTAGCTGAAATGCTATCAACTGTAGTTTCGGTTATTTCAAATGTATTCTGAGTCGCTTTCTTTGCTTCGGCTGTTAATACATCAAATTCCTTACCGAACATCCTTGCAGTATCGATGAGATCTTCTTCGGTAGGATCAAGTAATCCTGCGATAAACTTAGCATGCTCCGCCATCTGACGGTTCCAGAATTCTTCCAGATTAATTAAATCCTCAGGTCTCATCATGTTTCTTTTTTCGCTCATATCATCCAGCATTTTTACAAATAATTTTGCTTCTCTGATTATATGTTCAATTAATAATGGATAATTTACAGTAAATAATCTGCAAGACAATACATTATGAAGCAGCTTTTCTTTAAAATCAATTAGAGCTGATGTTAATTTATGAGCCTTTCGGTTTAAAGAATAAACCTCTTGTTCTATTTCTTGTGAACGTCCATTACCTGCCATCAACATTTGTTCTTTTTGAGTTAGATTTGTATTAAATGGAACTCCTGTATAAAAGCTTGTTAGTTTTTCTGCGTCAGCTGTGTATTGTGTTACAAATTGTTTTGATGATATTGCTTTTGAACTTACATTTCCATAAGCTAAATTTGTAGCTTCCGAGAGCAGATTTTCAAAACCCATTCTGAATACTTTCGCTTCTGAAGCGAGCTTATTGTCTTTAGGAGTAAACCCTATTTCCAAGAAGAATGAATGCTCCTTCATAATTCTTAAAAAAAACAAGTTTAAGTCCAAAGACATTGTGATAAAATCATTTTTTAATAACATAAAAACCTCCACGCCCAGTCGGGCATACTTAACAATGAAGAATTCGTGAAGGTACACAATAGTGTACCTTTGGTACGTATTGATGTACCTCTATCATAAAATTTTTCACGCTATTTTCTCTTAATTAATGTATGAGTATAACATTGCAGTATGTATAACTTTCATCTTGCTTATTGCATTTCTGCCAATGTAGTACTCAATTTATTATATTCTTATTATTATTTAAATGATACACTTTAAATGTATGTTTTAAGTTTAAACACGAACCCCACCTTTATATATTGAAAGTGGGGAGTTTTTACTGATATTAAAAATGATTCATTTATTTTGATCTTAATACTCTTAGTGCTTCAGCTACTTTTCTTGCGAAATCCAAGGGTTCGTCTATAGATTCAAAGTGAATATACATAAGTCTTGGATTTTCAAATAACCAATGATTATGAAGAGCAGTAACTATTATATTATTTTCTCTAAGAACAGAAATAAAGCAATTTATTTCTTCCTGCAAAATTACGGTCTCCCCTAAATTTAGAGTTTTTCCCTTGCAATCCATTGATTCAAAGGAAAACAAAGCATTTAATGCTAATGGCGAATGAGTCGGTCTACATAATATTTCTGCTTTTATATCTCTTGTGAATGTTACAACACATAAGTCTTTTGTAGATGATAAAATATCTGCTCCAAGTATTCTTGCAAATTCGTTACAAAGATTACATGAATCTTTTGTTTGGTTATAAGGATTTATCATATTCTAGCCCCTTAATATTTATATTTTAGAAAATCAAGTAATAGGCTATAATTATAAAATTGAACTCTTAATTTTCTAAGTAATATGATAAGAGATCCTCGATAATATATTATGAAGTATAACTTTATATAGTGAAAATTAAATATACATATTATGGGTACTTATTTATTTTAATTCTTTATTAACTGATAAATATATCACTACATATATTAATAATATAATTTTATATGAAAGATGTGATAAAATTGCCAATTAAAATATTTGTTGATCAAGCACATAACCCGGAAAGTCATGATACTGGTCTTACTGATAATATACCTCATGAACATGATTTAACATATAAAGTTGGTGTTGAACTAGCTCAATTATTACGTAATGATAATCGATTTGAGGTACGATTATCAAGATTGTCACCTACATCAATCATTGGTACTGACGTTGAATCAAGTATAAAAGAAAGAGTAAACATGGCAAATGAGTGGCCAGCTGACTATTTTATTGGTATTCATAATAATATTGATACCGAAATCGGTAAAAGTGGAACAATAATTTTTGTAAAAGATACACCGAATTTATTAGCACGCAGTATAATGGATTCAATAATAAAGCAAACAGGTTCTAAAGATGGAGGAATTTATAAAGCAGAAGGTTATACTTTGCAAAATTTAAATATGCCAGCAGCGGTAATTTCATTAGGTTATTTAAGCGCTCTTATAGACATAGTAAAATATGATACAGATACCAAAAAATTTGCACAAGGTATATATGAGGGGTTAGTAAATTATATAGATAAATATAAAAGTTAAAGTTTTAATATAATCATGGCTATTCGATTTGATTTTTTATTTTTTACAGACGACAATTTGACGACAAAAAGGGTATGTTTTTATAGGTCAAAGTAGGTTATTGTATTTTAAATAACAAAAATAAATAAAGCTCCTAAAAATGCTGTAAATGAAGCATTTTCAAGAGCTTTTTTTGGAGCTGATGACGGGAATCGGATCCGTGACCTCATCCTTACCAAGGAAGTGTCCTACCTGCCTCTCCATCCCCGAAAACCCTTGATTTTACTGGGTTTTTGAAAGGTGGTTGTGGGCAAATAACGAATTTGCCCACAATGTTGCCCACAACGGGGATGAACTCGGATATAACAGAATGAAACGATCTACACCAAATTCAATTTATATTTGTATATTATAACGTACCAAAGGTGTTTTTGAAATATAAATAATTTCCGCTCAACGCTCTTTTTCTTTCTTTGATTTAGATTTCGCAGTCTTTTCCTGCGCAGCATATTGCCTTTTCATAGCAGTGTAAGGTGAGGCTATGTATGACGGCAATAAAAAAATCCGTTTGTTTTTCAAACAAACGGATTACGATAATTATAAATTAGAAAGAGAATAACGATGTATTCTCTTTCTAAATAAAATATTTATTTTACTTTTCTCTGTATATACCCTTTAAGCATTGATATACCAGAATAAATACCGATCAACACAATGAAAATTTCGAGTCTACCAAGAATCATACCGAATATTTCAACAATCAGAGTTGCCGTTCCCGTAGTCGGTCCAGTCAGTCCGATAGATAATCCAACTGTACCGAGTGACGATGCAAATTCAAACATTGCATCCGTAAGAGAACAGTTTGATATGACCGTCAGAAGTAATGACCCTATTGCAAAAATGCCGAGATAGCTTGCGATAAAACCTGTAATATCACTCGCGAGGTTTCGGTCTATCGGTGTTTTACCTTGAGCCTTATAGTAATATGGTACTTCTACACAATGCTCCGGTGACATGCGCTTCCGGATGTTATCAAAGGTTGTCCGCAAAATAATATACACACGCGATAGTTTTATGCCACCTGCGGTCGATCCAAGACCACCGCCGATAAGCATTAGAATTATTAATATCCCAATAGCAAAGGGTGGCCAGTTTGTATATACCGTTGTTGAATATCCCGTAGTAGATAATGCCGATATAACATTAAACAGAGATACCCTAAAGCTTTCTCCGGCAGTCAGATAAATCCCATAAAACAAGGATAGAGACAATATTGGTACAAATATAGCAAGAAGTATCGTTAAAAATCGGATTTCACTAACTCGCTGCGCCTGTTTGAATTTCCTTTTTGTTAAAAGAAGTAGCACAGCAAAATTAGTCGTACCTACTAGCATTAAAATTATTGTAAATGCCTCAATAGCAAGACTATGGTAAGCGCCTATACTGTCAACCTTTGTTGAAAAACCGCCGGTTGATAATGCAGACATTGCATGAATTATACTATCGAATGGATTCATACCTAAAAGTATATATATGATCGTTCCCGCAAATAAAAGCGACACATACATCAGAAATATAGACCATACAGTCTTTTTAAGATTTGGCATCAGTTTATCAGGGTGTCCTTCGGCATTGTATAGATTCATGGATTGCTTGCCCTGAACAAACATGATCATTACCATTACAAAACCCAAGCCCCCGCAAAACTGCATAAAGCTTCTGTGAAACAGAAATATATGTGGAGTTACGGATACATCCATAACCGAAAGTCCGGTAGTCGTCCACCCGCTAACAGCTTCAAATAAAGCTTGAATAAAAGACAGTTTCCCGGATATCATGAAAGGAATAGCACCGGCTATAAAGCCATATCCCCACGCAAATAATACCGTTAGGCTACCTTTCTGCATTGTGAGCTGCCAATGGGTAGTATTATCATCTTGTTTAGAAAACCGGCAGATAAGTATACCTAAAATGATTGAAATAAGCGATGGAATAATAAATGCAACAGCATATTTGCTTTCGTTCGGGTAAAACGGCAATATTGCAAGCGGAATAATAAGCAGTAGTCCAATGAGCAGTACAAGCTTGCCATAATTACTGCGGTTTGTGAAATAGTGCCTCATTGTAACCTCCACACCCTGTCGGGCACAAATAGCAATGAAAAATTCGTGGAGGTACGCGCCAGTACATATCTGTTTCTGATATTTTTCACGCTATCACCGCCCCGTCAATTCTTTTATTGCTACCGTTTCCTGCTTATCAGAGGAAATAAGCACAAGCATATCCCCTGCAAGGATACGTGTATCACCCCGAGGAATCATGTTATGCTCATGGCGAAGAATGCAGCCAACGATAACCTCTTTGGGTAGATTGACTTCCCACAGCTTTTTTCCCACGGCCGGCGATGTTTGAGTAATAGGCACCTCTGCAATGCTGATATGACCTTCTCCAATAGGGATTGTTATTGCAATTTCATCCATGAACGCCTGTTGCTCAATAATTCCGGTAATGGCACTTGTTGAACATACTACAGAATCAATCCCCATTTTATGAAAAAACTCTGTTTTTTTAGGATCATTAACAATAGCAACTGTCTTTTTAACATTAAATTTCTTCTTACACAGCTCGCAAATAACTAAATTATTGTCATCTCTTTGAGAAAGAGCAATAGCAATGTCTGCATTTTGAGCATTTGCTTCATCTAATATAAACGGTTTTGTACCGTCACCGTTTATTACAGTGAGAGAGTCTATTTCAGCAAGTGCAAGACAATCCTGATAATTAGAGTTGATTGCAGTGACATGATAACCTTTTTTTATCAAAGAACTGGCAAGTGACCGTGCCTTATTGAAACTTCCTATCAATAACGCCCGTTTTTTCATTCGACTTCATCCTCCTTTTTAGCATTGCCAAGCAACTTGCTGATTTCATTTGCCGAAAGAACGGCAGGACAAATCGTGGCAATATCAAATTCTCTGTATAAACATTCACGCTCCGGGTCATAAAGCCTTGATATCACATGTTTTACTTTAAAAAGCTCCTTCGCAATCTGTGCGACCATAATGTTAGTATTATCATTGTTTGTAACGCAGACTACAGCGTTTGCGTTTTCAATCTGGGCTTCTTTCAGAATATCAATATCGGTCGCATCCCCAATCAGAGTTAGACCCCCATATGATGATGACATTTTACGGAAAGCATCCTTATCATTATCAATAACCATTACATTGCCTCCGCTGTCGGATAATGAATCGGCAAGGCCGGTACCCAGACGCCCACAGCCTATAATAATTGTGTAATCACTGTTTTTATGACTTTTAAATAACTCCATTTTTGTTCCTCCTGATAACATGACCTATGCCGTGTTCATCATACTCAAGCTTGTATAAATCTTTTTCCTGCTCCTCTGGACAATCGGTTTCATCATATGCTACTTCACCGGTTGAAAAAAAAGTTCCGAAGCGTTCCATGTTGTGGCGTACCGGAATATAGGTGGGATCAAGAGCCCACGCTGCCCTGAAATGCTTCATAGCTGTTAAATGATCGCCCTCGGATTCAAGCAGTAAACCAATCAAGTTATGCGGCTGCGGAGCATGAGGGTGCTTTTTCATTGCTTCTGTAATGAGTTGCCAGCACTCCTGATATTTTTTTTGACTTATAAATTCTCTAACTGCGTTGCAAAGAACTATCAATTCATTCTCGCTGTTTACTGTATTGTTATTTTTCATACCTCTTAATTCCTCCTTTTGAAGCATGTTTTACAATAATATATTAGCAAAAATGCTGTGAGAGCGGTGTGAGAGTAAACAGGAACGTGTGAGAATTCTGTGAGAATGAGTTATATTTAATCAAAAAAGGCAAAAAAATAAGCTGCTTAGTTATAATATAAGCAGCTTATCTATTTTCGGTTGTTTAATCATTTACAAGTCTATAGCCCACGCCAATTTCTGTCATAATATAGCGCGGTTTTGCAGGGTTCGTTTCAATTTTTCGTCTGAGACCTGCCATTAAAGCTCTTAATGCTTGTGTATCATTACCATAGCCGACACCCCATATTTCTTTAATTATATAGCTTGTTGTAAGAACCTTTCCTGCATTTTTGAAAAGCAATGTAAGCAGAGTGTATTCCATGGGTGTCATATGCAATTCAGTATCGTTAAGAAAGACCAAATGCTTATCATGTTCAATTTTAAGGTTACCAATTTGTACGCATGTTTGCTGTTTATTCCCGCCCTGCTTATATAAGTGCCGTAAAGACACCCGAATACGCGCTAAAAGCTCGGTAGCCGAAAATGGTTTAGTAAGATAGTCGTCGGCACCTAAATCGAGAGCCGCAGCCTTTTCTTTATCCTGATCACGTGCAGAGACAATAATGATAGGCATCTCCGACCATTCTCTTACTTTCTTAATAACTTCTATTCCGTCAAAATCAGGCAGCCCGAGATCAAGCAGCATCAAATCTATTTGCTCCGAAACGAGCGAATTCATGGCTCCCTGACCCGTATTTGCGGTCAAATACTGATACCCCTCCGAATGCAATGAATAACAAATAAAGTTTCTGATTTGGGTATCATCTTCAACAACAAGAATTTTTTCACCAAGATTACTCAATTTCAGTCACCTCCATCGGCAATGTAAATATGAATTCTGCTCCCTGACCGTCCGGGCGGTTATGAGCTTCAATATTTCCTCCATGCGCTTTAACAATTGCATCACAGATAGCAAGCCCTAAACCTATTCCGTGCTGTGCATCGGCATGCTTAGCACGGGAGGTATAAAACATCTGAAAAATATTTGGCAAATCTGTTTGGGCAATACCTTCTCCTGTGTCTGCCACAGTAAACACTGCGCAGTTATGCTCTTCATCTTTAACTACAGTTACGCTTATTTCATTTTTCGGTGATGTATGCCTGATTGCATTGTCCAGCAAATTTATCAGTACCTGTTCAATGAGCTTCGCATCCATTGGCACAAGCAAAAGCTCATCCGGTATATTTATAATGATTTCATGATCAGGAGAGCGTTGTACAATGTGATGAACAGCACCACCAACAATTTCTTCTACAGCTTCAGACTGTTTGTTCAATGTAAGTCTGCCTTCCTGCAATCGAGTAAGGCTTAAAATATTTTCGACTAATGAATGCAACCAATTAGCATCATTATGAATTTCCTCTGCTAATTTATATCTGGGATCATTTTGCTTTGACATATCCATCAGCATTTCTGAGGTTCCCATAATCCCCGAAAGCGGTGTGCGCAAATCATGAGAAATTGCACGCAGTAAATTTCCGCGATAACGTTCCTGTACAGTCTCTTCCCGATATTTAATCCGCTGCTCAGCCGACCGGAACCTGTCCATTGCCAGAGCTATGCTTTCGATCATGGCACGGAGTAATCGTGTCTGTGCTTCGGTCATTAAGGCAGCTCTGTCTGTTGGAATTCGGATAATGCCAAGAATATTATCTCTGCCATATATAAGCCAATCATAGAACTCGGTGCCGATACTATATCCTGTTCGCAATCCCTCGGTTTGATGTTTTATATCTTCTGTATTTGCCACATTCCTGCGGATTTGCTTATCCGGAGAAACTTGTTGTACAAAAGTTTTTTCAGGCATCCCGTTTTCGTCAAAGCAAAGGCATGCACCTTTGCAATTCATTACAGAGCTAATAATACTTACGGCAATACCGGCAATATCGTGTATTTCTGCCGCATCTGTTAAATGATTGCTAAGCATATAAAGTGCTTTTGTTTCCGATTCCTTTTCCTTAGCTTCAACAGCACTCTTCTTGACATGCGATGTCAAGGTACTCGTAATAAGAGCAGTTATTGTCATTATTATAAAAGTAACTATATAGCTCGGATCATATACAGCAAAAGTATAATACGGCTCTGTGAAGAAATAATTAAAAGCGAAGGTTGCAATAACAGAAGCAAGAACACCGTATATATATCCTTTGGTTTTGCTCGCAGTTAATAAAACAGCAAGAAGATAGACAATTACAATATTTGTTTCTGGAAAACCGATCATACGGAATAAATATCCTATAATTGATGCCAGAAACAGCAGTACAATCATTAACAGTGAATATTTAAGACCCGCAATTACTTTACTATTTTGTTGTGTGGTCATAATTGTTCACCTGTAATATTGCACATCTGATTCTCATGATTTTTCGCTTCTTTTTTTGTTCTTCCATCAAGCGGTTTTATAGCATCTGATGGAATGAGCCACAGATTGCCTTTCTTGACTGCTCCTGTTATTCGTCCGGTTGAGCAATAATAATTTACCATTCGGCTGGTGATACCCCATTTTGCACCCGCTTCTTTAACTGTAAGATAATCCATACTTTCATCACCTCGTGTATTTATATATATTATATTTCAATATCTCGAAATATGCAATATAACTCTGTAACTTTCTTATTAATTCATAAAATATATCTATAAGCCAAAAGCTGCTTGCTTTTATAAAAGCAAGCGGTCTTACATTAATTCCTGATGTTATTACCCATCATATTCGGTTTCTTCATGGTTGGTATCGTAATCCAACCAATCTTCAATGATAGCAGCAGATAGAAAAGGTATTAGTTCATCTTGACCACTCATTTCAACAAATTGAGCAGGCATCGCAAAATCTACTGCATTTGCGAGTATGAAGATAAAATAAACCAATCCAAAATGATTTTTACTGTCATGCAGATTTTCCAAGTGCTGTGTGATGAAATCCATTTCAAAATGATTCATCCATAATGCTTCATACAGCAGATAGGTGAAGTTACCACTTAGAAGCTGTGCCACTTCATAAGCGGCGGCTTCATCAACCGTTTTTGGGGGAGATTCCCTCTTTTTTTCCTGCAAGATAATTTGCACATACTCATTTGGTGTCATAATTGCTTCCTCCTTTGATTTTATTGTGGGCAATTCGGGCTTTTGCCCACAATGAACTGCCCTAAATTGACTACTTAAATGGTTTCATAGAAATAGAAAAAACCCGCAAAGCCTTTAGCCATGCGGGTTTTCGCTGGAGCTGTTAACGCGATTCGAACGCGTGACCTCTTCCTTACCAAGGAAGTGCTCTGCCGACTGAGCTATAACAGCGTATTCAATTTTTGGGCTAAAAAAGTTGCCCACAATTTGCCCACAACGGGGATGAACTTAGTTGACACTACTTGTCACTGCCTGAAACATGCTTTTCTTAAAACCGCATAAAATCAGGCTTTTTTGTACTGCTTGTACTTAGATGACACGATATAGAAAGCTCAGGCATCCTTACCAAGGAAGTGCTCTGCCGACTGAGCTATAACAGCGTATTCAATTTTTAGGGCTAAAATAGTTGCCCACAATTTGCCCACAACGGGGATGAACTTAGATGAAACTACTTATCACTGCCT
>Ga0209417_1005797_pt1 | contig 13296 bp, 13 predicted proteins | sample RifGroF2_FD_184002 | JGI IMG/M metagenome (GOLD analysis project Ga0209417, IMG submission 184002) | Groundwater microbial communities from Rifle, Colorado, USA - Groundwater F2 (SPAdes) (version 2) | ecosystem: Environmental > Aquatic > Deep subsurface > Groundwater | place: Rifle, Colorado... | reverse complement strand
TAGTTAGTTAACATAGTAAAAATCCCTTGTGGGGATTCAAAAGACACAACTAAAAATTTTACGACAAAATAATTAGCTGTATCTTATATTGCGAAAGAGGGACTATTCTCTAAGAGAGAAAGCCATTTGATTATTTTATTTGGAGATTTATATAATACTTTATTGTCTAAAAAATATTTCCATTTATAAAAATACTGTTTTAAATTTAAAAAGTTTTGTTTGCTAAAATAATATAAAACTATTCCAAGAATTAATATTAAAAAGATAAACAGTGACGGAAAAATAGTATTAGAAAATTGACGCCAATTATTTACATGATTTAAACCATTTTCACATACCGAAAATCCATTCTCAGCATAAGGGCAATTCATCATCGGAGTTTCAGATATGTGACTTGATTGAAATAAGCCAAAAACTCCTATGCTAATATAAGCAAGTAAAATAAAAAGACCGATAAATAATTTTGTGTTAAATAAGCTCATATTTCTTATTTATTAATTTGTTTGTAGAGCCAGATGCCGAGCAGAACAAGGTCAATTATCACCACAATAGCGACGATAACCCCAAATCCTCCACCCATCATCCCACCGTACCCATATCCATATCCCATCATAAATTTAATCATAGCACATTTTTATAATTTCGACTCATCAATAACAACTTTGATTAGCTTATCAATTTCTTCCGGCAAAGTACCTAGCGGTGCTTCCGGAAAAAACTTTGATAAAATTATAGGACGCATACCAGAAATAAAAGTTTGATTATCTTTAACATACACATTTATTTTACAAGGCAAACAAAGACCAATTTTCATATCAGCCTGCAAAACAGCATAAGCTGACTTTGCGTTACAAAATTCAATAATTTTCATTGATTCAATTTTAAATCCTTTTTCATCTAAAGTTTTCTGCACATCGTGAACATATAAAACACGAAACCCAATTTTTGCTATTTCTTCCTGCACAGATAATACTGTTGAATCGAAGTCTTTTTTTGTTGTAATGGTGTAATCAAATTCCATAATATTTTTTCAATTAAGCTCTTAATCTCAATGAATTTAAGACAACGCTAATACTGGAAAATGCCATCGCTATAGCGGCAAAGATAGGGTTAAGTAATATTTTCCAAAATGGATATAGTATTCCGGCTGCGACAGGAATAAAAGCGATGTTGTAGAAAAATGCCCAGAAAAGATTTTGCTTGATTATCCTCATTGTTCTCCTTGAAATTTTTATCACTTCAAAAATAAGTATCAAATCTCCTCTCATTAAAGTAATATTAGCCGACTCCATGGCAATATCCGTACCTTCTCCCATAGCAATACCAATATTTGCTTGAGTAAGCGCTGGAGCATCATTTATCCCATCTCCTATCATTGCCACAATTTTTCCTTTTTCTTGAAGCTCTCGCACTTTTTCTGATTTTTTGTCAGGTAATACTTCACTCATAACATTTTCTATCCCCACTTGATCTGCAATTGCTCTGGCGGTACGACTATTGTCTCCCGTAATCATCCACACATCTATATTATTTTTCTTTAAAGCATTTATTGCTTCAACCGATTCCTTCTTTAATACATCAGCCACAGCTAATGCACCTTTAATTTTTTTATCCACTATTAGAATCATCACAGTCTTTCCTTCATTTTCAAGTTTAGCAATCTTTTCTTCATATGGAGAAATATCTAAGCCGATATCTAATACCAAAGCTCTATTACCTAAATATGCCTCAACTTTTTTAGATTCAATCTGCAAAACTCCTCGTAATCCCTTACCAGATATTGCTTTAAAATCTTCCAATTTATATAAACCAATTTTTTCCTTAGTTGCTTCATCTATAATAGTCTGATCAAGCGGATGAGAAGATCTTTGATCCAAGCTAGCGGCATATTGCAATATAGCTTGTGCCAAGGGATGCTCTGATCTCTGCTCTAAAGAAGCAGCCAGATTAATGACATCTTCCTCTCGTTCATTATTAAACGCAATTATATCTGTCAATTGTGGTTTACCTTGTGTCAGAGTGCCAGTTTTATCTAAAATCACCGTGTCTATCTTGTTGGCAACTTCAAGAGAAGCCGCATCTTTGATTAAAATTCCCCTAGAAGCGGCACTTCCAGAAGAAACCATTATAGCCATAGGAGTAGCCAGACCAAGAGCGCACGGACAAGCAATTATCAAAACTGCCACAAAATTAACTAGTGCAAAAGTGAAAGCCGGACTAGGTCCGAAAAACAACCAAACGATAAAAGTAAGTATTGCTACAACAAACACCACCGGAACAAAATAAGAAGATACTAAATCAGCCAACCTTTGAATTGGTGCTTTGGAGCCTTGGGCTTCCTCCACCATTTTAATAATTTGTGAAAGCATAGTATCCTTACCAATTTTTGTCGCACTAAAAGTAAAAGTTCCGAATTTATTTATGGTACTGCCGATAACCAAACTGCCAACTTTTTTATGAACTGGCATTGATTCTCCAGTAATCATCGATTCATCAATCTCTGAATCTCCCTCTACTATTTTCCCGTCAACCGGAATCCTCTCTCCGGGTCTGACTATTATTAAATCTCCAACCTGTACTTCAGATATAGATATTTCAATTTCTTTTCCATCTCGTAAAATCTTTGCAGTTTTGGGTTGTAAGCCTATTAATTTTTTTATTGCCTCCGAAGCCCTGCCTTTCATTAAAACTTCAAAATATTTTCCTAAAAGTATCAAAACAATAATTATTGCCGATGTATCAAAATAAAGAGCTGGTGTTATTCCACCTTTTGTAAAAAAAACAGGAAAAATTGTAACAGCCGCACTGTAAAAATAAGCCGCCAAAGTACCGACAGAAATCAATGTATTCATATCGGCCGTTCGATATTTTATAACGAGTTTCAACCCACTATAAAATTGCCAACCAACCCAAAATTGCACCGGTGTAGTGAGCAAAAGAAGCACCCAACCATTACTTAAAAATGAAGGAACAAAAGAAAACCATTCTGGGAAACTACCCAAAAATATAAAAAGAGAAAGTGTTCCTCCTATTATAAGCTTACTTTTTAATGTTTTTAACTGTTTTTCTCTTTCAATCTTTTCTCTATCTAGCATATCTTCCCCTTCAACTTCTTCTTTTATTGGTTTATACCCTGAATCAGTAATAACTTTAAAAATTTCATCGACATTTGACAAAGCTGAATCAAAAACCACTTTTGCTCTTTGATTGGAAAAATCAACATCGGTATTCTTTATACCGGGTAATTTCTTAATAGCTCCTTCCACCACCATGGCACAATGAGGGGAATCCATACCCAACACTTTCATTGAAATTGTTTGGTTATTTCCGTCAGTAGTTACTTCATTTTTTTTTACAGAATTAACATTAATATTTTTAGAAATAAGACTATACCCTGCTTCACTCACTGTCGCCACAAGACCTGACTCAGAAATAATATTCTCATCAAATTCAATTAAGGCTGATTCAGAAGCAAAGTTAACTGAAACCGAATGCACCCCAATTTTTTTACCTAGCACTTTCTCAATTGTCGCGACACAACTCGCACAATGCATCCCTTCTATTTTATATGTTTCTTTTTTCATAATTTTATTTCCGCTGATTATTTTCTCTTAAGTTTATAAACTTTTAATATTTCACTTATAGCTTTACTAGTTTCTCCCATTTTAATCTGATGAACCGTATGAGTAGAGAGATGATTTTCTAAAATCAAATCTTCGGCACTAGAAAGAGCTTTTTTTACTGCACTAGTTTGAGTAATTATATCTATACAATATTTTTCTTTTTCAACCATTTCTTGCAAACCCCTTATTTGACCCTCAATAATCTTAAGGCGTTTTAAAGTTTTGTTTTTAATCTCCTGTTTCATATCTATAGTATATACCCCCCGGGGGTATATGTCAAGCAATAAGTGTGGGGGTTATCCACACCCCCCAAACCAGGTTTGGGAGTGGTAAGTTACTCGTCTAAGATATCAAAATCGTCTGCTGGTGTTTTAGACGTATTCCTATGTCGTCTTATAAAATAAACACCACTAGCCGAAACTCCAACAAAAATAATAAAAATAATAGGAATGGTTGATGATGTGTTACTAGATTCATCTTCCCCTATCCCAGAAATAGAATTAGCTGATAAATTTTCTGAAAACGAATCATTCTCAACATCTTCAACCTTTTCTGTCTTCTCTTCTACAACAAAAGAAGATTGTTTCTTTGTTGCGACTTTATTTGAAGTAACAGGAGAAATATAACGATAAACTAATTCTCTTTGCGGAGTCATCAATCTTAAAGAAGATTTATCTTCAATAGAAAAACCACTAATCCTAGGAGAAATAATCATCTTTTTGTTAGAAGATAACGTAGTATTTTTAGGTAAAGTAAAAATCTTATAATCACTCAATAGCACCCAATTTGAAAGATTTGCTTCGTGTCCAGTTTCATTTGCTATTTCAATAAAAAAATCATTTGCTTCCCCTACTCTAGAAATTAAAATTTTTGGCTCTAATACTTTTATAGTTATCTCAGTAATAGCATCAGGAACGTCAGTAAAAACATCTGGGTAATATTCAAAAGTGATAGTATAATCTCCAGGATAAAAATAAGTGTGTGTAAACTTATCTGCAATCACGGCTCTTACCTCTCTAAAATCTCCATCATCAAAATTCCAATAAAATACTCCCCGTGTTAACTTCTCCCCCAAAGTACCAGTACCATTTCCTTCTAAAGCAAAAGGAATGCCGACATGAGCAAGTTTAGTAGAAATTATTTGAACTTTTGTTTTTTGAAGTTTCTGAGGTATTTGCTTCTGAGATTGAGAATTATTTTCCTCTTCATTTCCACCAGAAGTATCATCTTCGTCATCATTATTTGATTCTGAAGAAGATTGATTGGCATTCCCTCGAGTTGGACCGGCTACAACCCACGAATTTCCATTTTTTTGTATACTTTTTCCTTCTGTTGGATTTGATACAGTACTACAATTTTCTCCCCAACAAATTAAATCTACTACTTCACCTGCTGTATTCTTTATCTGTATTGTATTTGATTCAGTAAGAGTAAGTGTACCTAAAACAACATCAGAATTGCTGAAAGAAGTTCTAGAGATTACAAAATAATCATTTGCCCCGATAATCTTACCCTCAAAATTTGGCTTTGAAACTAACGAACCAAAAGTAGTCCCCTCTAAAGTTTTTCTCTGGATATACCAACCAGTCAAATCAACTGGTTCATTTGAAGTATTGTAAAGTTCTAAAAATCTTTCTTCTGTAGGAGATAATTGAACTTCATTTATAGTAATTTGTGCTTGTGCTAAACTAAAACTAGATAAAAAAATTACCACAAAGAACAAAACATGTTTTTTGGACATAATTAATTTTTATATTTTAAAAGATAATATGGTATAATCATAACATGAGTGAAAACAAAAAAGAAGATGAGGATACAATAGATTTTTTGTCAATCGGTGACATAGTCACAGATGCATTTATAAAATTAAAACAAGCAAAAGTTCAAGGTGCTCCTGATAATGAAAATTATGAGATATGCATACCTTTTGCTGATAAAATACCTTATGAAGAAGTATTCGTAGCTCCTGCAGTCGGAAATGCTGCTAACGCTGCGACTTCAGCATCTTTACTCGGGCTAAAATCTGCTCTTCTTTCAAATGTTGGAGATGATAAAGAAGGAGTAGAATGCATAGAAGCTTTAAAAAAGAACGGCATAGATACAGATCTTATTAAAATTAATCCGGGGATAAAGACAAATTATCATTATGTCTTATGGTACGGCGCCGAAAGAACTATTTTAATTAAACATGAATCTTATGCTTATTCTCTACCAGAGGTAAAAGAACCAAAGTGGATTTACTTTAGTTCAGTTAGTGACACAGCTTTTCCTTTTCATTATGCAGTGGCAGATTATTTGGATAAACACCCAGAAACAAAATTTGCTTTCCAGCCTGGAAAAAATGAGATCAAGCTCGGTAAAGAAAAACTACAAAGATTATACAAACATAGCAAAATATTTTTCTGTAACGTAGAAGAAGCAAAAAAAATACTTGGTTTGGATAGTTCAGAAATAAAAGAACTACTTACAAAGATTCACGATCTAGGTCCAGAGATTGTAATCGTCACAGACGGACCAAAAGGCGCTTATACTTATGACGGTAACGAATATTTATTTATGCCTCCTTACCCTGACCCAAAAGCGCCTTACGAACGCACTGGTGCGGGAGATGCTTTTTCTTCTACTATAGTATCTGCAATAATTTTAGGAAAAACCTTACCTGAAGCTCTAGCTTGGGCAGGCATAAACTCTATGTCTGTAGTCCAAGAAATCGGTGGACAAAAAGGACTCCTAACAAGAGAAAAGATAGAAGAATATTTATCTAAAGCTCCAGAGAGTTACAAAGTAGAAAAAATAAATTAAGTTTTTTACTTTTCCTTTATCTCCCCTATGTCCAGTGTAGGGGAAAATAAAAGCCATTCAAAAATTTCCTTTTTAAGAATTTCAACATCAGTAAAATACCCCGGAAAACTTTCTCGAGAAAGAATTTTACCCTCTATTCTATTTACTTCACAATAATCTTGATAACTACTCCATTTATATTTTTTCAGAAAATCAACGGATCTTTGTATATTTTTAATCCCATCTTTTTTCCATCCTGGCTCAATAGTTTTGATAGGATTCAAATGGATATAAGAAAACATATATTTTAGATATTCATCTGTATTTACTAAATTACTTTTAAAATTTCCTCCAAACAAACCACCAGTGCGTTTATATTTTTTGTTAAAATATTTTACATATGAAGTACACAATTTTCTCATAAAAAAACTTATCTCATTTTCTTTTTTCTTATCTTCCCCCACACTGGACATAGGGGAAGGTGGAATTGTAATCAAAATATGAAAATGATTCGACATCAAAACCCAAGCACCTATAGAAACGATATTATCACCCCTATCAAAATCCCAAGCGTCTATTTTACGATCGACAATATCATCTCTGAAATTTATATTTTTATTAGAATTACAAAGATAAAGCAATTTTAAAAATCGCTCTCTATCTTGGTCATCAAGAAAAATTTCTTGCTTACTATTTCCCCTATTATAAATATGATAAAATTCACCCTCAGCAAATTCCTGTTTTCTATATCCCATACTATCTATTTTATCTCATTTTTCCCCTATGTCCAGTGTAGGGGAAGGAAAAATTTAGTGAGTAATTTTAACTACATATTCTCCTGCCGTGTCTGTATAATATAAATCTCCTGCTACTAAACCTCCAGCCAAAGCAGCTGCATTATTTGCATAAGCTGGAAGACCAACTATCGATAGTTTACTTCCCGGTGTTGTTGTACCAATACCGACATTCCCCTTCAAAGCTGTAGTAACAATACTATTATTTCCTAGGACAACAGTATTAGAACCTAAACCTATCGCCCCACTACCTATGACAATCTGATTAGTTTGTCCGTCTGCTTGAGCTCTAGTATCATAACCCAAGAATAATGAGTTTGAAACCGTAGTATTTCCTGTAAATCCATCAGTGATATATGAGCCTGCTTTGTAACCTATTGCAGAATTATTTGTTCCTGTGGCGTTGTATGAGAGAGAATCAACTCCCTGTACGGAGTTGTAGTTTCCTGTGGTGTTGCGGAGAAGAGAATCAACTCCCTGTGCGGTGTTAAATCTTCCTGTGGTGTTAAAGTAAAGAGAACCAGCTCCCTGTGCGGTGTTATCATTTCCCTCGGTGTTGGAGTAAAGAGACTCAGCTCCCTGTGCGGAATTGTTGTATCCATCGGTGTTGGAGTAAAGAGATTGAAATCCCTGTGCAGTGTTTTCCTCTCCTGCGGTGTTGGTGAAGAGGGAATACATCCCATTCGCTGTGTTGTAAGCTCCTGTGGTGTGGCTGTAAAGAGAGCGATAGCCTATCCCCGTATTCCCGTTTGCCCAATTATTCTTGCCGGTGGCATTGTCAGCCGAACCAGCCTGATAACCTATATATGTATTATCTATAGCCCCAGAGACAACATATTTACCTGCCTGATAGCCAAGTTTGGTATTGAAGTCGGTATTATCAAAAATTATTAAGTCCGCAACTTGTAATAAATTGTTTGGTGTTGTTGTACCGATGCCGACATTCCCTCCTGAAGTTTGTAAAGACAAAGTATTACCTGCTCCCAAATCTATAGTAGAAGCACTTGTACCTGTGATTGCATCTGTGGTAAAGGTTAGAGACGCATATGCTTGTGTGCTAAAAGACAGAACTAAAACGAAAACGAAAATACTTAATATTTTTTTAGACATATTTTTAGAAAGTTCAAAAATTAAATTAGTAATATAAGTTTTAATTATATCTTTTATAAAAAACATTAGCAAACTAAAATTAAATTTTTCTTTTCAAAACTTTTTTTACTGCTTCTTTAATAGAATTTTTACCCATACCATAATGTTCTATGAGTTCGTCAGGGGTTCCTGATTGACCAAATAAATCTTTTATACCAATAAATTCTATCGGCACTGGATAATTTTGTGCGAGAACTTCCGCCACAGCCGAACCCATTCCCCCAGAAATCTGATGTTCTTCCACTGTCACTATTACTTTGGTTTCTTTTGCGAGAGTAATTATTGCATCACTATCTATTGGCTTTATCGAAGCTAAATTCATTACTTTTGTTTTTATCCCTTCTCGCTCAAGTTCCTTCGCAGCCAAAAGTGCGCGATGCATAAGTCCACCTGTCACAATTATCCCTACTTGTGCAATTCCCACATCCGGCATCCAGAAAACCTCTCCCTTATTTATATCAAAAGGTGTCTCTTCTGTGGTGATTATTGGAGTCTTTTCACGGACTAAACGTAAATAGGCTGGTCTTTTTGTATCAACCAAAGCAAGTGTAACTTTTTTGGCTTCTATCGCATCGCAAGGAGAACACACGTCCATGTTTGGCATCACACGCATCAAAGCAATGTCTTCAAGTGCTTGATGGGTTCCCCCATCCGGACCCACAGAAATTCCAGAATGTGAACCTACAATGACTACTTTTCTATCATTGTAAGCGATAGTCGTCCTGATCTGTTCCCAATTTCTTCCCGGAGAAAACATTGCATAAGAAGAACAAAAAGGAATCTTGCCCATCGTAGACATTCCAGAAGCTACAGTAACTAAATTTTGTTCAGCAACTCCGACTTGTATAAATCGATCTCCAAATTTATTTGCAAATAAATGCATCTGTGTACTTTCTGTCAGATCTGCACAAAGTCCTACGACATTTTTATTTTTTTCTCCAGCCAAAAGTAAACCCTGCCCAAAACCCTTTCGGATAGGCACTTGCTCTACCTCTTCATTAAAAATTTTAGGATTTAATTTTAATTTTGGATTAAGCATTTTTATTTACCCTCGCTTTTAATTTTACCGCCCAAAGTTCGTAATTCATCTAGCGCCATCTTGGCTTCTTCCTTTGTCGGCGGTTTACCATGCCATTTATAATCTCTTTCAAATTCTTTTACTCCCTTGCCGGGTATCGTATGAGCGATGATGACAGTCGGCTTCTCATATATAGCCTGTGCTTCTTCCACTACTTCATTTAAAGATCTGAAGTTGTGCCCGGAAACTTCTATCACGTGCCAATTAAAAGCCTTCCATTTTGCATGAAATGGTTCTAGTGGCAATACATCTTCTGTATACCCTTCTATTTGAATATTATTTCTATCCACAATAGCAATTAAATTTCTTAACTTATGTTTCCCTGCAAGCATTATAGCTTCCCAAGTATTACCTTCATCCATTTCTCCATCAGACATAAAACAATAGATAAATCTATTTTTGCTTGCCCCGTCCTTGGCGGGGTCTTTTTCATCAATTCTATCAGCCAAAGCCATACCGACAGCCTGTGAAAGCCCCGAGCCGAGTGGTCCAGAACTATTTTCAAGCCATGGCATGTACTCTCTATGTGGGTGCCCTTGAAGCCTAGTGCCAAGTTTTCGTAAAGTTTTTAATTCTTCCACAGGAAAATATTCTGCATGTGCCATCGTCGCGTAAAGTACAGGACAAATATGTCCATTCGAAAGTACTACTCTATCTCTATCTTCTAAACTTGGATTTTTAGGATCGTGTTTTAAAATATGAAAATAAAAAAGTGTAAAAATATCCGCCATACCTAGTGGTCCTGCCGTATGTCCGCTCCCTGCTTCTACCAACATCTCAATAATAGATATACGAATATCGTTTGCTTTTTTTTCTAACTCCTTTATTTTTTCCTCAGTGAGAAGCATTATATTAATTATACCCGGTAGTGAGACTTTTATCAAAGATAAAAGCTCTACTGCCGGGTTATACCAGACTTTGAAAATTTTGTAGTGCGCCGATAGGATCTGGACTCTTCCAAATACCAGAACCGACAGTGAGCCTATCTGCTCCAGCTTCGAGCAACTCTTCTATATTTTCCAAATTTACACCTCCGTCGAGAGATACTACTACTCCCGGTAAATTATTTTTTAAATATTTTATATTATCTATTACTCTTCTATCAAAACTTTCTCCTTGAAAACCTATTTTCTCTATTCCCATACATTGCAAGAAATCAACTTTTTCAGCTAATCGTAAAATAACTTTTAAATCATTACTAGGAATAAAAGCCAAACCTATCTCCACATTGTCTCTAGTATACATATCCAATCCCTCTAAAAAGTGTTCAAAATCTTTAACACTTTTTTGTGCACCCAAATGAAAAATAATTCTCTTTGGTCCGAGTTTCATATAAATATCAAAATTTTCCACTACATTCTCCACCATCATATCAAACTCAAAATCAAATTCGTCCCAAAAAGGCAAACCCTCTTCTTCATTCAAAATTTTATTAAAATCATAATCATTCAACCCACCCGTTGCAAAAGGCCAGGTCTGATTATGCACAAAATTACCATCACAAAAATCTAATTGAACACATCTCGTACGTCCACGCAAAAAGGTAAGTTTATTTTTTATTTCACTATAATTTTTTTCTAAAATTGCAGGTACTATTTCAGCCATATTAATCTATTTTTATTGCATCAATTTTTGCCAATCGACGAATATGTCTTTCATCTTTTGTAAAAGGAGTATCCAGCCACAATTTCACTGTATCCATCATACTTTCTTCGGTAAAATATCTAGCACCCAAAGAAAGAATATTTGAATCATTGTGTTCTCGTGAACGGACTACAACATTGGACTCATTGTCTACGACAGCAATAGCTTCTCCATAATTTACAACAGCTCGAACATGAGGAAACCTATTTGCAGCGATAGCTTCTCCTTCACCCGTACCACCAAGAATAATCCCCCTCGCTCCGTCCGAATTTTTTGAAATTTCTCGAGCAACAGGAACTACAAAATCTGGATAATCATCTTCCTCATTATATTCAAAAGCTCCCATATCTACGACTTCATGCCCTTGGAGCTTTAAAAAAGAAACCAATTTTTCTTTAAGCACATATCCAGCATGGTCTGTACCTATATAAATTTTCATATAATATTATTATACAACATTTTATAAAACATATGTAATTTTTATTCTTTATTTGTTTTTCTATGTAATTCTGAAAACAAAGCTACTGTCTTGCCAAAGTCTTTTTCTGAGACTATAAAAATAAGCTCTGTGGGAGTAGAGACCAATTCCTCTATATTTATACGAGCGCGAGCTGTGACGGAAAGCAAAGAAAAGAAAACATTTGGAGTACCAAAAACCTCTGAACCATAAGAGACACCGACAGCAGCAAAATTATGGTTAACAATTTTTGGTTTTATTTTAAAATGTTTTAATACTTTATTTTCTAGATTAGAAGAACAAATAATATCTATCTCTTTTGTACCGATTGTCGTAGTGAAAAAATCATCTTGTGACACAGATATATTTTTATAAAGCGAATCAAGCTTTTTTATAAATTTATCACTATTTTCATAAATTATTTCAGAAAGAGGAAGTTTGGTAGTGATGTTCCTTATCGCCACATCATGAATGAGGGGTTTCTCTTTTTTAAATTCTTTTCGCAAACGAGATAGAGATACTACCAAGCTAGTGATTGTTACTTGTTTTTTAGTAAGTGCCTCCACCATAGGGCGTATACGATGAGCATAACTACTCATATTCATATAATTATTTGTAAGAGCAAAATATGCTTCAAGTTCTCGCATTACTATTTCCCTCACAATTGGCTGTATTTTAATCATAATAATATTCTAACAGATTTTACAAAAAGTCCAAATTGTTACATTAATGTTAAAAAAATTAACTTCAAAAAAGTAAAAAGATATTATTAAAGAGAAAGGAGTACCAGCGATGTGCAATCCCCTACCAAAAGAGTGTCCCAAAGAGCTTCTCCCTCTGGTCGAAGAGATCAAGAGGAAAAGAGGCGAGATGACCCGAGTGGAAATCGCAAGGCTGGTCCAGGTGCTCCAGCAACGCGACCACCCCTCTCAGACCACCGAGTCCAAGTAGACTCCCCCATCAGTCCCGAGCCGGCGTTTCGACGCTGGCTTTTAACTTAAAAATATATGGATAATATAAAAAATAATTTAAGTGACCTAATTGGAGAGACTCCAATGCTAGAAATAAAAAATATAAGACCTGACTGGAAAATATATTTGAAGTTAGAATATTTTAATCCTGGCGGAAGTTTTAAAGACCGCACTGCAAAAGCATTGATAGAAAGTGCAGAAAAAACTGGAAAATTAAAAAAAGGGATGACAATATATGAATCTTCTTCAGGTAATACTGCAAAGGCTTTGGCTATGCTCTCTGCAGAAAGAGGATATAATTTTGTGGCAATCGTAGATAATCATGCTCCAGCAGACAAACTCAATTCTATTTTGGCTTATGGAGGTAAACTTCATTTTTGTACAGAAAAGGAGGGAGATAAAAGCGGACATCTAGTAGATGTTCGTCGGAATATGGCAAAAAAACTAGCCAAAGAAAATAACGGCACGAATCTAGATCAATACGATAATACTGAAAATCCTCTAGGTTTTTATAAAACCTTGGGCAAAGAAATTTTTAATCAAGTACCAAATATAGATTATCTTGTGGGAACCATCGGCACAGGTAGTTCTCTCTCTGGAACTGGCAAATATCTCAAAGAAAATAATAATACAAAAATAATTGCTCTAGAACCAGAGGGTTCTAGTCATTTTTCTCCTGTAGGCCATGGGTATTTTATATCTGGTCCAGGATACCCTGCCGGAGCTATTTTGCCTAAAAATATAGACTCTTCACTTTTCGATCTACACGATTATGTATCTGACACTGAAGCTTTTAACA
>Ga0209417_1005796_pt1 | contig 13299 bp, 10 predicted proteins | sample RifGroF2_FD_184002 | JGI IMG/M metagenome (GOLD analysis project Ga0209417, IMG submission 184002) | Groundwater microbial communities from Rifle, Colorado, USA - Groundwater F2 (SPAdes) (version 2) | ecosystem: Environmental > Aquatic > Deep subsurface > Groundwater | place: Rifle, Colorado... | reverse complement strand
TTACCATTGGGAAGGATGAAATCAAGGGAAGGAACAGTTGTGGATGCGGATGATGTTATAGAAGAAGTTGTTGATCTGGCAAGGAAAGAAATCAAAAAGAGGTATAATAAAATGCCTAAAAAAGAGCTGGAAAGACGGGCTGAGGCTATAGGTATTGGCGCTTTAAAGTTTTTTATGGTTAAGTTTGATAATACAACATCTTTTACATACTATCCTGAAAAGTCTTTATCTTTCGAGGGGGAAACGGGGTCTTATGTACAATATACTTATGCAAGAATTTGCAGCATTTTAAAGAAAGTTAAAATAAGCAAGAAGATTAAGTTTACCTTGCTGGATAATGAAGAAGAGAAGGCTATTACTATGATGCTGAATGAATTTCCAAATGTTGTTGAGAAAGCTGCTCTGGATTATAAGCCTAATCTAATCAGCAGGTTTTTGCTTGATCTTTGCCAGGCATTTAACGAATATTATCATAAGCACAAGGTTTTAGATGAAGATAGGGAATTAAAGAAGGCCAGAGTCTTGTTATGTTATTGTGTAAGAGGGGTTATTGAAATAGGGTTGAGATTATTGAGTATTGAAGTAGTAGAAGAGATGTAATTCTGTTAACCGCATAGCTTTATATAAATGTGGTTATGGGGGGGGTGTATGAGTAAAATAGGGGCTAATAAAAGAGACAAGATAAAGGAAGAGATACTGAGATTTTTATATGATGAGTATCCTGCCTTTCATTTTACAAACAAGATTTCTTATGAATTAGCTAGAAATAATGAATTTGTTTTAGGATTAATGAAGGAGATGGTTAAAAATGAGTTGGTTAGTTTTATGAAAGATAAAGGGGGGAGAGGGGAGAGAGTTAAATGGAAATTAAAAGAAGAAGTTTATCAAAAATATAAGGAGCTAGTTTAGTTTTTTTAGGATATTTTGGTTCCCTTTCCAATCTAAAGCTTCTTTTAGGACTTCCTTAATTGTTTCTACAGGTATTATTTTTATTTTCTTTTTGCTGTCTGGAGACAGAACTACATCTTTTAAATTTGTTTTAGGAATGATTACCCTCTTGATTCCTGCTTCGATTGCTGCTTCTATCTTTGAAGTTACTCCTCCTATCGCAAGAACTTCCCCTCTAACAGATAAGGAACCGGTCATAGCTGTATCCTGGCGAACAGGAACTTTCTTTAATGCTGAGATTATGACTGTGGCTACTGCTATTGATGCTGAATCTCCTTCTACTCCTTCTGCGGTTTGGATGAATTGGACAAAGATGTCATATTTTTCCTTTATATCTTCTCCAAAGTTTTTGAGAATAATTGCTGAAACATTTTTGACTGCCTCTTTTGCAATCTTTCCGAGTTGTCCTGTTGCTATGATCTCTGATTTTTTACCTCCCGGGGTGACTTCAGATTCTATGGGAAGAACAATTCCTGAGAAACTTGATTCGGAGCCTATTACAGCTAATCCATTGACTCTTCCAATAAGGTTTCCATTTGTTACGATAACCTGATATTCTTTTTTTGTTTCGATATACTTATCTGCAATCTGCTGTTCTAAGGTTCTTGCTAATAGTTTTGCTTTGTCTATGTGTTTTGGCTGTACCAATTTTGACTTTTCTTCTAAAGCTAAGTCTCCTGCTGCTCTTACTAAGCCGCCTAATTCCCTTAACCTTAAAGTTAGCTTATTAGCCCTTGTTGCTCTCTTCCTTGCCTCCTCTACTATCCTATTGACTGCTTCTTGGGAGAAGTGGGGTATTTTTTTGTCCTTCTTAACTTCTTGCGCTACAAATTGAGCTATCTTGTACTGATTTTCTTTATTATCTTCCATATCGTGGTCCATAAAAACTTCATAACCATATCCTCTTATTCTTGATCTCAGGGCTGGGTGCATGTGTCTTACGGTTTCTAGATTACCAGAAGCTACTAGAATAAAATCTGTTGGAACTGGTTCTGATCTTGTCATTGAACCAGAGGATCTTTCTGACTGACCCATTATAGGGTATTTCTTTTCCTGCATGGCAGTTAGTAGTTCTTGTTGCGATTTCTTTGTTAAGTTAGCTATTTCATCTATGTAAAGGACACCTCCACTTGCCCTATGAACAAAGCCGGGAATTAGTCTTTCGTGTGCTGGCGTCCCAAGACCTCCTGATTGTAAAGGATCATGAAGCACATCACCAAATAGAGCTCCTGAATGAGCTCCTGTTGCATCAAGGAACGGCGCTTTAGTTGTTTTTGAATTATCAATGAGTAATTTGGGAATTCTGGACTCTGTTCCTAGCATTTTCATTCTTCTATTTAAATTGATGAAAATAACAACTGCTGCTAAGAATATCATTGAGGAGATTAAAGAAGCTGCTGCTAATATATCTCCGTATTGTTTCCTTATCCACCATGGCATAATCATTGCCAAGATCACCAGAATAAAGAAAATAATGTTTTGATTCTTAAAAGAGGACATTGCCTGGATTTTTGCCTTCTGAACTATCTGCTGTCCTTTTCCCCTAGACACTGTTTTTATTTTGGGGATATTTTCATCTGAAGGATTGCCATAAGAAAGAACATCTATCAGCTTTTCATTTGGAAGAAGCTCTGCCAGTGCCTGACCTAGCAAGCTCTTTCCGGTTCCTGGCTGACCTATCAATAAAACATTTCTTCTTTGAGCTGAAGCTTTGTTTATTATGTTCTTGGCATTTTCCTGGCCAACTACCTGGTCTATAATCTTTTTAGGAACCTTAATCTCTTCTGTTGATTTAAAATTGAGTTTGGGCATGTTTATAGATTCTAGAGAATCAATTTAAAATAGTTTTGTTTAGATAATATCTTCCTCAGAAATTACGATATAGTCCCCTACAGCTATAACTGATGAGAAAGGGACCTGAAATAAGTTATCTTCATTTTTTTCTAATTCTAGACCTTCACAGTAGCCTGTTGGGCTTTTCAAAAGAACGTATATTATCTCTCCTGTCTTCATTTCAAACTCTATATCCCCTACAATTCCAAACTTTTTTCCTGCTTTTGATACAATGGTTTTACCGAGAAGCTGTCTTGTGTACTTTCTGTCCTCTTCTTTCATGTATAAGCTTAATTTTAACTAGTTTATAAATATTGTTGTTTTTTCAAAGTATTTTTGGATAATATGTACTTTAATATTAATAAAATTTGTAATCCTCTCAGACCCCTGTTTCCTGTAGAGATTTATAAGAGGGGTGTGTTTCCTGTGGAAAAATATAATATACCTGTTTTGGTGTTTTAATGGGTTTAGGCTTTAAAATTCTGTATTTTTAGAAGTTTTAATGGTTTTTATTAATAATTAATGAGTAATTAATAATTTGTAAAATTAGAGTATAAGGCTTCTATTATTAAAATAATGGTGAATTTTATATTTTTATTTTTATTTATTATATAAACTTTTCCATTATTTATTATATAATTAAATTATATATATTTTAAAATATCTATTACATAACTTGTTACTATTTACTAGTTCTATTTGAAATAAAGGGGTAAAATCTTTAAGGTTTGAATTAAAAGCTGTTGCATAGGAAATATAGGTGGGGGAGTATATACTTTTGTATAATAATTCTTATATACTAAAAAGCGCCTTTATTGGTATGAAAAAGGGGCTATCTCATTTCTTTGAAAATTACTTAACCAAAAACCCTTTATTTGCAAATAAAAAGGCTTTACAAGGAAACTTCACTCCTGATAATATTCCACATAGAGATGAGCAGATTAAACAGCTAGCCAATATTTTGGCTCCTGCTTTAAGATTAGAGAAGCCAAGTAATGTATTTTGTTATGGTAAAAGCGGAACAGGAAAGACTTGCGTTACCGATTATGTGACTTCTCAGATTTATGATTTAAGCAAGAAGAAAAAAATAGACCTTAAAATTTGCTATCTAAACTGCAAATTAAAGAAGATTGCAGATACAGAATACAGATTAATTGCAGAACTTGCAAGAAATTTTAATGTTGAAGTTCCTGCTACGGGATTACCTACAGAGGAAGTCTATAAAATATTTGTAAAGGCAATTGATACAAAAGACAAAAAATTGTTAATATTAATTCTAGATGAGATTGACCAGCTAGTTAGTAAGGTTGGAGATGGGGTGCTATATAATTTAACAAGAATAAATTCTGGGCTGAAGAATTGTGAGCTAAGTATAATAGGGATAAGCAATGATTTATTATTTACAGACGATTTAGATCCAAGAATCAAATCTAGTTTAAGCGAGGAAGAATTAGTTTTTCCACCTTATAATGCGATACAATTACAAGATATCCTAAGAGAAAGATCAAAAATTGCTTTCAGAGCAAATGTTGTGGAAGAGGGAGTTATACAAAAATGCGCAGCTTATGCGGCCAGAGAGCATGGAGATGCAAGAAGAGCTCTTGAACTATTGAGAGTTGCAGGAGAGTTAGCTGAGAGATCAGGCAGCGAGATTATTCAAATAAAACATATTGATGGGGCAGAAGAGAAAATAGAGAAGGATACGGTTATAGATGTCGTAAGAACACAACCAAAACAAAGCCAGGTTACTTTATACTCAATTCTAAAAGTTTGTAACAATGGAAAGCAAATCTTTACAGGAGATGTCTATGATTTCTATAAAGATATTTGCAAAGATGTAGGGTTAAAACCATTGACACAAAGGAGAATAAGTGATATTATTGCTGAGCTAGATATGTTTGGCATAATAAATGCAAGAGTTGTCAGCAAAGGAAGATATGGAAGGACCAAGGAGATAACATTAGGAATTCCTTCTTCTACTTTACCCAGGATAGAGGAAACCCTACAAGAGGGCCTAGGCTTATAATATGCTTTCGGCAATCAATCAAGATAAGATTATAGGAAATTTGATGAAAATGGGTTTTTTAGTAAGTCCTAGTTTTTTTAATAATATTGATGAAAATTTTAATGTAGAAGAATTTTGTAGTAAATTGGAAAAATGCAATCCAAAACCATTGGTGTTGACAGATGACCTATTTCTTATAATCAATAATAATAAAGAATTTTTTGATGTTAACTGGATTGATTTTGATAGATCAAGAGTAAATATAGAACAAGGGCTGCATGACATGGCCTATCACTGTTTTTTAGATGAATTAAATTACAATTTAGATGCTACCAAGAGGGATGTACTGAGGAATAAGGATGAAAGCTTTGAATTAGTTTCTGAAGAGAATGAAGAGTCCACTGTTAAGATTATTAAGGCGTTTAATGATGTTCAAAAAAAGAAGGAGGTTAGTGATTTTGTGGATTATTTTAGAGCAAGATATAACTCCTTGAAAAACTTGTTAATGAGTAGACCTGAGCTGCATAATGTTATATCTATAAACAGAGTTTTAAACAGAAACGGAAAAGAGAAAGTGGCGCTGATTGGCTTAGTGAAAGATAAGTCAGTAAGCAAAAACGGGAATATCTTGCTTACTTTAGAAGACATGACTGGGGAGATAAAGGTTTTAGTGAATAAAAATAAGTCTGAATTATTTGAATCTGCTAATGATGTGCAGCTGGATGAAGTAATAGGCGTTGTAGGTACAAACAGTGACAAGATCGTTTTTGTCAACGCTGTCTTGTTTCCAGATATACCTATTAACAATGAACTAAAAAAGTCTGGTAAGGAAGAGTATATGGTTTTTATCTCTGACTTGCATGTAGGCAGCAAGGTATTTTTTGAAAAAAACTTTTTGAGATTTATCTCATGGATTAATGGGGATTATGGGAGTGACGAGCATAAGGAGATAGCAAAGAAAGTGAAGTACCTCTTCATTGTAGGAGATTTGGTAGAAGGCGTTGGGATATACCCGGATCAAGACAAGGATTTGGTTATTCCTGACATCTATGACCAATATAGCCAGCTTTCGGATTACCTTTCTAAGGTGAGGAAGGATGTCAAGATTATTTTAATGGGGGGTAATCATGATGCATTAAGGCTGAGCGAACCTCAACCCGTGATTGATAAAAGAATGGCATCTTCTCTTTACGAATTAGAGAATGCCGTTTTTGTAACAAATCCGTCTGTTGTTAATATCTCTTCTTATGAAGGATTTAGCGGATTCAATATCCTCCTCTATCACGGCGGAAGTTTTCCTTATCTTTCTGAAAATGTGGACAGTATCAGAAAAAATGGAAGGCTTGACAGACCAGACCTGATTATGAAGTATCTATTACAGAGAAGGCATCTGATAGTGAGTCATACCTCTACTTTGTATGTACCTGGAAAAGAAGATCCTTTAGTAATTGACAGAGTTCCTGATTTTTTTGTAAGCGGGCACATACATAAGACTGTAGTAAATAATTACAGGAATGTTACAATGATAGGCTGTGGTTGCTGGACAGATCAAACAGAAAACCAGGAAAAGAGAGGGATAGTACCTGATCCAAACAGAATCGTTTTAATAAACCTGCAAACAAGAGAACCAAAGATACTAAACTTTGAAGAGTAAAATGGAAAAATATCATGAAGAACTGAATAAAAAACTGAAAGAAGCTTACAGTGTTGCACAAAAAGCAAGAGTGCAAGGCTTTGATCCTAAGGATGAAGTAGAGATTCCAATAGCAAAAGATATGGCTGAAAGAGTAGAGGGGCTAATTACTGTAGCAGCTCCTCAAGTTAAAGACAGCGGGATGGTATCAAGAATACAGGAGTTAGAAAAAGAATATGGCAAGATGGACTGGAGGGTCGCTTTGAAGATTGCGGAAGAAGTTGCCAATGAGAAGTTTTGCAAGTTTGAGGATAAAAGAGAGGCCATGGAAGTTGGGATAAGGGCCGGGATTGCTTATGTTACAAATGGTGTTGTTGCCAGCCCCTTGGAAGGGTTTACCCAGCTAAAAATAAGACAAAGAAGAGATGGAAGAGCATATTTTGCTCTTTATTTTTCTGGACCTATCAGGAGTGCTGGCGGAACAGGAGCAAGTGTTTCTGTTATGATTGGAGATTATGTAAGAAAAGTTATGGGTTATAGTGAATATGACCCAGATGATATAGAAGTAAAGAGGCTGATTACAGAATTAACAGACTATCATGAGAGGATTACTAACCTACAATATTTTCCAAGTGCAGAGGAATTAGAGTTCATGGTAAGAAGCTTAGCAGTTCAGATAGATGGAGATCCGAGTGAGAAATATGATGTAAGTAATTACAAGGATCTAGACAGAATTGAGACCAACAAGATCAGAAATGGTCCCTGTTTAGTTTTAGGAGAAGGGTTATGCCAAAAAGCTCCGAAGCTGTTAAAACAAATAGACAAATGGGGGAAGGATTTTAATTTAGAGCATTGGAAGTTTTTAAATGATTTTTTAAAGATTCAAAAAAAGATCAAGGCTAGGGAAGGGGTTAAAACAGTTGATGATGGCTCAAAAATAAAACCAGATTTTACCTTCATCAAAGATCTTGTTGCTGGAAGACCTGTCTTGACGCATCCTTTAAGAAACGGAGGGTTTAGGTTAAGATACGGCAGGGCAAGGAATACTGGGTTGAGTTCAAATGCTATACATCCCTCTACAATGTATGTACTAAACAATTACATTGCAATAGGTACACAAATAAAAATGGAAAGGCCTGGAAAGGCCAGTGCATTAAGTGTATGCGACACTATAGAAGGACCAATTGTAAAACTAAAAAATCAGAGTGTAGTTACCTTAAATAACGCAGAAGATGCAAAAAAATATGCTAATGAGGTGGAAGAAATTATTTTTTTGGGGGATATACTGATTAGTTATGGGGACTTTTTTAATAGAGCTCACCCTTTGGTTCCATGTGGATACAATGAAGAGTGGTGGATGAGAGAAATAGAAAGAGCCATTGAGAAAAAATTCAAAGGAAACTTTGAAAAAGCAAATGAAGAAGTTGGTGTTGATATTCAAAGAATAAAATTAGATTCGTTTAATGTTTCATTTTCCAATGCTTATAAAATTTCAACTAAACTAAATGTTCCCTTAGCTCCGAGGTTTACTTATCATTGGAAAGATATTAACAAAGAACAATTTTTGAGTTTGCTTTCCTGGATAAAAAAAGGATCGTTAAGAGAAGATAAGATAGTTCTTCCTCTTTTATACGACCTTGACTCTGATTTGAAAGATACAGATCCAAAAAGAGTTTTGGAACTACTGGGTGTGCCGCATAAAGTGGTAGGAAAAGAGCATGTTGTTATAGAAGGAGATTACGCAAAAGCTATGTCTTTATCACTTAATAATCTGGAGTTTAAAGAAGGAGATGTTTTAGATAATGGTCTTGACACTGTTAACAAAATAAGCTGTGTTTTGCAGAGAGACAAGTCTGGGACTTTCATAGGGGCGAGAATGGGAAGGCCTGAGAAAGCGAAGTTAAGAAAGTTAACTGGCAAACCACACTGTTTGTTTCCTGTTGGAGAGGAAGGCGGGAGGATGAGGTCTTTCCAGAGTTCAATGGAGCAGGGAAAAGTAACAGGGGAATTTCCTTTTTATAGATGCAATAACTGCAATGTAGATTCTATTTATCCCTTATGTGTAAAGTGCAATGGTCGGACTGAGAAGATGAATTACTGTTTTACTTGCGGCAAAGAAGTCAAGGATTGCGAACATAAAGATACAAGAAAGAGTTTCAAGAAAATGGAAATTTCAATCAATGACTACTTAGCACATGCACAAAATAAGATAGGAATGAATGAACTGCCTGAATTGATAAAGGGAGTTAGAGGATTAAGCAGTGAGGAGCATATTCCTGAAAACTTGATAAAGGGAATTTTAAGAGCGACCAATGAAGTTTATGTAAACAAAGATGGGACTATAAGATATGATGCAACTGAACTAACTATTACCCATTTTAAACCTGTTGAGATAGGAACAAGCATTGAAAAATTAAGGGAGTTAGGATACGAGTATGACGTATACGGAAATCCTTTAGAAAAAGATACACAGATTCTGGAAATAAAACCACAGGATGTCATAATCCCTGCATGCAAGGAATCACCAGATGAAGGAGGAGATGAAATTCTTTTGAGATCCAGCAGGTTTATGGATGATTTATTAAAACATATGTACAACTTAAAACCTTTTTATAATGCAGAGGAGAGAAAAGACTTGGTCGGACACTTGGTGATGGCTATAGCTCCGCATATTTCTGCAGGAATAATCTGCAGAATTATTGGATTTAGTAATACCCAAGGATTTTATGCTCATCCAATGCTGCATTGCGCTGTCAGGAGGGATGCAGATGGAGATGAAGTGGCATTCATGTTATTATTAGATGCATTAATTAATTTTTCAAGAGGATATTTACCAGCACACAGAGGGGCTACACAAGATTCACCTTTAGTTCTGAGCTCCACTTTAATTCCAACTGAGATTGATGATATGGCATTTGATGTAGACATTGCACCCAAATATCCTTTAGAATTATACCAGGCGGCTTTAGATTACAAAATGCCGTGGGATGTAAAGGTAGAACAAATGAGAGACAGATTAGGAAAGGAAAATGAGCAGACTGGTTGGATGTTTACACATGATGTCAGTAATATTAATACTGGAGTTGTGTGCAGCGCTTACAAAAGTATACCTGATATGCAGCAGAAAGTACTTGGTCAATTAGAAATAGCTGAGAGAATCAGGGCTGTAGATGAGGTTGATGTTGCAAGATTGGTTATTGACAGACATTTTATTAGGGATATTAAAGGAAATTTAAGGACGTTTTCTACACAAGAATTTAGATGCGTGAAATGCAATGAGAAATACAGGAGGCCACCTTTACTTGGTTATTGTTTAAAATGCAAAGGGAAATTATTGTTTACAGTTTCTGAAGGCAGTGTTGTTAAATATTTAGAGCCAAGCATTAGTCTAGCTGAAAGATACGAGCTGCCAAAGTATTTGAGACAGAGTTTAGAATTAGCAAAAATGAGGATTGAAAGCGTATTTGGTAAAGATAAGGAAAGACAAGCTGGGTTGGGGAGCTGGTTTTAATGGGTGTGTTAAGTGATAGAGGATTAAGAAAATTTTCTGAAAGCTGATACAGAGAAGAGCTTGAGGTTTTTGCTCAGGCTATTTCTCAACAATTAGGAAGAGAAGTCAGATTAATCTGGAATGAGGCTACAGGAAGATTAAGATATACAGCCCTTGGAACTCATGCTGGTCTTGTTCTTGAGGATGATAAAACCAGATTTGTTGTGCATAATGTTGAAGCTCTTGAAGATACTTTACCCTTAATGGCTATAGCAGTAAATTATGCTTCTTTGCTTTTAAATAGCTCACAGCAGGAAGTACAAAATAACCGGCAGCAGCAGGGAGCCCATTAGATGATTTTTTCCAATGTTTTTGAATGTTGGAATCATACCAAGGAAAGTAGAGGTTATTAAAACTAAAAAACCTAATGCTCCTGATAAAAAAATTACAGCTAGTGTTATTCCTATGATTATTGCCAAGCTTAATTTTTGGTAATTTATTTTTGGAATTAATTTACTGAATATTCTTGATAATTTTATTGTTACAATTACAGATAGTCCTCCTGTTATCAGAGATATTACTATGAACAGGATCAAATGTTCAACTGTGAAGGTCTCTAACAATTTTGAAACTGCAACTATTGAGCCATTTCTTGCTTTGTCCAAAATTAAAATTGAAATGAAACTAATTATGAAATTAACTGTGTTTATTCCTCCAACCATTATAAGAAAGCATTTAGGATCTTTGTCTCTTATAACTGAGCTTCCTAAAATAGCTGCCTGAGCATTCCCTAAACCTGGAAGCATTGAAACTATGCTTCCTGAGAATAAACTGGTTAAAACTGCCTTGAATATTTGCTTTTTCTTTATGTTTATGTCTGTGAACTTTTGTTCCGGGATCTTTACTTTATTTTTCAACCCTAGCAATAGCATGCTGATACCAAATAATCCTGTAAATAAAGGAAATAATGGCTCCTTTAACTGTGAGCCTAATGTTGCTATTCCTAAGATACCGGATAGCGCAAATATAAAAAATGCCCATACTTTGTTTTTTTCTCTAAATATCAAGAAGATAACTACCGCAATCAGCAAAAAAGCTATATAGTCCTGTATTATGGGGTAGATCTGTTTTAGAATCAATGCTAAAGGGGGTATTGCTAAGACTGCAGCAATGAGCCCAAAAATCGATCCTATAACTGTCAATACTACTGCTTCATGTCCCTTCCCTGCTAATAACATTTGATGCCCTGGCAGAACAGACATTACATTACCATCTGTATCCGGAGCTCCTAGGTATATTGAGGGAACAGAGTCAATTATTGAGTTTGAAGTTGAAACAACAACAATTAATACTGCTAAGGTCAGTGGAGACATGAACTGCAATAAAAACGGAGAGAAAGATAAGAGAATTACGTTAACTGTGTTTGGATGTAAGCCTGGAAGAAGACCGCACAGAATTCCTAAAATTATTCCTGCAATTATTGTAATTAATATTTCTAATAGCATTATCTTAAAATCTCCTTTGCCACCACCTCTTTTTTACCTTGATACTCTTGGATAGTTCCTTCGATTTCTACCAAACTGCCCTTTGTAAAATTCAATTCATTTTCTTTGAACACTATTACATCTATAGTTTCAGATTCATCTTTTACCTTTAGAATGTAAAGCCCCGGAGTTTCTTTTATGCCTTCAATATTCCCTTTAATTTTTATTATATCCTCTTCTTTTGAGTTATCAACTGAACTTATTTTTATTAATGGAACTTCAATGTTTTCTACTATTATTAACAAGGCTAAGATTCCTATTAAAGAAACTGCCAATGCAAATTTAAACAAAGTTGACTCTTTCATGATTTTCTTATATACATAAATTTTAAAAGACTATTTGTTGCTTTTATGCTTATGAAAATTGTAAAAATTCCATTTTCCTCAGGAAGTTTGGGAAAAAATGAGGGATGCGAAGAAGCACCCAATTTAATAGTTGAAAGGCTAAAAAAATATGAGTTAAATGAGGGAGAAAAGTCTATAATTCTTGATGTTTCTGAAGTTAAAGTGGATAAAAATAACTTTGACTTAACCTTTGAGAATATAGAGAAAGAGCAAGGAGATATTTTCATTGGAGGGGACCATTCTACCACTTACCCCTGTTTTAGAGGAATGAAAGGAAGTGACAAGGGAATAATAATATTTGACGCACATCCTGACCTAGAAGTCGGAACTAAGACAGTGGACCATGAATCTTATTTAAGAAAATTAATTGAAGAAAAAAGTGTGAAAAAAGAAAATGTTGTTCTGGTGGGAGTTAGAAGCTTCAGTAAAAATGAATTAAGATTTATTAAGGACAACAAGATAAAATGCATTTCCATGAAAAGTATTTTTGAAAATGGATTTAAAGAAACTGCTGAGGATGTGATGGAGATTGCTTTAGGGTTTTCAGATTTATATCTGAGCATAGATATAGATGTTCTGGATCCTGCTTTTGCACCGGGAACAGGCTATCCAGAGACCGGTGGTTTAAGTATCAGAGAACTGTTGTTTTTTCTTCAAAGATTTAGCAAAATAAGGAACTTAAGAAGAGTTGATTTAGTGGAAGTCAATCCTAGCAAGGATAAAGAAGGCAGAACTGTTGATTGCGGAGCTAAAATAATCTCAACCTTTTTTTAACAGTCTTTGGTAAGTAGACCCGATTAGCGATTTGGCTTCTTCAATGGTTCGTGGAAGTCCAGATCCGCCAACTGAGAGCATTCCAAGGTAATTTCCTTTTTCGTTATGTATCTCATACACAAATTTACCCTGAGGGACTAGTTTATCATTTTCTGAGGAGCATCTAAGAATCATGAATACTAATCCAGGAGTGTCTTCTAATCTTATCACTTCCCCATCTACACCCGGGATTATATGCTCCCATTCTTCTAGCGGGGGGCTATTCTGTGTTGCCATGATTTTTAGTCTTAAGAAAAATTTATAACCTCTCTTGTTTAGGATAATATATGAGATTTTTTCTTATTCTGATTCTGTTATTAGCATCTGGCTGTTCTCAATCTGATTATGTTATGATTAAAGGGAAAACTGTGAATGTTGAACTTGCTGACACTAATCAAGAGAGGACCAATGGGCTAATGTTTAGAGAGGAATTATGTGAAGATTGCGGAATGCTGTTTGTTTTTGAGGACTCAGATTTTAGGAGTTTCTGGATGAAGGATACATTAATTCCCTTAGATATGGTATTTATAGATGAGAATCTTGAAATTGTGAACATTGAACATGCAGCTCCTTGCTTAGAAGAAGTCTGTGATATCTACGCCTCTACTGAAAAAGTGAAGTATGTTTTAGAAGTAAATGGAAATTTTACAATTGAGAATAGTATAAATACAGGAGATAAAGTAGCAATA
>Ga0209417_1005795_pt1 | contig 13301 bp, 10 predicted proteins | sample RifGroF2_FD_184002 | JGI IMG/M metagenome (GOLD analysis project Ga0209417, IMG submission 184002) | Groundwater microbial communities from Rifle, Colorado, USA - Groundwater F2 (SPAdes) (version 2) | ecosystem: Environmental > Aquatic > Deep subsurface > Groundwater | place: Rifle, Colorado... | reverse complement strand
ATCGTCATCATTGTCGAACAGCTCATGGAACGCAGAAAATACCTGTAACTCCTCTCATATGCCTTTTATCTATCGTAATCTCATCCTCACTCCCGGTGACAGCGAAGAGTCTCTGCCGGAAATCCTGGCTGCAAACCTGGCGGTTCCGGTCACTGCCATGAGTAATGTCCGCATTATCCGCAAAGCTGTGGATGCCAGGAAAAAGCAGAATATCAAGCTGGTCTACACCCTCTCATTCGAAGCAGACAATGCCCTGCAGAAAAAGATTGCCGTCAACCCGTCGCTGGAATGGCAGCCTGCCAGTGAACCGCAACCGATGACAAAAGTACATTCGCAAAAGCGTGTCGTAATCGTCGGCAGCGGCCCGGCCGGCCTGTTTGCCGCGCTGCGGCTGGCACAGCATGGTTTGTGCGCCACCATCATCGAACGTGGAGAACCGGTTGAATTGAGGGCGCTGGCGGTTCAGCGTTTCTGGAAAGACGGCGTCCTTGATCCGGAGAGCAATGTCCAGTTCGGCGAAGGAGGTGCGGGAACTTTTTCCGATGGCAAGCTGACCTGCAGATCCAAAGACGGTCTAGTACCCTGGGTTCTCGAACAGCTGGTTGCCTTTGGCGCCCAGCCCGAGGTGCGCTATCTGGCCAAACCGCATATCGGCACCGACCGGCTCAGGACCGTTATCAGCGCCATACGTCAGCACCTGCTTGATCTGGGATTCACCATCCGTTTTGGCTGCCGTATGACCGACATCAATACAGCTGACGACAGACTTGTTTCACTGACTGTCAACGGCAACAAGGAGCTGCCCTGCGATCACCTGATCCTGGCAACCGGACACAGCGCCCGAGATACCTACGAACTGCTTGAACAACGCCAGGTTGCCCTGCAGAGAAAACCGTTTGCGATGGGGTTGCGGGTGGAGCACCCGCAGGAACTGATTGACCGCATCCAGTATGGCACAGCGAGACATCCTGCCCTGCCGGTGGCTGACTATGCGGTGACCTGGAACAACAGCAACGGGCGTAGCGCCTATTCGTTCTGCATGTGTCCGGGCGGCATTGTCGTGGCGGGATCATCCGAAGAGGGTGGCGTCGTTACCAATGGGATGAGCGGCCAGTTGCGCAACTCTCCCTTTGCCAACAGCGCGTTGGTGGTAAACGTCCGGGAAGACGACTTTGACGGGACCGGGCCGTTGGCAGGTGTGCGACTCCAGCGCAGATGGGAGCGGCAGGCGTATGCGGCCGGCGGCGGCGGATATCATGCTCCGGCCCAGAACATGCTGGATTTTCTGAGGCTTCCCGGAAAGACAGGGGTCAAAGCCAGCTATCGCCCCGGCATCCGGGAAACCGATCTGGGCATGGTGCTTCCAGCGTTCATCATCGATACGTTGCGGGAAGGAATTGTCGATTTCGGCAGGAAGTTGAGGGGCTTCGTGACCGCGGAAGCGACCCTGGTCGGCATCGAGTCCCGCACCTCGGCGCCGGTGCGGATTCTGCGCGACGCAAACGGCGAATCCCTGACAATCAAAGGACTCTACCCAACCGGCGAAGGCGCCGGCTATGCCGGGGGCATCATGAGTTCCGCTGTTGACGGCATCAAGGTTGCCGACATCATCGCCGGACGCCTGTCAGCTTAAATTTCCCCTCTCTGCTTGCGCATGTGGCGGCTGTAACTCTGGTCGGTTCCCTTGATATGGCATACCAGCCAGTCAACCAGAAAATCAAGAACCGTCACACTCATCTGGTGGCCGTCGATATATTCGACCTGGATATTCCGCAGTCGATCCACAAACTGGTCGTGCTCCTTGCGGTGCGAAGCAAGTCCGGGATAGTCGCATGCCAGCATCAGCTGCTCTTCGGCGGTAAAATGCTCCGTAACATAAGTGATCAGGTTCCAGATCACATCACCGACCGCTTCCGCCCCATCGCCCCGCAAAACCGAATCATTCAACTCATTCACCCAGCCAAAAAGCGCCTTGTGCTGTTCGTCAATAACCGGAATACCCAATTCAATACTGCTATCCCACTCAAATTTCGCCATGCCTGATCACCTCACTCCGGATAATTCAGCTTAAGGTCTAAAGTCCTCACATCTCCCATCGAAGAGAGCGGCCCATCAAATTTGGATGCATCGCCAACCACCACCAGTTTGAAGGCCTCCGGCTTCAGGTATTTCCTGGCCGCATTCAACACGTCTTCCTTGGATACCCTGGCAATATTGTCGCGATACTTGTCCAGAAAATTATCGTCATAGCCGTAGTACTCCAGCCTGGCGCGCTGGGAGACAATTATAGCCGGGCTGGTAAATCCGAACATGAAAGAATTGATCATATACTCACGGGCCGTTTTCAGCTCCTGATCACTGACCGGTTCCCTGGTCATACCAGCGATGATTTCCTTTATCAGGCCGATAGTTTTGATCGTTGATTCAGCCTTGGTTTCGGTTTCAGCGATGAAACTGCCGGTGAAGCGGCGGCCGATATCGAAATGGCTGCCGACATTGTATGCCAACCCCCGATTGGTGCGAATTTCCGTCGTCAAACGCGAAGTAAAGCTGCCGCCAAGTATGTAATCAAGAATCCGCACCGCGTAGATATCGGGACTGTCCTTGGTCAATCCCAGATGCCCCATGCGGATCACGGTCTGGTTAACGTCCTTTTTGGCGTATATGACTTCCGGTTGGAACAGCTGACGCGGTTGCGGAATCATCGGCACGGATTGCGCGGATTTTTTTGAACAAGGGCCAAAAATGGCGTTAAGTTCCTTGAGCAGCGCAGTCCGGTCAAAATCACCCGAAACAGCCAGTATCATGTTGTCGAGCCGATAGAAGCGGCCGTGGAAATCAAGCATGTCCTGTCTCGTTATCGAGGTTATCGATTCGAAGGTGGGAACCGAGCCCAGCGGATGCCCGGCATATATGGCCCGGTCAATTTCACGCCCGGCGATTTCCTTGGGATTGTCATTCTGCCTTCTCAGCCCCTCGATAGCCTGATTACGGGCAATTTCTATCCGCTTTTCGCTGAAATCGGGACTTAGCATCACATCCCTGAATATGCTGAGGGTCCGATCAAGGTTTTTTGTCAGCGTAGTCATGGAGACCGTACCCATGTCGATCCCGATCCCGCTTTCAACTGCCGACGCCATGAATTCAAGTTCATCGTCCATCTTCTCCGGCGTAAGTCCGCCGGCGCCGCCGCTGCGCATGAGTGTCCCGGTCATGCCGGCCAGTCCGGACTTGCCGCTTGGTTCATAGACCGAGCCGGTACGCACCATGGCGGTCATGTTGATAATCGGCAACTCCGTATCGCGCAGCAGATAGACCGGCATGCCGCACTCCAGTACGACGCGTTCCGCCTGCGGGATCTCGAAACGTAACTCGGGAAAGCTCATGTTGCGCGGATCGGCCTTTGGCAGCTCTCCGGCGAATGTTGCAGTAATTGAAACAATGACCAGCAGCAGGGAGATAATCAGACGCCTCATTTACCGTTACCTCCCTTTTTTGTTATAAATCCGACCATGCGGTTCTCTCGGGTGAAGTATTCCCGGGCTACCCGCCGGATATCGGCCGGGGTAATCTTTGTGACCCTGGCGCGGTATTCGGTCATATAGCGCCAGTCGCCGGCCACCGCCTCGTATTCGGTCAGGTTGCGGGCCAGTCCGCCGTTGGTCCCCATGCGGCGGGCCTCTTCATACTCGATCTTGTTGAGGATGCGCTGCAGATCACGGGTACTGACAGGCTCGGTCTTCAACAGCTCCAACTCAGCCAGGATGGCGGCTTCAACATCGCCGACCGTGTGCGGCGTCCTGGGAGTGGCGCCGATCACGAACAGTCCCGGGAAGCGGCTGCCGGGCGCATCAAAGGTCCCGATATCGGCGGCAATCTGCTTTTCCACCACCAGCTTCTTGTAGAAGCGTGACGTGCGGCCGCTGCCCAGAATCATGTTGATCACGTCAAAAACATAATCATCCTCGGCCAGGATGGCCGGTTTGTGAAAGCCGATCATCAGGGTCGGTTCCGCTTCGGCCAATAGCTCGATGCGTCGCTCGCCAGCCTGTTTCGGCTCTTCGGCAGTGACCGGCGGCAGCTCCTTGCCGGGCCGGATCGCTCCGAAATAGCGCTCTACCAGAGCGATGGTCGCCTTGGTATCGATATCGCCGACGATGGCAACGATCGCGTTATTCGGCGCGTAATAGCTATGGAAAAACTGTTCGGCCTTGCTGCGGGTCAGGTTCCGGATGTCGGACATCCAGCCGATTGTCGGCTGTCCATAGGGATGGGTCAGGAAGCTGGAAGCCAGAAAGGTTTCCCATAATTTACTCTCCGGGTCGGAATCGTAGCTGCGCCGGCGCTCCTCCATGACCACCGATCTCTCGGTATAGAACTCACGCAGCACCGCGTTCTGCAAACGGTCTGATTCTATGGCCGCCCACAGTTCCAGCTTGTTGGAGGGTAGGCTGATCAGGTAGGTGGTGCCGTCGCGGCTGGTAAAGGCATTGTAGCCGACACCACCGTTCTTGGAATAAATCTCGAAGAATTCATCTTTGATCACATACTTGGAAGCATCGGCTTCCAGCCCGGACAGTTTTTTCTCCAGATCGGCCAGTTTGACCCGGTCGGCTTTATCGTTCCTGGATTTCTCGAGCATCAACTCCTGGGCGGTAATCTCGATTTTATCAAGCAGCGGCTTCTCAGCTTTATAATCGGTGGTGCCCAGCGTAGTGGTCCCCTTGAAGAGCATATGCTCCAGCAGGTGAGCGATGCCGCGCTCGTCGCTCTTTTCATCGACACTCCCAACCCGGAAACGGATCCAGGCCGAAACCGTAGGTGAGGTATGCCGCTCGACCATCAACAGTTTCATGCCGTTTTTCATCGTGTGCTCGACAACCTTCTCCTCCAGGCCTGCCCGGAGCTCAGTCGAAGGGCCTTTCCCGGGCCCGGCTCCAGGCTCTGCCGCAAACAGCCCGGAGGAAATCAGGCAGAGCATTGTCGCAAATACGATTATTCGTCTCATACCGTATAACTCCTTTTAGAATATCGAAAACTTTATATATTTTCTCGGGTGTTCCTTGAAATCCTTCACCAGTGCATCCAGATCCTCGACCATGCGATTGGTGCGGTCGTACAACTCCCTGTCGTTCACCAGTCTGGCGGCGGTGCCGTCGCCGTTTTTAACTTTTGCCAGAACATCCTCGATCGATTTGACCGAATTGTCAGCCCTGGTAATAAGGGCGATCCCCTTGTCGTAGAACTCGCGATCGTTCAGCAGCAGACCGATCGTGCCATCCTTTGACGTGATCTTCTTATTCAGGTCGCTGACGACATCGGCAGCCTGAATGCTCTTGTCAGCCAATAGTGTCAGTTTGGTATAGAGCGCCTTGTCATAAATCAGTTTGTTGAGAGTGCCGTCGGCAGCCTGGATATCCTGCAGCGTCCGGTCGGCGCGATTGAGGATGCTGATCAATTTGTTGAACGGTTCGGGATCGCGATTGAGCCGGCCCAACGTCCCCTCGCCACGATTGAGGGTAACCACCAGCTCTTTCATTTCGATCGCCAAGCGGGCCACATTGGTATAGAGGGTTTCATCCTTGCTGAGCTTGCCCAGGGTGCCCTTGCCCTGGTTGATATTGTCAATGATGCCGTTGATCTTGTCGAAGGTGGCGCCGGCCTTGTGAATCACATCGTCCAGCTTGGCGACCGGAGTCCCTTTAAGGTTGGTGACAGGCTGCTCGTGGAAATCCCTGGAAGGGGTGATGTCAACATACTTCTCTCCCATCAGGCCGCGGGTCTTGATGGTAATGCGTGAATCGTTGCCGATTTTTTTGAGCGCGCCACTGTCCACTTCCATGGCAATTTTGACCTCGTTACTGCGTTTCGGGTCCGCAAAGCGGATGTCATTGACGATCCCGACATCCACCCCGGCCAGCCAGACCGGCGAACCGACCTTGAGTCCCAGGACATCGTCCATCACGACTGTCAGGCTTTTCTTGTCCACAAACATCTTGGTCTTCTGGCCCATCATGATGATGCCTACCGCCAGCAGCGCCAACGCCGCAAAAATGAAAACCCCGGCCCTGACCTGGGCCCAGCCAATCTGATTGCTACGTTTCATCGCTACTCCTCCATCATACAAAAAGTGACTGTTCCGTGGGAAGCAGGAACTCTCTCACTTCCGGAATACTGCAGGCGCGCATCTCCGACTCGCTGCCGTCGAACACCAGCCGTTTTTGGTGCAGGAAGGTGAATTTCTGGGAGGTGGCAAAAGCGGTCGCCAGATCATGGGTCACCATCAGCGTGGTTTTTCCATCGGCCTGTAGCCGTTGCATCAGGTTGCAGATATTATAGACACCGATCGGATCAAGGCCGGTGGTCGGTTCATCGAAAAAGATGTAATCGGGATCGGCGGCCAGGGCCCGGGCGATGGCGACCCGCTTCTTCATGCCTCCAGACAGTTCCGACGGGTAAAGGTCCAGGGCCGGCTCGACACCGACGAAGCGCAGCTTTTCACGGACAATCTCCTCGATCTCCCGCTCCGCCAGCCGTCCTTCCTCGAACAGGCGATAGCCGACGTTCTCTCCCACGGTCATGGAATCAAACAGCGCCCCCCCCTGGAAAACAATCGCGATTTTTTTGCGCTGTTCGCGATACTGGGCCTCCTTCAGACCGGTAATGGTCAGGCCGTTGATCGAGACACTGCCGGAGTCCGGTTCAAGCAGCCCCAGGATCAGCTTGAGTATAGTGGTCTTGCCGGAGCCGCTGACTCCCAGGATGGTACGGTTGACCCCCTGTTCAAGCAGCAGGTCGAAATCGGTCAGGATCGTACGCCCGCCAATCGAGTAGCAGATCTTATCCATCCGGATGCAACGCTCTTCCGTTGTCACGGAGCCAGGCCTCCCATGATCATGATCACCCGCCACTCTTCGGCAGTGACCGGTTGCACCGACAGGCGGCTGCGATTTACCAGCGGCATCTGCGCCAGCAGGGGATTGGACTTGATTGCGCCAAGGGTGACCGGCTTCGGCATTCCTGTGTTGAAACGCACATCCACCATGTACCAGATCGGATTTGAGGGAGAGGACTTGGGGTCAAAATGTTCCCCGCCAGGATCAAGGGAGGTATGGTCGGGGTAGCCGGCCCGGACGATATCCACAACACCGACGATGGCCGGTTCGGCTATACTGCTGTGGTAGAAAAAAGCCCGGTCGCCGGCCTTGATCGAGTCACGCAGCAAGTTGCGGGCCTGGAAATTTCGCACCCCATCCCAATGCTCGGTCATGTCGGGACGCTGCTGCAACATCTCGAAAGAGAAACAGCCCGGTTCCGTTTTCAGAAGCCAGTAGTTCATAAACACCTCACCTGAACACAACTATGATCTTGGCAATGAAAAAATCACACATCAGGATCATGATCGATGACGCCACCACCGCCTTCTTGGCGGCGCTGCCGACCCCTTCTGCGCCACCGCCGGTCCCCAGGCCGACGTAACAGCCGGTCATGGCTATCAGACCGCCGAACACCAGCGGCTTGACCAACCCCTCAAGGTAATCCAGCGGCACGATAAATTGGGTGAAAGCGGACAGGTACATGGTGGGATTGATGCCGTAGCCGGCGGCAATGATGTAGCCCCCCAGCAGCGAGACCACGTCGGTCAGAATTGTCAAAAGCGGCATGGCCAGCAGCATGGCCTTCAGGCGCGGGGTCACCAGACGCTGGATGATGTCGGTGCCCTCCACCCGCATCGCGTCAACCTGTTCCGTCACCATCATCGTGCCCAGTTCGGCGGTAATTGCCGAACCGACACGTCCGGCCACCATCAGCGAAGCCAGAACCGGTCCCAGCTCCTTGATCATGGTCACCGCCACCATGCCCCCCACGTAGCTGGTTGCGGCAAACGGCTTGAGCTGGATGATGAACTGCAGCGCCATGACCATGCCGGTGAACAGTCCTGTCAGGAAACAGATGAAGAGCGAGCCGAAGCCGAGCTTGTCGAACTGGATCGCAAAGTCGCGGTAGTAGCCAGGTTTACGGAAGATGCGGGCCGCGGCGCGGCACGACAGGGCGCAAAAATCCTGCATATCTGCAAAAAAGCGGATCAAGAGCCTGTCTATGATCGCGATGCCCATCCGCTATAATGCCGCCGCCAGCGCCTCGGCCGCCTCGTTGATGAAGGTGAACTGCAACTCGCTGCGAACCTTGTCCGGGATATCTTCCAGATCGTCGCGGTTGCGCTCTGGGGCCACGATCATGCGCACCCCGGCGCGGTGCGCGGCCAGAACCTTCTCCTTCAGGCCGCCGATGGCCAGCACCCGGCCGGTCAACGTGATCTCGCCGGTCATGGCCACGTTGCGTTTGGCCGGCTTTTCGGTCAACAGCGACACCAGCGCAGTGACCATGGTGACCCCGGCCGAAGGGCCATCCTTGGGGATGGCGCCGGAGGGAACATGGATGTGGATGGTGCGGTTTTCAAAAGCCTCCGGCTTGATACCGAACTCTTCGGAATGCGCCTCGATATAGGAGAGAGCGGCACGGGCCGACTCCTTCATCACGTCGCCCAGCGAGCCGGTCAGGATCAGCTCGGCCTTGCCCGGCATCGAGGTGACCTCCACGAACAGGATGTCTCCTCCAGTCTCGGTCCAGGCCATGCCGGTCACGACGCCGACCCGGTCATTCTCGGCCGCGACCTCGTTATGAAACTTCTTCGGCCCGAGCAGTTCGGTAATGGTTTCGGGTGTTATCTGCGTGCGGGCTTCCTTGTTCTGGGTTATTTCCTTGGCCACCTTGCGGCAGACCGAACCGACCGTGCGCTGCAGGTTGCGAACACCGGCTTCGCGGGTATAGTCACTGATCACCTTTAAAAGCGCCTCGTCGGTGAAGTCAAGCTCACGCCCCTTGAGGCCGTTTTCCTCCATCTCGCGCCGGATGATGAAGTTGCGGGCGATATGCAGTTTCTCCTCGCTGCTGTAACCGGCCAGGCGGATCACCTCCATGCGGTCCTTGAGCGGTCCCGGAATCGGATCAAGCTGGTTGGCGGTAGTGATGAACATCACCTTCGACAGGTCAAAAGGCACATCCAGATAGTGATCGTTGAAGGTGAAGTTCTGTTCCGGATCCAGCACCTCCAGCAGTGCGGAAGCCGGATCGCCACGGAAATCATTGCCTAGCTTGTCGATTTCGTCCAGCATGAAAACCGGGTTGTTTGCGCCGCAGCGGAAAAGTTCCTTGATGATACGCCCCGGCAGTGCGCCGATGTAGGTACGGCGGTGCCCGCGAATCTCGGCCTCGTCACGCACCCCACCCAGAGAGATGCGCACGAACTTGCGCCCCAGGGAACGGGCGATCGATTTGCCCAGCGATGTCTTGCCGACTCCGGGAGGTCCTACGAAGCAGAGCACCGGCCCCTTCATGTTCTCCTTGAGCGAACGCACGGCCAGAAACTCCAGGATACGTTCCTTGACCTTTTTCAGGTTGTAGTGGTCCTCGTTGAGGATATCCTCGGCACGCACAATGTCCAGGCTGTCGGATGTGCTCTTGTTCCAGGGCATCCCTGCCAGATAGTCCAGATATGTACGTGAGACGTTGTATTCCGGCGAGGCCTGGTTGATCCGCTCCAGACGTTTCAGTTCCTTGTCGGCGACCTTCTTCACATCCTCGGGCAGACCCGCCTCTTCAATCAGCTTGCGCAGCTCATTCATGTCGGCCGAACGCGGGTCTTCCTCCCCCAGTTCTTCCTGGATGTGCTTCATCTGCTCGCGCAGGATGTATTCCTTCTGGTTCTTGCCGACCCGCTTGGTGACTTCGCCGGCGACCTCGTTTTTGACCTGCATGCGCTGCACTTCGTTCGTCAGATACACGTAGACCTTTTTCAGACGTTCCAGCGGATCCACGGTTTCCAGCAGTTCCTGCAGGTCGCTGACCGGCAGGTTGACGTATAGCGCCACCAAGTCCGACAGGCGCGCCGGATTGTCGATATAGTCGATCATTTTCATGACATCGTCCGGAAGCGGCTTGCCATGTGACAGTGCAATTTTTAACAGCGCATTCAGGCTCTGTACCAACGCTTCGGAAACCAGGTTCTTTTCCACAAACTCGCGCACGATTTCACAGTGGGCAAGCACGATAGAACCGGCCGGTTCCGTATCCAGAATCCGCAGACGGGTAATACCCTCCAAAGACACCTTGTAGCGCCCGTCTTCCAGCTTTTTGGTCTGGTTGACCTTGCAGAGCGTGCCAATTTCACACCTGCCGCCGGGAGCCCCTCCCGCGCCGCTTTCCGGCCTTTCAAAAACAAAGACCAGATATGTTTCGTAATTTTCGGCTTCGCGGAATGTCGCCATATCCTTCTCGCTGACAAACACCGGGAATAGCATATAAGGGAACACGACCATATCTTTCTGGACGTAAAGAGGCAATTTTTCCGGGATTTCAATAACTGTGTGCGGCATATCGGTTGATCCTTTTTTTAAATTGGCGCTTGGTTATTCCATAAAATCAAGTCTGTCATCATAACATACCTTCTGCTGCAATCAAAGCATCAGACCGGTTGACCTTCACGGACCTTGACGGCAACCACTCTTGCGCGAGCCGAAACACCGCACATTTCACGATACAGCAGAACCAGGAAACGCACTGTGACCAGCCGGTGGATTGCCGCCTGGGTCAACCGGTATAACCAGAAACGGATACGTGACGGAGAGCGGCTGCCCAGTATCAATGGACAAAATTCACTCAGCTGCAGCGATACGCGGACACCGTCCGAACCAGGTTCCACGCCGAAACGCAGTTCACCCCGGTCACACTGGCCCGGTTGGACCAAGACCCCGCCACAGATTCGAAGAACAACCTTTTCCGCTTCGGCCGAAGGAGGCAGAAAGCTGATCAGACTCAAGCTGCTGCCCAACAGACGAAATTCAATGCCGGAATCCAGTTGCACAGGGCGGATGATATTAAGGGTGCAGCTTTTAATGTATGTCAAATAGCGCTGCATCAGATTTCCGGCGGATAGATTTCCGGCAACTCCGGACGGGAATACGCTCCACTGCACCGAGAAAACCGATGCATCGTCAACCAACACCTGCTGGCAGGATATTTCCTGATGGGAACAGATCAGCATCATGAGGCCCATTCTGCCAGTTGCACCAAATATTGCAATCTAAATTGCAGCCATGTTTTTTCACGCTTGACAAGTTTAGAAATTGTATTAAGATAAAAATCATCCTGTTAGAATTCAAATCGTAAAGTGAAAGGAGACCCTGCCGATGTGGACTGATAGATTCAGGATTCGTCCGGTATCCCACTGCAAAGAGGGTTGCCATAGTTAGCCCGCCGCCTGACCGGCGACGGGCGTACAGAGCAAAAAGCCCCGGTCTCAGGACCTGGGCTTTTTTTTTGTCGCCGGGTAATTATTCTGCTATGATACGGCCGCTACGGCTGGGCCATCACGTTTGTACGAAGAGAACTGCATGAAAAAATACCTGATTATTCTGGCTGTCATCCTTGTTATTGCCGCCATTGCCGGTTACAGCTTCTATAAACGCACGCCAGAGGTGAGTTACAAGACCGCCAAAATCGAGCGTGGCATGATAGTTTCCACGGTTGCCGCCACCGGCAACCTCTCGGCGGTAACGACCGTTCAGGTCGGCACCCAGGTTTCCGGCACGATCCAGAAACTTTACGTTGACTTCAACTCCCGGGTTAAGAAAGGGCAGGCCATCGCCGAAATAGACCCTTCCCTTTTCAACGCCTCGGTGGAGCAGGCCCAGGGCAATGTCCTCAACTCGGAGGCCAACCTGCAAAAATCCAGGGTAACCCTGGCGGATGCGGAACGGACACTTGCCCGCAACAAAAAGCTTCTTGCCGACGGCATCATCTCCCAGGCCGACTATGACGTCGCCGACACAGCGCTGCAATCGGCCAGGGCATCGGTAAAAGCCTCCGAGGGAAGCGTTGCCCAGACCCGTGGGGCACTTATGCAATCCAGGACCAACCTGCGCTATTCCGTGATCCGCTCACCGGTCGATGGCGTGGTCATCTCCCGGGCCGTAGACATCGGCCAGACCGTGGCGGCCTCATTTCAGACCCCAACTCTCTTCACCATCGCCAAGGACCTGACCAAGATGCAGATTGAAGTCAGCGTGGACGAAGCCGATATCAGCCGCATCCAGCTCGACCAGAAAGTTTCTTTTACCGTTGATTCATATCCGGAGCAGACCTTCAACGGCAAGGTAGTTCAGATCCGCAGCGCACCGATCATAACCCAGAACGTGGTCACCTATGCAGTGGTAGTCAACGTGGACAACAGCGACATGAAACTGAAACCGGGCATGACCGCCAATGTTTCGATTGAAGTCGCAAAAAAGGAAGATGTGCTTAAACTTCCGCCGGCCGCGTTGCGTTTCAAGCCTAAAACAAAGGCTGAAGATGCAAAAACCAAGGGAAGCGAGGAAAGCGGAAGCGCAAACAAGCAGCGCCCGTCTGCCGGCGCTCATGGCGGCCAGCCGGGAGGGCGTAAAGGCGGCAACACCCAGAAGGTTTATATCCTCAAGGACAACCAACCGGTTGCCGTGAAGGTCAGGACCGGCATCGCCAATAACAGCAGTATCGAACTGGTTGAGAGCACCCTCAAGGAAGGGGACGAAGTCGTCATCGAACAGACCGGTGGCGACAACGCCAAGAAAAAAGCCGGCGGTTCGCCGATGGGACGGCCGTTCTAAATGAATCAAGTAATCACACTGACCGATATCCGCCGCGTTTTTACGATGGGCGACCAGCAGTTTGAGGCGCTCAAGGGTGTTTCCTACAGCGTAAACGCCGGCGAGTTCGTCGCCATCATGGGCGCCTCCGGCAGCGGCAAATCCACCTGCATGAACATTCTGGGCTGCCTGGACCGTCCCACATCCGGACAATACCTTTTGGACGGACTGGACGTTGGGGCCATGGATACCAATCAACTGGCCGACATCCGAAACAAAAAGCTGGGCTTCGTCTTCCAGGGCTTCAACCTGCTGGCCCGCACCCCGGCCGTGGAAAATGTCGAGCTGCCACTGGTCTACGCAGGGCTCCACTCCAAGGAACGCCGTGTAAGGGCTTTGGCCGCCATGCAGCAGGTCGGCCTGGCCGGCAAGGAGAACAACCATCCCAGCCAGCTTTCCGGCGGCCAGCAGCAGCGCGTCGCCATTGCCCGGGCACTGGTCAACAATCCGGCCGTGATCCTGGCCGACGAACCGACCGGCAACCTGGACAGCACCACCTCCGAAGAAATCATGAGCCTTTTCACCACCCTCAACCGCCAGGGCATCACCATCATTATG
>Ga0209417_1005794_pt1 | contig 13302 bp, 9 predicted proteins | sample RifGroF2_FD_184002 | JGI IMG/M metagenome (GOLD analysis project Ga0209417, IMG submission 184002) | Groundwater microbial communities from Rifle, Colorado, USA - Groundwater F2 (SPAdes) (version 2) | ecosystem: Environmental > Aquatic > Deep subsurface > Groundwater | place: Rifle, Colorado... | reverse complement strand
GATATTTTTGTTCACAAATGTAACGACTCAAGTTGCAAGAGACTAAAACTGTAAAGGAAGGAAGATTATGCCAACCTACAAGACACCAGACGTGTATGTGGAAGAAATTTCGGTATTCCCCCCTTCGGTGGCGGAAGTGGAAACGGCCATTCCGGCCTTCATCGGATACAGCGAATCCGCCCGGAAAAACGCCGACAACGACCTGATCCTCAAGCCGACCAAGATCTACTCTCTGAAGGACTTCGAGCGCTACTACGGTATTGCCGAGGATGATGCAATTGCGGTAACCGTTGCCGATGACGGCCAGGGCGGCTTCACGGTCGGCAGTTTCAGCGAGCCGTCCGTGAAATACCTGCTCTACTACAGCGTCAAGATGTTCTTCGACAATGGCGGCGGGCAGTGCTACATCGTCTCGGTCGGCGCCTACCAGTCCCCGGCGGTGATCGACCTGACCGGCGACGCCTCCAGCGACCCGGCTACAATGTACGGCCTGCAGGATGGCCTGGAAGCTGTCAAGCTGGAAGACGAGCCGACCCTGATCGTGATCCCGGAGGCGGTCCAGCTTTCCACCGCCGACTATACCACGCTGGTTCAGGCGGTGCTGCTGCAGTGCAATACGCTCCGCGACCGTTTCGCCATCTTCGATATCCGCGACGGCAACAGCGACCTGGACGCCACCGGACTGAGCAACAACCGCGGCTACTTCGGCAACAACTACCTGAAGTACGCCGCAGCCTATTACCCGTTCGTCAAGAGCACGATGAACTACTTCGTCAACAGCGCTGAAACCAACGTCGATGTGACCTATGGCGCCGATCCGGCGGCCGACCTGTCCACATTCAAAAACAGCAATACCGCACTGTACAACTTCGTCAAAACCGTGCTGAAAGACCATTTCATCACGCTGACCCCCAGCGGCGCGGTGGCCGGGGTCTACGCCGCCACCGACAGCAACCGCGGCGTTTGGAAAGCTCCGGCCAACGTCAGCCTGGCGGGAGTGATCGAACCTGCCATAAAACTGGATAACGCCAGGCAGGACGGCTTGAACGTGGATGCCACCTCGGGAAAATCGATCAACGCGATCCGTTCCTTCATGGGCAAGGGCACCCTGGTCTGGGGGGCGCGCACGCTGGCCGGCAACGACAACGAGTGGCGCTACGTGCCGGTGCGACGGTTCTTCAACATGGTGGAAGAGTCGGTCAAGAAATCAACCTACTGGGCCGTGTTCGAACCCAACGATGCCAACACCTGGGTCAAGGTGCGCGGCATGATCGAGAACTACCTGACCCAGAAATGGCGCGAAGGCGCGCTGGCCGGCGCAACCCCCAAGGAAGCCTTCTTTGTCAGGTGCGGACTGGGCATCACGATGACTTCACAGGATATTCTTGAAGGCAGGATGAATGTGGAGATCGGCATGGCGGCGGTACGGCCGGCCGAGTTCATCATCCTGAAATTCTCGCACAAACTGCAGACATCGTAATGCCATGGAATATCTAATGCCACACCCCCTCTAAATCTCCCCATATCAGGGGAGACTTCAAGGCCTCCCCCCTGACAAGGGGGGATTGAGGGGGGTTGGTTGTAAAATCACAAGAAGCTATTTCATCACCCAAATACACACTAAAAGGATGACACCATGGCTAAACAATATCCTCTTCCATCTTTTCATTTCATTGTCGAATGGGGCGGCACACGCATCGGTTTTTCGGAGGTCGGCGGACTGACCCAGGAGAATCAGGCCATCGAATACCGTGATGGCTCCTTCCCGGAATATTCATCGATAAAAATGCCTGGACTCCGCAAATTCAGCAACATCTCGCTCAAGCGCGGCATCGTCAAAAGCGACAACGAATTCTTCAAGTGGCTCAGCACCGTCAAGCTCAATACGGTGGAACGGCGCAACCTGGTTATCAGCCTGCTCAACGAGGAGCACCAGCCGGTGATGGTCTGGAAGGTGCAAAATGCCTTTCCGGTCAAGGTGGAAGGTCCGCAACTGAAGGCTTCGGCCAATGAAGTCGCGATCGAATCGATCGAAATTGCCCACGAAGGCCTCGAAGTACAGAATGACTGATGGCTAATTACTACCCCCCCGTCAGTTTTCATTTCAAGGTCGAGGTGCTGGGACTGTCCCCTATCAGCAACGATGTCCGCTTCACCGAGGTCAGCGGACTCTCGGTGGAGATGGGTACCGAAGAGGTGCCCGAGGGGGGCGAAAACCGCTTTATCCAGAAATACCCGACCCAGGCCAAGTACCCGGAACTGGTGCTGAAGCGCGGTCTTCTGCTGAACTCGGAGATCGTGAACTGGGTCAGGGAGTGCATCGAAGACTACAGGATCCAACCCAAAAATATCGACATCAAGCTGTTAAACGAACAGCACCAGCCGCTGGTAACCTGGCATCTGGTCAACGCCTATCCGACCAAATGGTCGGTCAGCGACCTGAATGCCGCCAACAACGCGGTCTCGATCGAAACTCTGCAGCTGTATTATCAATATTTCACCGTGGACAAGGGCTGACCCATGCCGGTTATTATCGATGAAGTCATAATTTCGGTTGAAGTTTCCAACCAGGCCTCCGGCGGCGCCGCATCCGCTCCCGCTCCGTCGGCGAGTGATGACAAGCAGGTCATCATAGCCGAATGCGTGGAACGGGTGCTGGACATTCTCCGGCAGAAGAAGGAGCGCTGAACCATGGGCAGGCGGGGTACTTTGGAAAAACTGCTGATCAGGGCCTACGAGTCGCCCAGGTATGCCGGGCAGCCGGTATCCGAGTTCACGGCCTTTGTCAACCCCAACGAGATCACGCTCTCCTACGAGATGGAATACGACAGCGCCCAGGGTTCGGGAACCAACAACAGCCGGATGAACTTCAAAAAGATCAAGCCGGGCGACATGTCGCTGACCTTCTTCATCGACGGCACCGGGGCCAGCGGTCGGACGGCGGACGTGCAGCAGCAGGTGGAGCTGTTCCGGACCGTGACCGGCTATAACGGCAACATCCACCGCCCCAACTACCTCAAGGTTGTCTGGGGTACGCTGCAGGTCAAGCGTTGCGTCCTTAAGAGCGCCTCGATCGCCTACAAGCTGTTCCAGCCGGACGGTGTGCCGTTGCGGGCGGTTATTACCGCCAGCTTCACCGACAACTCGGACGACCAGACCCGCGTGGCCATGTCGCAGGACCAATCCCCCGACCTGACCCATGTGCGCATGGTAAAAGCCGGTGACACCCTGCCGGCGCTGTGCCGGGAAATCTACAATGATCCGTCCTGTTACCTGGAGGTGGCCCGCGCCAACCGGATCGACGACTTCCGCAACCTGACGCCCGGCGTCAGGATTATCTTTCCGCCATTGGAGAAATAGCCATTCCAGAAGAACGGTCGATACCCATTCCCGCCGAGCACCGCGAATTCACCGTCAAGGTGGATGGTGTCGTAATTGCGCGGGAGCATCAGCTGCTGGCCGTCAATGTCACCAAATCGGCCAACCGGATCTCCTCGGCCAGGATCGTGTACCTGGACGGCGCCGCAGCTTCCGGTGATTTCCCCCTGAGCAATTCCGACAGTTTTGTCCCTGGGCGGGAGGTGGAAATCCTGGCCGGCACAACCGGCGACCCGGTCACGCTCTTCAAGGGGATCGCGATCCGCCAGAGTCTGAAAGTGCGCGACCATTGCGCGCCACAGCTGGTGGTGGAATGCCGGCACAAGGCGGTCAAGCTGACGGTCGGACCCAAAAACGCCTACTTCCTCGACCGGAAGGACAGCGAAATCATCGACAGCCTGCTGCGGAATGCCGGCCTGGAGGCGGAGGTGGAAAACACGGCCGTGACCCACAAGCAGCAGGTGCAGTACAGCTGCAGCGACTGGGACTTCCTGCTGATGCGGGCCGAAGCCAACGGCAAACTGGTCTTCACCGCCGATGACAGGGTGATCGTCAAGAGCCCGGCAACCGGCGCTCCGGCGGTCTGCTCGCTGCAGTTCGGAGCGACGATCCTGGAGATGGATACCCAGATCGATGCGCGCCAGCAGTACAGCTCCGTGAAATCAGCCACCTGGGATGCGGCGCAACAGGAACTGGTCGAGAAGGAGGCCGCCGATCCCGGCATCAATGGTCCCGGCAACCTGGGAAGTGGCGAGTTGGCGGCGGTGGCAGGGCTTGACCATTACCACCTGCAGCATGCGGCGCTGGCCGGGGACGAGGCCCAGGCCTGGGCCGATGCCCGCTGGCTGAAATCACAATTCAGCAGGGTCAACGGCCGCGTCAAATGCGAGGGCATCGCCACGGTCAACCCTGGCGACACCGTCACGCTGGGCGGCATCGGCGAACGCTACAACGGCGACGTGTTCGTCAGCAGAGTCCGCCATGACTTCGACCTGGTGCAGGGGTGGAAAACCAACCTCCAGTTCGGCAACCTGGACAGCTGGCTGGGGGAGGAACAGGCGGTCTCCGCGCCCAAGGCCTCGGCGCTGCTGCCGGGGATCTGCGGCCTGCAGATCGGGATCGTAACCGGCAACGAAGACCCGGACGGCGAGCACCGGATACGGGTCAGGATGCCGCTGGTTGACCAGCAGGGGGATGGAACCTGGGCAAGGGTGGCGGCTATTGACGCCGGGGATCAGCGCGGTTTCTTCTTCCGGCCGGAGATCGGCGACGAGGTAGTGCTGGGGTTTTTAAATGACGATCCGCGCCAGGCGGTGCTGCTGGGCATGCTGCACAGTAGCGCCAAGGCCGCGCCGCTGCAGGGCTCGGACGACAACCACGAGAAGCTCTACCAGAGCCGCTCGCAGATGAAACTCTACTTCAACGACGACACCAAGGTCATGCGCCTGGAAACTCCGGCAGGAAACATGATCACGCTCAGCGAAGAGGACCAGGCCGTCAAGATCGTCGACCAGAACGGCAACAAGCTGGAGATGACCCCGGACGGCATCACCATCGAAAGCAACAAAGCCATCACACTCAAGGCCGGCACGGAGCTGAAGCTGGAGTCGGGCTGTGCGCTGAACGTCAAGGGTGGCACGGAACTGAAAATGTCGGGAACCTCAGGCGCCGAGGTTTCCAGCAGCGGGGTGACCAAGGTCAAGGGGAGTCTGCTGCAATTGAACTGAAAGGCAAATCCCCCCTAACCCCCCTTTCGTTAGGGGGGGACTTTAAAGCTTCCCCCTTTGCAAAGGGGGATTGAGGGGGATTTGATTTTGAATGTGATCAGCAGAATTTCGAAAGGAACTTTATGCCGGCCGCTGCACGGGTAGGAGACGTGACAAATCATGGCGGAACCATCGTCGGCCCGGGAGTGGCAACGGTGCTGATCGGCGGCATGCCGGCCGCGGTGGCGGGCGACAGCCACGTCTGTTCGCTCCCCCCCAGCGGGCATCAGCCGACCGCCAGCGTATTCCCGGCCGGCAGCGCGACGGTGCTGATCGGCGGCATGCCGGCCCTGCGAACGACAGACGCCTGTATCTGCGGCGCAATGGCGGCGGTCGGTGAACCGACCGTGATAATTAACTGAAGGCACTTACCATGAACAACAACGCACCAGACAACCAGCAGACCTCGTTCCTCGGCAGCGGCTGGAGCTTTCCTCCCCGTTTCGTTCGCGAAACCGGCCAGGTGCTGATGACCTCGGATGAGGACGATATCCGCGCCAGCCTGGAGATCCTGCTAGGAACCGCTGCCGGCGAGCGTTTCCTGAATCCGGAATACGGTCTCGACCTGCACGAAATGCTATTCGAACCGCTCGGCACCACCATGAAGACCTTCCTTGAAGACCGGGTCAGGACCTCCATCCTGGTCCATGAGCCACGCATCAACCTGCTCTCGCTGAAACTGGACACGACGGCTCAGTACGAAGGGAAGATCACATGGATTCTGGATTATCAAATTCGGGCCACCAACTCGCGCTACAATCTGGTCTATCCGTTCTATGTCTCAGACGGCAACGAGGTGCGCAGGAGCGTTGAGGTTAGCAACCCTTGAAGGTGAAGCGACATGGCTGAAAAAGACATCATCAGGAACATGATCTTCCAGCCGGGCCAGAGCCAGGGCGAACGCATGCCGGTGGAGCTGGGGGTTCACCACGCCGATCTGGATGAACATACACCGGAAGAGCAGCTGCGCTTTACCCGCAAGCTGGCGGCTTACATCGGTTATTTCGGCAATGACGCCGACACTCCCGAGGGAGACTGGTCCAACTTCTTTCCCGTCGGCGATGAAGCCATCAAAAAGGCGCTGGAAAACGGCGCGGGCGATACCCAGCCACATCTGGCGCTGTTTCTGGCATTTCTGGAGCTGTACCGCATTCCCCGGGAGGTTATCAACCGCATCAGCGGACGCCATCTGGATTTTTACTATCGGGACGTGCTGCGGCTCGAAAAGAAGGGTGCCCTGCCGGACAGGGTCCACCTGCTGCTGGAGCTGAAAAAGAACTCTCCGCCGATCATGGTCGGGCCGGAGCTGCTCTTTTCGGCCGGCAAGGATACGCTTGGCCGGGAACTGATCTACACCGCAAGCCGTTCCACCGTGATCAACAGCGCCCGGATAGATTCGTTGCGCTCGCTGTTCGTTGATTCAAGCGGACATGGCAGGGTCCTGCAGGCGCCGATAGCCAACTCGGCCGACGGTCTGGGGGGCAAGCTGGCCGGTGACGAACCCAAATGGCACGGATTCGGCCACAACGGGCTGCAGCCGGCCGAGACCGGTTTCGCCCTGGCCTCGCCGGTGCTGCTGATGCGGGAAGGAACCCGCAGGGTGACCGTTACGCTGACGCTGGGCCAGCTCGACCGGGATGCCGTCAATGACGAGACTCTCAAGGAGGCTTTCGAGGCCTTCATCACCGGCGAAAAGCAGTGGCTGGGACCGTATCCTGTTACTCCCGAGCTGGCGCATGATACCGCCCGGAACTCCACGCTGTCACTCTCCTTCTCGATCCCCGAAAACGAAAAAGCGGTGATCGATTATGACCAGCCGGTTCATGGCTACTCCTACAACGCCGCGGCGCCGGTGATCCAACTGCTGTTGAAGGAAAACTGCGCCACGATCGGCTACAACCAGCTGAAGCGGATCAGGCTGCTCAAGGCCGCGGTAACGGTGGACGTATCCAATATCACGTCACTGGCCCTGGAAAACGACCACGGCACGCTGGACCCGGGCAAGGCCTTCCTCCCCTTCGGCACCCAGCCGACCAAGGGCTCGCGCCTGATGATCGGCTGCGCCGAAGCGCTCGGCAAGAAGCTGGCCGAGCTGAAGATCAGCGTCAAGTGGAAGGACGCTCCCTCCGACTTTGCCAGCCACTACGACGGCTACGACGTGCGGGGCATTGACAACGATGCTTTCACGGCGGAAGTATCCTTCAGCGATGGCGGCAACTGGCACGTTTCAAGTCCGGGAGTTCAGCTGTTCGAATCCGCCAACGCCTCCGCGGAACATCGCTTCAGCTTTTCAAACGGCAGTTCCCCGGCAGCGGCCAGCATCTCGCAGGGGATGCGCATACACGCGCTGAACAGCTCCGGCAGCCTCTGGGGGGTCAGATCAGCCGGTTCCTGGCTGCTCCGCAAACCGATCTTCGAATCCTTCAGAAGAATGGTTCCCGAAACCCGCGCGGGCTTCATATCCTTTTCCCTGGAGCACGACTTCCTGCACTCCGCCTATCGCAGGAAATACGTCGAAAATGTCGTCACCTTCAGCAGGAACGGCGGGACCCTGACCATCCTGAACGAACCCTACACGCCGGCCATCCGGGGCATCTCGCTTTCCTACCGGGCCGTTTCCGACACGGTCAATATCGGCCTTGAGCGGGCCACGATCGATGATTTCTCCAACCCGGATCTGCACTTCTTCCAGATCGCCTATTTCGGCCAGATGCGCGAGCACCGCTACCAGCGCAACCAGTTCGGCTTTTTGCGGGACAAGAACGTATACCTGCTCCCGCGCTACGGCAACCAGGGCGAACTGCTGGCCGGTTTCAGCGACCTGCGGGGCGGGGACAGCGTCAGCGTGCTGTTCCAGGCCGCCGAGGGGAGCGCCGACCCGCAGCTGCCCCGGCAGCAGGTCGGCTGGTCGGCGCTGTGCGACAACTACTGGAAACCGCTCGACCGCAGCCAGGTGCTGCTGGACACGACCAACCAACTGCTTACCAGCGGTATCATCACCTTTGTGATTCCCGCCGAAGCTACCACCACTAACACGATACTCCCCGGCGAGCGGATTTGGTTGAAAGCTGGCGTAACCGGCAACGCAGGCGCGCTCAGCCTGCTGATCGATGTGGCCGCCAACGCGCTGGAAGCCCGTTTCATGGATAACGGCAACGCCCCCCGGCAATCGTCGGCCTCGCTTGAAAAAGGCTCTATCAGCAAAATGAAAAACGGGCCGGCCGAATTAAAAACCGTCAGGCAGCCCTACGCATCGTTCGGCGGCCGCCCGCCGGAACAGGACCAGCTGTTCCATACCCGCGTGTCGGAACGGCTTCGCCACAAGAACCGCTGCATCACCCCCTGGGATTACGAACGGATCATCCTGGAAGCCTTCCCCGGGCTGCACAGGGTCAAATGCATCCCGCATGCGACAAGCGACTGCTGGCTCAAACCGGGAAACGTGCTGATCGTGGTGGTGCCGGACCTGAGGAACAGAAACGCGGTCAACCCGCTGGAGCCCAGGGCGGATTCGGACACGCTCGACCGCATCACCGCCCACCTCCGGCAGCGCTGCGGCATGCAGGTCGGGGTGCAGGCCGTCAATCCACGCTACCAGAAGGTCCGCCTGGATTTCAGGGTCAGGTTCCGGACCGGTTATGAGCCCAATTTCCATTGCCGGGAGCTGGATGCCGCGCTGATCCGCTACCTGTCCCCCTGGGCATTCCAGGCCGAAAGCGGGATCTCCTTCGGCGGCACGATCCATAAATCGGTGCTGCTGGATTTCGTGGAAGAGCTGGAATACGTGGATTATGTCACCGATTTCAGGATGTACAGCTATCAGGGAGAAACGTCCAACATGATCGACATCAACCTGGCGCAACCGGAAACCCCCGACGCGATCCTGGTTTCGGCCGGCAACCACAGCATCCGGGAAGTGTGATAGCGATGATCGCAACGATATCCAAAAAAAACAGCGCTGAAACGGCGCTCGACCACCGGCGGCTGAACGCGATCGGACTGGGACACGTGCAGCGGCTGAGCCGGCGCATCTGGACCGACTACAACGTGCATGATCCGGGCATCACGATCCTGGAGCTGCTCTGCTACGCCCTGACCGATCTGGGCTACCGGGCATCCTTCCCCCTGCCGGACCTGCTGGCCAGCGCCGGCGATAACGCACGGGAGATGGAGAAGCAGTTTTTCACAGCGCGGAAAATCCTGCCTAATCGCCCGCTGACCATGTCCGATTACCGCAAGCTGCTGATTGACATCAAGGGGGTCAGAAACGCCTGGCTGGCAACCGTAACCGAGAGCTACTACGCCGACACGACCCGGGGGCAATTGCTGCGGGACAACCCCGGCACGCCGGAAACCCGCGAGATCCGGCTCTCCGGCCTCTACGCGGTGACAATCGAGTATGACTCTGACAATGCCGACCAACAGTTGCAGGTGCAAAAGGAGGCCGAAGCGCTGCTGCATGCCAACCGCAACCTGTGCGAGGATTTCATCGAATTCAAGCGGGTCGAAACCCAGCCCTTCAACCTCTGCTGCGAGCTGGAACTGGAACCGGATGCCGACCCGGCTGCAATCAAGGCCGAGGTACTGTTCCGGGTGCAGGAGTACCTGGCGCCGCCGGTCCGCAACCACACCCTGGCCGAAATGCTGGAGCGCAAGAAAGGCGACGGCAGCCGCTATACCGCCGACGAGATCTTCGACGGCCCGGCGCTTTCCTGCGGCTTCATCGACGACGGGGAGCTGGCCCGGGCCGAGCTACGCAGCGAACTCCGCCTTTCCGACGTGATCGGCATCATCATGGATATCAGCGGGGTCAAGGCGGTTCGGGACATCCTGCTGCATCCGCACGGACTCCCCGGAGCGCTGGAGAACAAATGGCTGGTTCCGGTTGCGGCGGGGAAGAAGGCGCTCTTGAACCAGGACCATTCGCGGATCGTGTTTTACAAGCGCGGCATGCCGGTGATGGCCGACAACAGCGCGGTCGAAACCCTCCTGGAGCAGTTGCGGGACGCCGCCGCTGCCAGGTCCGACCTGGAATTCCCCTATGACTTCGAGATTCCGGCGGGCAGCTTCAGGGATCCGGCTTCCTACTATTCGTTCCAGAACCATTTCCCGGCCCTGTTCGGGCTGGGCGATGCCGGCCTCAGCAGCGCCGCCGACGGTCAACGCCGGGCGCAAGCCTTACAGCTGAAAGCCTACCTGCTCTTTTTCGATCAGCTGATGGCCGATTATTTTGCCCAGCTGGGACACGTAAAAGAGCTGTTCTCCAGCGACCCGGCGCTACGGCGCACCTACTTCCACCAGGCGGTGACCTCGTTTAGCGGGTACGAAAAGCTGTACGGCACGGACGACGCCGACATGATCGTGAAAACGATCCAGGACTCGGTCGAGAACAAGGGGCTGCTGGCGGAGCGGCGCAACCGTTTCCTCGACCACCTGATCTCCCGTTTCGCCGAACGCTTCAACGATTTCGCCAGCATCATGTACTCCGCCTTCGGCGCCGCCCCCGAACAGATGGCCAGCCTCAAGTGCGAATTCCTGAACGACTACCCGGCCATCAGCAGCGAACGCTCGCTGGCCTGGAATTACAGCCTGAAGGAAGATGCGGACCTGTGGAACTCGGCCAACATCTCCGGGCTGGAACGGCGGCTGGCGCGACTGCTCGGTATCCGCAACATCAACCGCAGAAACCTGGGCGATATCGCCTATGACCTCTACGCCGAAATCGACGGCACCCCCGACGACGAGTTCCGCTTCCGCATCCGGAAACGGGACAGCGGCAAGATCATCCTCAGCAGCAGCACCCGCTATGCCACCGCAGCCCTGGCCCGGGACGAAATGCGTCGCGCGATCCATTCCGGGCTGCTGCCGGCCGGCTACCAGCGCAAAACGACCAGTGACGGCAGATATTACTTCAACGTGATCGACGGCGGCGAGGTGCTGGCCCGTCGCATCGAGTATTTCGCCGACGAGGCGACCATGAATGCGGCCATTGACGAAACCATGGAATACCTGCGGGTCAACTACAGCGACGAGGGGATGTACCTGGTCGAAAATATCCTGCTCAGGCCGGAAAGCGGGGATGATCCGTTCCTGCCGATCTGCCCCGCATCCAGCGGCGGCGTCTGCACGGAGAACGACCCCTACAGCTACCGCATCCACGTGATTCTGCCGGCCTACGGCAGCCGCTTCCGGTCGATGGACTTCCGCCGCTTCGCCGAAGCTGTGATCCGTAACGAGACGCCGGCCCATATCCTGCCGAAGATCTGCTGGATCGGCAAGGATGATATGGCCCGCCTGGAGAAGGATTACCGGGACTGGATCTACCTGAAAGCCGGCGCGGAGAAGTCGCGGCGCACGGAAAAACTGGCGCGTTTCATCGAAACGCTCTTCACGGTCAGGAACGTCTACCCAGCCGAGCATCTGCACCAGTGCGAAGCGGGCGATGAACAGCCGAAATTCGTGCTGGGGAGGACGGCGCTGGGGACGGAGAATGCCGAAGAATCGTAACTCAACGACTTCAGTAATCGTGTGAAATATCCCCCCGCCCCTTGCGGGAGGGGGTTAGGGGGAGGGGGAATTTGCCAGATTCGGTTCTGTCGGCAACTTCACCCACCCCTCAATCCCCTCCCGTCAAGGGAGGGGAAGTAATTGTCAGCAGTTTGCAATGGTATGCTCGATAGTTACGAAGAATCTTGATTACGGGGACTTACGCCATGGCACAGATATTCAGAAGTCTTGATGCAATTTCAAGCGGCTACAGCGTGTTTGAAAAAGACCAGGTGCTGACCCACGATCAGCTCAACAGTGTCGCCGACCATCTGGACGACCAGTCGCGCCTGACCCGGACCGCTCTGCTGGGGGTCGGGATCGCCTGCGGCCTGCGCGTTTCCCGGCAGGGTGACAACATCACGCTGACCAGGGGGGTGGGAGTCACCAGCGACGGCGACCTGCTGCGGATTCCCGACGATTTGGTCTATGACCGCTTTCGCCCGTACGACGCCACAAAGCCGGCTTATGCGCCGTTTTACGCGGGCGGTACCGTCCCCGGTGAAATGCTGCCGGTCTACGAACTGGTAGGCGCAGGAGAGAGCGGCGACAGCCGCGCCGAAGCGCTCGGCAACTTCACCGCCAGCACCGCCGCCAGCCTGGACGACATGGTTGCGCTTCTGTACATGGAAAGTTACGTGACCGACCGGGATCTCTGTTCGGGAACCGACTGCGACAATCTGGGGCAGGAATGCCTCAACAGCATCCGGCTGCTGCTGATGGACAACAGCCTGATCGGCCCGCTCCGGGATAACGTAGCCACCCCGCACCAGGCCTTCAGCATGCTGGACGAGATCGTGGCCGAGCGTCCGCTCTTCACAGCGTCGGTCAATGCCCCCGGCCTGCTGGCGCAGCGCTACCGCTCGGCCTGCAACACGATTCACGGCAAACTGGCCACGGAACTGCCCAAACTGTACCGGCACTGTTCAGCGTTTCTCGGCGGGCTGTTCCCCGGCGATCCTTCCGACGCCTGGGTCGCCGCGCTGAAAGAGCTGAATGCCGCCTTCGCGGCCCAGGCTTTCGGAATGCAATACTACTACGATTTCCTGCGGGACCTGGTGGAAACCTGGAATGACTTCCGTTGCCTGCTCCCGGGCGAGCGCAGCTGGTGCTGCCCCGACCCGGCCGCCTTTCCCAAGCATCTGCTGCTGGGTAATCTGGCCGGCGGCGGCGACCCGGACCAGAACCGCACGCAGTTCTATCCGTCGCTGCTGGCTAGCCGGACCGTCGAGCAGCTTGATCATGCCCGTTTCCTGGCGCAAAAGCTCGACACGCTGATCCGCACGTTCCGGCTGCCGGAGCCACAGGGGGCCGCGATTCGCATCACCCCCAGCCTGTCCGGGGAACAGGCGCTGGAAGAACGGGCCATACCCTATTACTACCGGGTGGATTCCGGCAACCCGATTCATCGCAACTGGAACCATCGACTCCACCGTTGCGGCATGGACAGCGGCAACTACTCCTACAACGCCCCGCTGTACCGGGCCACGGGAGCCGCGGCCGCTCCGCTGGCGGCGCAGATCGGACGCTTCGGTTTCTTCCGCGTCGAAGGGCACCTGGGACAGTCGCTCAAAACCGTGACCGATGCGATTGAAAAACAGATCGTCGACTG
>Ga0209417_1005778_pt1 | contig 13330 bp, 10 predicted proteins | sample RifGroF2_FD_184002 | JGI IMG/M metagenome (GOLD analysis project Ga0209417, IMG submission 184002) | Groundwater microbial communities from Rifle, Colorado, USA - Groundwater F2 (SPAdes) (version 2) | ecosystem: Environmental > Aquatic > Deep subsurface > Groundwater | place: Rifle, Colorado... | reverse complement strand
CCATTTCCAACCCAAGGACGGATCTCAGAAGCCTCAAATACATTGTCTGAAACTGCATTTCCAACAATTTTAATCTCTTCACCTAACTCCAATACTACCCTTCCCTTTACAGTTGCATCTTGGTATTGGATATCCCATATCTTACCTTTCAAATCCTCTATTTTGAGAATTTTTGTGTCGGAGTTAATATCCACAATAGTTCCGGCAAGATATCCTGATTCAGGTCGCATCCATATATCAGATCTAAGATCCATTGTATGGTTGTAAAAAGGAATATGGTCACTAAATATCGTATTTAACTTTTGAGAAAGTCCCAATCCATTTATAACAACACCCAAGACTACACTAACTACAATATTTATTATGAATATCTTTACTACTGTAAATCTGTATCCTTCTTTCGTATGTTTAAAGTTGTAGTAAGCAATGAATACGAACAGTATGGTTAGTAGTATCCAGGCAATTGGTATGGAAAGGATTAACCACTCCCAAACATTAGCTACTAAGGAAGAATCCAATATGACATCATTGTCATCCAATATATACAAGGAAATTGCAAAACCAATTGACCCAAGGATGAGGTTTATAGCGAACAACCCCCATACGAGAGAATCCTTTAACAAGAATTGCCACTTTGGTATTGGTTTAATATTTTCTTTTTTTATTTGTTGTAATGTATTCTTACTTACTTCTTCCATATTATTTTACTAATTTTTTAAACTTATCCTTTGCTCTATTTATTAGAGAACCTACAGTGCCAGACGGTACTTGCAGGATCTCCGAGATCTCATTATAGTCTTTTTCTTCTATATATTTTAATACTAATACTTCTCTGTATTTCTCATCTAGTTTAGCAAGTACTTCGTGAACTTTTTTAGAATCCCAATCCTTAATGGCTTCTTTTTCAATATCTATATCTGATGCTATTGTATCAAATATATTGTTTTCAATATCATTTGATATATCTAATTGTCGTTTCTTGTTAGCTCTTAGGAATGATATTGCTTCGTTGTGTGTAATTCTGTATATCCAACTTGAGAAGTTATATTTGGGATCATAGCTGTTTAGATTTCTATATGCTTTTATGAATACTTCCTGAAGTATGTCTTCTGTATCTTCCTTATTTACATATAGGATTCTTTGTATATATATGAAAAGCTTTTTTTCATATCTTTCAATGAGGTATTTGTAATCATCGACATTCTCTAAGATCTGGAGAACTATTTCGTAGTCTGTTTTTTCCTTGGTGGGACTTCTTTTCATTAGTTACAACTTTAACTCACTAGGCTTCTTACTACAATCCCTATGTTCAAAATCCTCTATAAGAAACTTCAAATGTTTCTTTATCTTCTGCAATGCCTTTATCTTCTCCTCAACCTCATCCAATCTAGTATTCAAAAAAGGTAACAACGATTTATGCTTACATTCTGCAGATTGCATATGTTCTGCTAACTCCTTAACATCCTTTAAGGAGAATCCTATCCCCTGTGCACTCTTAATAAAGGTAACCATCCAAACATCATCCTCAGTATATTCTTTGTATCCATTAATTGGATTTACCTTAGGTGCCAAAAACCCAAGCCTGTTATAATATCTCAAGGTATCTCTCGTTATCTTTGTTTTTGATATTAACTCACCTGATTTCATATATTTAAGCACTTGACTTAGGACTATACACCTAAGTATATACTAAATACACTAAGATAGTAAGGTATACAAAAATGGCTAAAAGACAAACAATATACATCCAAGGAATGCACTGTGCGTCATGTGAGCTTTTAATTGAAAAATACATTCTAGCCCAAGAAGGAGTCACCTCAGTAGAGGTATCCCTACATGATTCAAAGGCAAATATATATTATGAAGGAAACAATGAAATTGATATATCGAAACTAAACAAGGAGTTCGAGAAGATGAGATATGTATTCTCAAAAAAGAAAAAGACTATACACCAAACTCCTGTGTTTCAGATAAAAGATGGGACACTAACCATAAATAAGGAGAGAATGAATACCTTACTCAATATTGGCCTAATCATTCTCCTAGTAATAACAGTATTCATAGTAGTAGACAAGTTACAATTAGCAAAATATATAAATCTAAATGGAGGATTCTCCCTTGGTGCATACTTTACATTGGGGATAGTCGCTGGGATATCTAGCTGTGCCGCTTTGGTTGGAGGAATGCTACTCTCCATGAGTAAACAATGGAATGACATGTATATTGGACAATCACAAAAACAAAAAGGTACGCCGCATATAATGTTCCACATTGGAAGAATAGCTTCATTCACAATCCTTGGAGGAGTTCTAGGTCTAATTGGTAAATCAATTACATTCAACAACACAATTGTTTCAGCCATATTCATCATCTTCATTTCTGTAGTTATGCTCATACTTGCATTACAAATGCTGGAAGTAGAATGGGCTCAAAAATTAAGAATATCAATGCCTAAGTCAGTAACAAAAAACATCGCAAATGAAAACAAATTCTCGGGCAAATTTATGCCCTTCATCATGGGTGCCGTTACATTCTTCATACCATGTGGATTTACCCTCATTGCCCAGGGAATTGCACTTACTAGTGGAGATTTCTTAAGAGGATCACTAGTTATGCTCTTCTTCGCACTTGGAACTTTCATACCACTTCTAGGTATTAGTATTTCTGGATTAAAAATGAATGACAAGCCAAAGAGTACCGCCCTTTTCAATCAGGTATCAGGGATATTGATAATCTTTTTTGTAGCATACAATGTAAATGCGCAACTCAATGTATTAGGACTCCCAAGCCTGAATGATGTGAAGTTCCAACCAAGACAAGTACAGACAACAGAAGAAACTGCAAAACCAGATTCAAATGGCACACAAACCCTTAACATGACGGCCAAGGGATTTGAATACATACCTACGAGCTCTACTACTCTCAAGGCAGGGGTCAAAACTACTTTGGTGGTAGATAATCAAGGAATACAAGGATGCGGAGCCTCAATGGCAGGCAGAGGCTTGTTTGATGGATATATAACTTTAAAGCCAGGGCCAAATACCATTACATTTACACCGAAGAAAGGTACATACAAGATAACCTGCTCGATGGGAATGGTACCTCCTGTAACTATAACGGTAATATAGTATGAAAAAAGAAAACTACAAAATACAAGGCCTACACTGTGCTTCTTGCAAGATCATCATAGAAAGCTTTTTACTTAAATACCCCGGGGTTGAAAATGTGATTGTAAATTACACCTCTGGAGATATGCAGATTGAATATGATGAAAAACAGATTAGTATTCAAGATATTAAAAAAGCTGTAGATTCACTTGGGGATTACACTCTCCTTTTAGAAGATACCAATGTAGATATATTGAGAAAGAAAGAATTAGAGATCAAAAAGAAGACGCTCATATTTCTTACAATCGCTACAATCCCCTTCCTCTTTTTCATGATATGGATGCTATTGGAAATGATGAATATGGTACCAATGATAAAGGATATGTTGGGAATGATTGGGAATGTAAATATTCTTTTTCTAATTCAATTCATATTAACAACAGGAATAATCTTTATAGGTGGGAAACAGTTTTTCATTAGTGCATGGAAAGCATTAAAGAAAAAATCATTTAATATGGATAGCTTGGTTGCTTTAAGTACATTTACCTCATGGGCATTCTCTTCAGCCGTTACATTTTTCCCACAGCTATTCTCTAAAGATGTGAATGTATTTTTTGATGCAGCGGTATTCATAATATTCTTCATAACCCTAGGAAGATGGTTAGAAGCTAAGGCTAGGTACAAAACTAATGAAGCTGTTAGAGATCTCATGAAGCTACAAGCTAAGGAAGCAATTATAATTGTAGATGGTGAAGAAAGAACCATCCCAATTGAAGAGATACAGGTTGGTGATATTCTCTTAGTAAAACCTGGACAAAAGATACCAATTGATGGAGTTGTAGTAGAAGGCATGTCGAGTGTGGATGAAGCTATGATTAGTGGTGAACCCCTACCTGTTGAAAAAGACATAGACAGCAAGGTTGTTGGATCCACTATTAATCTAACTGGAATGTTGAAGGTTAGAGCTACCAAAATTGGAAAGGACACCCTACTCGCTCAGATTATACGTCTTGTTCAAGAAGCCCAGAATTCTCAGCCACCTATACAAAAAATTGTAGACAAGATTTCGGGTATATTTGTTCCTATTATAATCCTTGTTGCAATTACGACCTTCGTAACATGGTTACTCATTGGTAAAGATTTACAATTCTCCATCTATCTTGCCACGGCAGTTTTAGTCATTGCCTGTCCTTGTGCATTAGGATTAGCTACTCCTACTGCCATTATGGTTGGTACTGGAAGAGGAGCTAAGAATGGGATATTGATTAAAGATATTCAGGCGTTAGAGAATGCAAGAAATATTAAGGTAGTGGTTTTTGATAAAACAGGAACTATAACGGAAGGAAAGCCTAAGGTTGTGATTGTAAAATATTTTGGAAGTAATGAGGACATATCTAAGAGTATTGCCTACTCAATTGAAAGGAATTCTGAGCATCCACTGGGTATGGCTATATCTGAATATTCAAAAACCAAATCTTCATCAAAGGATATTTCCATCTCAGATTTTAAGAATATTGAAGGTAGTGGTGTTAGGGCTAAGGTTAATGGCAAGGATGTATATATCGTTAATCCTAAGTTTGCGGCTACTTTAACAAAGATCGACCCCGGGGTGCAAGACTACATTACTAATCAACAGAATAATGGGAATACTTTGGCAATACAGATTGAAGGTAAGGATATATCCGTAATATACGGATTGAATGATAAGGTGAAGGAGGATAGTAAATTGGCAATACAAAAACTACATAATATGGGTATTAAGACGATTATGTTAACTGGAGATAACAAAGTAGCTGCACAGAGGATTGCAGATGATGTTGGTGTGGATGAGGTTATTGCTGACGTATTACCTCAACAAAAAGATTCTGCTATTCAAGAGGTAAAAGAAAAATATCAGAGTATTGTAGCTATGGTTGGTGATGGTATTAATGATGCTCCTGCATTGGCTAGAGCAGATATTGGTATTGCGATGGGTACGGGTACTGATGTAGCTATTGATTCTGGGGATATCGTTTTGGTTAGTGGATCATTATTGAAGATTGTAGATACTATTAATTTGTCTAAGCAGACAATGAGGATATTACATGAGAATTTGTATTGGGCTTTTGGTTACAATGTTATAGCTATTCCTATTGCAATGGGTATTTTGTATATTCCTTTTGGTATATTACTTTCCCCTATTATTGCTAGTATAGCCATGGCTATGAGCTCGGTTAGTGTGGTTGGTAATAGTTTAAGATTGAGGTATGTGAAGGTATAGTTGTAAAACATACTTTTATAATTTACAATTAGACTTCATGAGTAATAAAAACCGAAACAAGAAGATTAGGACAGTTCCAACAAATTTCATTAGTGATTACGAAGAACCTAAACCTTCTTGTATAAACTCAGTAAAAAACGATCCGCAAGAAGCTATGGTGAAAACTGTGCTTGGTACTCTCAACCTAATAGAGAAACAGAAAACTAGGAAATTACAAATCCCCGATGAGGCTATAAACGAAGGTATAATAGCAAATGCAGATCATCTAGGAATAACTGCTGCTGATTATAGAGAGAAAATGGGAATGATAACAGATCCTCGGCCAATACAAAATCCAAGCTCAGAGCCAAGCGAAGAATCAGATTCAGAGACTTCTATTGAGACAAGTGAACCTCGAATGTAGCTCCCTTTCCATCCATATAATGTATAGTTCCATTATGCTTCTCTATAATCTCCTTAGTTATAGCTAACCCTAACCCACTTCCACCCGTCTTCCTAGATCTAGACTTATCTACTCTATAAAATCTATCAAATATCCTATTCTGTTTATCTTGTGGTACTCCCACCCCATCATCCTTAAATGAAATCAATATATCCCTTTTGTTTTTCTTTAAATCAATATTCAAATTCTTCCCTTGAGAATATTTAATACTGTTTTCAATTAAATTTTGAAATGCTCTCTTTAGCAAAACATCATTTCCTAAAACCTCAATATTATGTCCATCATTAAAAGAGATATTAAAACCTTTACCATCAACCAATTTTTTAGCATCCGTAACAGCATCATCCAAAAGATCTCGGAGATTTAGCTTCTTCTTTTCAAAATCTACATCAACTAATGAAAGTAGAAGTAAATCTTCTGTAAGTTTGTTCATGAAAATAATGGATTTTTTAGAATCATCTAGCATATTAAACAAATCCTCCTGTGGAATCTTCGAATCCGCAAGAATACTATCTACATTGGCCTGTATCACCGCTAATGGAGTCTTAAGCTCATGAGAAGCATTTTCTACAAATTCTTTTTGAGCCTCAAATGACCTACCCAACTGTTCGGACATATCGTTGAAGCTCTGTATAACTTCAGAAATCTCATCTCCTTTATCCTCAAACTCTATCTTTTCTCCTAGATTCTTTGTAGATTTCTTCTTCATCTCCTCTTTTAATTTTTCCAAAGGCTTTAAACTGTTATCTGCAATCAAATATCCTCCTCCAAAGCTTAATACTACAAATGGCAATATTGAGTAAATTGAGATTAAGCGAATATTTGCTAAATCATTCTGCCTTGACTCCTTCAATAGTTCTATTTTTTCATCATTAAGATTCGCAAAGAACCCCGCGTTATTAAATCCTACAAGTCTTGGAGATCCAATATCTTTCTGCATATAGTCTACTAGAAAGATATTCATTACTAAGAAGAAACCTAAGCAAAGAACAAGTAGGATTCCTGAATACAACAATGCCATTTTAAATTTTAAGGATTTAAAAAACTTTTTCATATCATTATTCATTTTTTATGGCTTCCACAGGACTTACCTTAGAAGCGGATAAAGAAGTTATTACAGCTATTATACTTGATATTCCAATTAACAGTGCAGTATATATCCCTATTGAAGTGAAATTGATTCCAAAGAATATACTCTTGTCTACAGTATTAACCACATTGAATGTCTTAGCTACAGTCTCTATTAAGAATGTATTAAACCAACCAGATACAAAGTATCCTGCTACAAAGTTTAAAGCGATACCTAATCCAATCCCAGCTACATATCCAATTAGTACATACAATAGTGATTGAGATATGAACATTGCAAGTACCGAGTTCTTCCTCATACCGATTGCTCTAAATATTCCGATTTCCCTGATGCTTTCAGATATGAACTTACTCATTGTGAATGCTACTAAGGCGCTGACTAAGACAATGAAGCTGATCATGAATATACTTGAAACTGTATTTAAAGTACTCTGTAGCTTATCAAATACTGCAACATCGTCTGTATCTTGGTATGCATAACCTGCATCATTAATAGCTTCAATAATTGCAGTTCTGTTTACAACATTATCAATAACCACATCTAAATAGTCCCCATACTTTGTAGATGTTGTATACACATTACTGTCTGATACCGCACCGGTTACATTGTTGCTACTGTCTACTTGTATTACCAATCCTGGAATGTAATATCCTGTACTTCCAAATTCTCCACCAAAACCCAATCCCCCTTCAGTTGGTCTCTCAGAAGGAATACCTCCATTATTCATATTTCCAGAAGAGCTACTATCCATTCTCCTAGCCATCTGCCCTATCATTCCACTACTACTAGTTTTGATTTCTACTCCATCGTATGTAACACCTGTGAATGTACTATTTAATACAGTAGTTGGAATCTCTGTACCATTTCTAGCACTAATCTCATGAGATATATAGTCTGTTACTAAGATATCTGCAAAATTCTGAGGGACGTATGTCGTATTAGCCGTATTATCATCCACAATACCTACTACTACAAATGTATATGTGATTGGTGTAGAGACTTGATCATAGTTCCAATATGTAGAGATAGCCGTCTTTCTATCTGATACCTTTGTAGCCATCTCCTCATCAGTAAGTTTTTTGATAACCATAGTTCCACTACTCCTATCCATTGTGTAATCCTGGATTGTATCTAACCCACCAACTTGCATTGTAAATGTAGTACCAATCAAGCTATCCTTGTCATATGTAATAGCTTCTGTTTTTAAGAATGAAAGCCTCTGAGCAGCACCACCCTGACCTCTTACAATACTTGAAGTATCCATTGCTATTTCTGTCTTGTCTCCCCAATCCTCATATGAATATGTAAGAGCACTAGCATTAAGTATGATTGGAATAGCCTCGCCCTCAGTATATGTAAAGTCTGAAGTTGTATATATCTCAGCAGAAGTTGTATCTAACGTTGAAAGTGAACTAAAGCTTACTGTTTTGTCTGTAAAAAGATCGGTTGTTTTAGCATTCTTAACTGGTAAGGTAGTTTGCAAACTTACACTCTTAACACCTTCAATTGTAGAGAGTGTAGTCTCATCTAATGCCGAGAATCTGTTATCTTCTACACTACTGGTGCTATTAAACATCTGGGAAGGATTAAATTCTGTGGTTTCGGTTTTAACCTCAATTAACGTAAATTTCTGAGAGATTGTACCAAATACGCTATTTGTCATCGCCGCTTGGATGTTGGTAATCTGGCTGGAGAGGATAACACTGAGGGTGATGAGGACAAATATGGGAATTATTAAAAACAAAGCTTTTTTAGTCTTTGTTTTGAGTTTCTTAATATTTATTAAGAGAATATCTTTGAGTTTCATTTTAAAAAGTTAGTAATATATTAATTATTTTTAACAGAACCATTCTCAAGCTTAATCACTCGAGAGAATCTTTTCGCAATATTTTCATCATGAGTTATCATGATTACACTCATACCATTCTCATGGGAAAGATTCTCAAGAATATCTATAACTAACTTTGAGTTTGCCTTGTCTAACTTTCCGGTTGGTTCATCTGCAAAAATAATCTTTGGATCATTGGCCAATGCTCTCGCCACTGCTACTCTCTGTTGCTCACCACCTGATAGCTGCTTTGGTAAATGATTTGCTCTTGGAGAAAGTCCTACTTTCTCTAAAAGCTTAAGAGCTTTTTCTTCCGCTTCTTCCCTATTAACTCCAGCTACCAACATGGGTAACATGATATTCTCTTTAGCAGTAAAGAAATCATGTAGGTTAATCATTTGAAAAATGAAACCCATGGTTTGGTTTCTAAAATCGGAAATCTCCCCATCCGACATATTCTTAATACTTTGACCAGATATGATGACATCTCCTAATGTCATAGTATCTAATCCCCCAGCCAGTTGAAGTAATGTAGTCTTACCCGAACCAGATGGTCCAAGAATAGCCAGATCGAAACCCTCAGGAAGCGAGAAGCTGACATTATCTAATGCCGTGACTTCAATATCCCCATCTTCGTATTTTTTGGTTAATTTTTTAACCTCTAAAATGTTACCCATGTTATGAGATAAAAACTATAATTTATATAGCAAGCAATTTACGCAAAAAGCAGTGAAACGAATGTGAAGTGATTAACAATTAATACAATATCCCTTACCTCTAACTGTTTTTATGTATTTCTTTGTGGGGTCAACCTTTTTTCTTAAAGTCTTAATATGTGTCTTAACTGTCTCAGAGAACATATCAATTTCTCTATCCCAAACATGCTCAAGAAGCATCTCCGAAGATATTATCTCTCCCTTACTTCGAAGTAGATATTGTAAAACTCCCATCTCTTTGTTGCTTAGTGAAATTTCTTTACCTTTTTTATTATCTATCACTAAATTTCGTTCTGGGAAAACAGTGTTATCTCCAAATGTAAGATTTTCTTCTTTGTTTGTGCTACTTCTCTTGATTACTGCATTAATTCTCGCCACTAACTCTTTTAAATCAAATGGTTTAGTAACATAGTCATCCGCGCCTTGGGTAAAACCCTTTAGTTTGTCATATACCTGAGACCTAGCAGTAACCATAATGATTGGAACAAGATTTTTTCCTTCCCTAATCTTCTTCGCTACTTCAATGCCATCGACTTCTGGGAGATTTAAATCCAAAAGAATACAGTCATATTCATTTGTACCAACCATATCCAAAGCTTCTTGCCCATCTCCAGCCTCATCAACTGTAAAGTTATTCCTTTCCAAAAAATATTTCACTGGCCTTCTTAAACTTTCTTCATCTTCAACTAATAGTAATTTCATAGTAATAGATTATATAACTTATATATACAAAAAAGGGGAAGGCCATTGGCCCTCCCCGAGAACTCACCAATCTGCTCCTCAGTTATCAACCTGGACTGTTAACAACCTCAACGATCCATGTTAGATACCCCAATATTTTGTTTTTCATAATAGCTTGTCTTTAGAACTTAGCTTGTACCTATACCGATAGAAATAGCTTGTAATTGAGCAGTAATATTTTGAATATTGTTTGAGCTGCTTACATTCAAAGGCTTACATTTCTTTTTTAGAGATCTTCTCTCATCATTAAAAGTACATGATCATGATATGCCAGATTAAGTGAAGTCCAGGGAAAGCCTAAAAGTTGTTGTATATAGGACACAATTTAATGATATTTGACTGAAATCCAATATATCTCTACAATGTAATTCCAAGTAGATATACCTAATTTTTACCAAAAATATATGAATATTACTTGGACTACTCTAGCCTCAGAATCAGTACAAACCCCATACAAAAACACCCCTTCCAAGTACAAAATATATCAAACAAAAATACTCGAAGATTCTGTCCCCATTAACATCCTCCAATCCCCTGAAACCAAATCTCTCCTCATTGAACATAATGGAAAACCCGCTAGATTACACCTAGGAATGTCCAGATCAGTAGACCTATGTGCCGCTACATATACCATAGCTTCAACTGACGAATTTAAGAAAGCTATCAATCACAAATACAACCCAAATAAAGAAGCATTAAGTGCAATGCTCATTCGAGAACCAATAACCCAATCTCCATTTGTTAATACATATATGGGAAGTGGTTTTGAATCAAGACTATATCTAATTATGGATGTACACCATGTAAAAGATGAGGAAAACGGTGTCAAAGGGATTGCTGGGAAGGTATGTAATTACAAAATAGATTTGCCCCAGGGTCAGGAAACAAAAATCTTGGCAGATATTAAGCTTGCAATTATGTATGACTCCATTGCAGCTGGAAGAAATCTAATCGCAGGAATCATAGAATTAAAAAAGAGATGTCCAAATTTGAGAAAAATTGTAACTGTATCGGTATATGCTACATATACTGGATGCAAAAGATTAGCCCAAGCCTGCCATGAACTCGGACTTGAGGTAGTTATGTTTTGTATGCACGAACTTCTAGATGCAAGTCCAATTAATGAATATGATTCCTTCTATCCAAAGTGGAACATATCAAAATCAGACAAAAAAGTTATGCAAAGTTTCTACGGCAAAAACTATCACAAAATATGTGTGGGAGGGGATTGGTCTGCTAATACACTGGGAAGTGAACAAGCTTTAGATGTATTCAAGCAACAGTTAAAAGAGATTGACATAGATCCACAAACCTTTGGACTAGAGGCCTAGGAAAGCACTGAAATTCATTGACGTATCAAGCTGAAACACATATCATTAGATTATTATGCCCTTACTAAAACGCCTCATGAAGAAAGCACTAAAGCTTACACTTTTAGTAATAAGATCATTCCTCATCTCAACCATTATCGTGGCTACATTTGCTAAGATCCCAATTCCTTCTACTTTAGGATGGATGGATTTAGGTTGGCAATATAGAAAACCGGTTACCATAGAGAATACTGGCTCTACTGCTACTAACGAAGATGTTTTGCTTACTGTCGATACTCTCTCCCTTGTTAATGAAGGGAAATTACAAGCCGATTGTGATGACTTAAGATTCACAGACAGTGATGAAAATACCTCTTTGGATTACTGGATTGAGAGTGGTTGTAATACTTCTGAAACAAAGATTTGGACTCAAATACCTTCTCTTACTGAGGGCGGTAAAACAATATACATGTACTACGGTAATCCTACTGCAATTAGTACCTCCCTCTCATGGACTGGAGATGTATATATGTACGCTGATACTACATGTCCTTCTGGTTGGACTAGAGCTTCTGATTTAGATGGGAAATACTTGTATGGAAGTAGTACATACGGGACAACTGGTGGTTCTAACTCTCATGCGCATTCTGATACTACTGCTACTTCTTCATCGATTTCTACTACAAATATAGCTGGGTCTACTTCTGCAGGAACGAATGGAACTACTACTGTACATACTCATACCACACTCAAATCTACAGTTAACAACAATGCTTCAGTACAACCTCCATACAAGGACGCTATTCTTTGTTACAGTAATAGCTTCCTACTTTCTCAAGGTTTAGTTTCTATGTTTGATACTGATACTCCAACTGGATATACAAGGTTTAGTGCTTTAGACGGTGTATTTCCTAAAGCAAATACCACATATGGAACAACGGGAGGATCAGCTACACATACGCATACAAACACAACGGCATTTACTACTGGAGCTGCTATAGGGACACAAGTAACGATTGTAGCGCCACTTAGTGCAACAGGGGGTACAATCACTACTTCGGAAGGAGATACAATACATACGTTTACTTCGAGTGGAACATTTACCGTAACTAATACTGGAAATGTGGAAGCATTAGTTATCGCGGGTGGCGGTGGTGGTGGATATTTTGGTGGTGGTGGTGCTGGTGGATATCTATATCAGACTGATTTTACACTGACTAGTGGGAATAAAACTGTAACGATTGGTGGTGGTGGAACCGGCGCATGGCTTGGCAATAGTGGGTCAAATAGTGTCTTTGATACATTAACTGCATACGGCGGAGGAGGCGGTGGGAATCCAAGTGTATCAGGTATCACGGGCGGTTCTGGTGGTGGTGGGGTTATAGCAGGAAATGGATCTGGAACGTCCGGGCAAGGATATGCTGGTGGAACTGGTGTTTGGGTTGGACCTTCTGGGCCATATGGAGGAGGAGGTGGTGGTGGTGCTAGTCAGGTTGGATTCACCACTGCTAATAATAATGGTGGAAATGGTGGCGCAGGTATAGCAAACTCAATTTCGGGTTCAAGTGTCTATTATGCTGGTGGTGGAGGTGGAGGTGGTAGTGGGCAACTTGGTGGCCTTGGAGGTAGCGGTGGGAACGGCGGTGGTGGAAATGGTGCTAGAAGTGAAGTCTCGCATGGAACGGCTGGAACAAATGGTCTTGGTGGTGGAGGAGGTGGTGGTGGCTATTTTAGTGGAAATACTGTCGGTTATGCAGGAGGTTCAGGTATTGTCATAATTCGTTACTCCACACCGGCATCCTTAAGCGGAACCATAGCTACTAACACACATACACA
>Ga0209417_1005777_pt1 | contig 13331 bp, 8 predicted proteins | sample RifGroF2_FD_184002 | JGI IMG/M metagenome (GOLD analysis project Ga0209417, IMG submission 184002) | Groundwater microbial communities from Rifle, Colorado, USA - Groundwater F2 (SPAdes) (version 2) | ecosystem: Environmental > Aquatic > Deep subsurface > Groundwater | place: Rifle, Colorado... | reverse complement strand
GTCGAGGGTTGCGGACAAACAATCATTGAGCAAACTAATCAGCAGAAAGGCATCTTTAAAGGTTGGGCTTACCAAACACGCATAAGCAAGATAACTTTCCTCAAGGGTACACGACAATTGTATTTATACAATCCAAATGTTGATTCAATGATCGATATTGATAATTGCCAATTTCATTTGAGTTCTGATTACGCAATATATACCTGCGGTACAACGGCCCCCGGTTCCGTTTATTCTCTTGCGTCAGCAGCGACGCCCGGAAGCAAGCAGGTGACGCTCGCCGCAGCTGGTCTTAATGCGGGAACTGCGATCGTGATTTACAACAATGTCTCCGAGCCTCATTTAACATACATTGATGCTGCCAACGGTGTTGCGTTAACTCTTCGTAATGCTATTCCACAATATTGGACAGGAACGCACGTTGCAGGAGCAGGGGCACGTGTGGAAGTGGGCGATTTTCATATGTCAACGGAACTAAATATCGAACGATGCAAGTTTATAAAGCCCAGAAAGGTGTTGATGAATGTTTGCGATTACGCAACTGTCAGAAACAGCTGGGTATATGTGGACAAAGGTAATTTTGAGCCAGATTCGGCAGTGTTCTCTAATGCAATGGGCGTTCTCATTTTAGACGAAATGATAGGTGTACCCACTATGGGCACAGGCACGCAAAGACTTGACTTTGTGCGGTGGATTGATCAGGGAGAGGGCATGCGGTATTGGCCGACTGGCATCAAAGCCATTAAATCACGATTCGGCGGCGAAGACTCCGGAATACCTATTGTCTATTCCTATCTTAAACCGGCGACTCAATATCCGTTTATGGGTGGATTTATTACCATCACAGATTGTTTGGCATGCGGCGGAGCGTCAGATCGCCCTGACTCATCAATAATTAACCTTCGCCAAGGTGTACCACAGCTTATTAGCGTTGTTAATAATGATTATATATTTCGTCCCTATATCTTAAATGGCACCGGATACAGTTTAAGCCAGGTGATCTCATCTTTGCCACAGCCACATATGGTTCATATTAATATCTCCCCAAATATGCATTTAAATGCAGGATCGCTGATTCCCACAGAATTGGAACCGTTTGTTGTTTCCGATTCGTACCGATAAATCCGCATGCCTGCTTATATTAAGGGTTTATATGGATAAATGTAAATTTATTGTGATTAGTGGCATCATATTATTGTATGCAGGGTCATCTACGGTGTGTGAAAGTGCAGTACTCAGAGGTGACGACCTGATAATTAAGCGGCCTTGGGTGGATGCAAGATTTTACGGTAGCTCACTAAATTCCAGTACGATTTATTCGGCAATTAATTCGATTGGAACAAGTGAACTTACGTTGCTACTAACACCGGGAACATGGCAAATAACAGGGACGGTAATAGTTCCCAGGAATATAACATTGCGATTGGAGCGGGGATGCAAAATATCTGTCAATTCCGGCATCACCTTTGAGGTGGATGGCCCAATTGAGTGTGGGACAAATTATGCATTTGATGGCGATGGAATCATCAAACTCAAAAATGTCAGAGAAATTTATCCTGAATGGTGGGGTGCCAAAGGAGATGGGCTCGATGCAAGTGCTGCAACTAATACAACAGCAATTAGGCGGGCTTTAAACTGCTTATCTCGGAGCACCATAAGCTTCCAGCCATCAAGCGGCACTAATCTGGGGTCTTTTATAGGTGCTACTACTCAACTAAAATTTCTTGGCGGCCACTATAAAATAAATGATCAGATCGAATTGCCGGGCTACGTTGATGTCGAGGGTTGCGGACAAACAATCATTGAGCAAACTAATCAGCAGAAAGGCATCTTTAAAGGTTGGGCTTACCAAACACGCATAAGCAAGATAACTTTCTTGAATGGCACAAGACAATTATATTTCTATAATCCTAACGTTGACAGCACAATCATAGTTATCGATCAATGCCAATTTCACTTGAGTTCTGACTACGCAATATATACGTGTGGTACAACGGGCGGCGGCTTTGTATATTCGCTTGCATCACCTGCGAACGCCGGAAGTAAACAAATAACAATCACCGACACAGGCGGCCTTAACGCGAGCGATACAATCGTGATCTACAACAATGTCTCAGAACCTCATTTGACTTATATAGATAGTGTTAGCGGTTCTACAGTAAATATTCGTAATGCCGTTCCGCAATACTGGACAGGAACGAACGCTGCCGGATCAGGGGCACGTGCGGAAGTGAGCGATTTTCATATGTCAGCCAAACTGAATATTGAGCGATGCAAGTTTATAAAGCCCAGAAAGGTGATGATGAATGTTTGCGATTACTCAACGATCAGGAACAGTTGGGTGTGGGTGGACGGAGGTAATTTCGAACCAGATTCCGCAGTTTTCTATAATGCAATGGGCGTTCTCATTTTAGACAAAATGATGGGTATGCCAAGCATGGGTATAGAAGGAGCGAGGCTCGCGAGGGTACGGTGGATTGATCAGGCCGAAGGGCGGGGTTGGCCTACAGGTATCCAAGCCAAAAATTCGCGGTTTGGTGGTGAAGACGGCGGAATACCTATTGTATATTCCTATGTTAAGCCGGCGACTCAATATCCATTTATGGGTGGACATATTAATATCACAGATTGTTTAGCATGCGGCGGGCCGGCGGCTCAGCCTGACTCCGCGATCATAAATTTAAGACAAGGTTTACCGCAGCTTATAAATATTGTTAATAATGATAATATATTGGTTCCGTATATTTTTAACGATGGGCAATTCAGTTTAAGCCAAGTGATCTCATCTTTGCCACAGCCAAATATGGTACATATTAAAATCTCCCCAAATATGCATTTAAATGCAGGACCGCTGATTCCCACAGAATTGGAACCGTTTGTCGTTTCCGACTCGTACCGATAAAGCAAATTCATTGCCACACGAATTACCAAACTGTTCACAGTGTTTGCAAAAAGTTGAAGTATAAGTACTTAGCCAAAACAAAAAAATTTTTGGGAAATTGAGAATAAAGGCAAAAAGAACTAGGTCGAAAACTATGGGTAGTTCCGGATGGATATCTTCCCGCTACCGCTAATCAATAAGCAGGCCCCACCGGCTATATTTCACATGAATGTATATGTTTCTTGAACGCCAATGACGAGAACGCAAATATAAAGCTGGTCCTCTATTTTGAGGATCGCAAGCCGATTCGATTATCGAAAATATTATAGTTTCAGGCAGACGAAGCAAGTACTTGTAAATCGGGGATATTCAGCATAATAATCAACCAGCAATCCCCCAAGATTGCGGGTATTCGGTTTTGGTAGAAACGGATAGGCCTATTGTTGTTCAGATCTCTAGGTTAGATACAACTCAAGTCAACCACTTCTTTCGACTATGGCATTCCCACTGGAAACCTAATCAAATCGAAGACCTAACATTCTTTTCTAAAAATTTATTATTTCCAGGATGCTTTATCGCCTTTTCCACATTGTCTCTGCTATTGCGGATAATGTTTTTTGCCAACAGTCCGCAGGAATGTCTTCTGTTATTCCCATTATAAATCGTTCAGGCATTCCCATCTGATGCATTAACTCTTCAGTTGTTGAGTGAACTACTTCTACCGGTTCAAGGTGAATAGCCGACGGGAAATTGATCCATAATACCTTGCCCGGCCACATTTTTCGCGCCTCCGCCAAAGTCATATCTGTGCCTGGAGCAGGCGTAAAAGCCTCAATGTAATCCAGATTGGCGCGAGCAATGCTTTCTGCTATGAGCTTACAGTTGCCGTCAAAATGGACGCCGATTAACTTGCCTTTTTTGTGAAGAATGTCTGCTGCCTCATTGTAATGAGGTACATAATATTTTTCGAAACGATCTAAACCCAGAATTTCTGGTGTTACATTCCCACCATAATTAAACGCTAACGCCGGAGAATTAGCACAAAGTGGATAAAGCTGCCTGCGTTTTAAAACCAACGCTTCATATAGCTTAAGAATTTCATCACGATTATCAAACCATTCGGTACAAAATGTCTCGGCCCCCATGTAATCGGAAATTAACGTCTGGAGAGGTTCCAAACCTATGTTGCCCCGAAAAAAGCTATCGCCGCCATCCATCTTTTGAGCAAATTCGAAAGCCTCGTAATTAGACTCAAATACTATATCATTGATCATAAACAACAAAGGTTTATAGTCGTCAGGTGTGGTGAAAAGTCTTTTGTGCGTCCAAGATGTAAAACCGGCAGGCTCGGAGATAGTATACAGGACACCTTGAGGAGTCTGATATTCAGTTCTTGAGAATGTTTTGTCATTCTCATTGTAGATTATAGTTTTAACCTCAACGTTTGGCGTTTTCGTTTTATAGACTGGTACATGCCGCTGGACTATACAAAGCCCTGCATTGCGAAGTTTACGTTCCACGAAGCATTGAGGTAGTTTAGACTCATAAATTGTAAATGGAATCTGATCCGCAACACCGCCTTTAAGCACTGTCTCAACTTTGTCACGTAAGCTCATGCTCATTTAGATATCCTGCATTAACTAATGGTTTTTCAATTTCACACGTCTCGCTGGCAAATCGCATCTTACCCAGATGTTTTTTTAGCATGTATCCACTTACTACAGAGGTTATGGAGTAGAAAAAACCCATTGTCCACTCATGGAAAATTAATTTTCCAACTCCCAACAACAATGAGATCAGAAAGATAACACAAGACAACCACATAATGACATTTTCTCTGAATTCATCAGCTATCGGTTTTACTTCGTCAGCGATCTGACTTTGCCCCAACCAGGCCCCTCAATTCGCATCTTCAAATAAAAACTAGTTATTTGTTTGCCAGGCACCTTAGACGTCATATATGTGACTACAACCCATACGAGAGTGCTTACAATCATAATAATTACTACCCGTACCGCGAACAGATCCGTTGCTAAAGTACTCGGGTATTTTATCTGCAGGTAATTACCGACAACGAAACTTGTGGCGATGGCGGCAATCTCAGAATAAGGATTTACACGCCACCAGTACCATCTTGCTATCATGACTGTACCAATCCCGCTCAATATCATTCCAATGTATTTGTAGTGCTGCTGATCATTGGTTACTCTGGAGGTAATTATCAGGGCACCAATGATCAGCAGCACTGTGCAAATGTACGCCAACAATGATCCATGGCCAGGAACGTATGACGTAATGACCTACATTAAACCACAGAAATGCCAAAATAGAAATCCTTCTCAGACCGAGCTGCCAGAATTCGCTGTGCATATTGACCGCTGCCAGGAGCAAAAGCCCACCATGCTAAAAATATATAAACAAAAAAAGTAAAAGTTGGCAAACTAAACGTATTCAGGTCGGGAAAGAACTGCAACAAGCTTGGTTTGAAAGCCGATGATGTTGTAAGTTTAGCCATTAAACCAACGCCATGAGAAGCATCAATATAAACAATAGCTGCAAGTACAATTGAACCTATCATAGCCATAACAAACTGAAGAAGATTTGTATATGCGGCACCATATAGCCCAGAAAGAGATGAGTACAATACGGCGGAACCGCCCAAGATACTCAGCAGAACTCCTGTGGATGTAACATCACCGAGGAGGGGTAAGTGAAAGATTGCGGTATCCGATAAATTCAATACAACTTTAATAATTTTTGCTATTGCGACAGTCCCTGAAGCCATGACTACACAGTTTATCAGCACACCATCAAAGAGGACTTTAAACAGTCTCAAAAAAGAGGCAGCCTTTGATGGTTCATATCGTTTGGCAATGAATTCGATATCGGTAAGCACCTCAGTTCGACGCCAAAGCCGTGCAAAAAAGAATGCCGTGGTTATTCCGCCTATGGCAAAACACCACCAGAACCAATTACCGGAAATTCCACTTTCGCGAGATATGCCAGAAATCATAAGGGGTGCAGCTGCGGAAAAATCAGTAGCAATCATGGATGTTCCCGATATGAACCAAGGTAACGTCCTGCCGGCAAGGAAAAAACTCGTAGTGCTTTTAGCGGCCTGCTTGGTAAAATACATTCCAATGCCAACCAGACACAAAATATACGATATTACAATTATCCAATCGAAATTAGCCATATACCTCCGTCTTTAATATTCACGAATGGGCTGTCATTGGATTTAGTCGGCTTCGGCTCTCATAAAGTCCAGTACAACATACTGACCAGCTTGTGCCCAACGCCAATCCTCCTCTTTTGGAGTTTTCATCTCCCAACCCAACGCAATCCACTGAATTTCGAAATCTCGTACACCATTAACTCCAAATAGTTTTTTGAGATTGTCAGCATGGTATTGGTATTCATCCATGAATGTCTCTGGGTATAAAGTACGCATCTCCTTAGATTCGACGTCAACAACACGTAAAATAAATGAACCCGGCGCAGTGGTTTTCTTTTGTCTCCATGTCAGCCATGGATATTTATCACAATCAATTTTTGAGCGGATTTTAACCACTCCACTGTCTCCCACTCGCGTTGCCCTAAAAAGAATTATAGTATCAGACCCAACTCTACTCAAGCCAACCAAGTCAGTAAGCCTTTCAGTACTATTTTGTTCTGCCAACTCTACGTATTTACCAGGATCAGTCTGCTGCTTGTGGCCACCCCAGGCTGCTGTGGTCAATGGTTCATCTTTGCAGACGCTCCATTCTTTCCGCGCCAAATCCAACGCCTGCATAGTTTCCTCTTTAGAGAGAATTTGATTTACTTCCTTCTTATATGTTATTACAGGTTTTCTCAGACCGTCAGGAAGTTTGTCTCTCATCGCTCCAGTACAATTAAGTATTGAAAAGTTTAAGCGACCTGGATCTACGTTTTCGAAGTAGTTATATACGTCGTTTTTCTTATCGACGATTACGGCAGAGCAGTTATGTAATACGGTATTTTCAATTTTTATGAAATTCGGTACTTCAACACAAAAAACTGCACAGTTGGCATTGGAGGTGGATCCAGCAGCCACGAAACAGTTATCAATTAAGATATTTGCGCCGAATGCCGCATCAAATGCAGTATCATCGGATTTAATGTACTTTCGAAAATTGTAAACAGGAGTAAAACCGCCTCCTTCACCACCAAATCGGCATTGCTTAAGCGTAATATCGGCGCCATAATGGTCTATCCATCGGAGACGAGGACTGCCAACAATTGTAACACCTGTCAAATTCTCGATTGTCAGTCGCATGCCTCTATGTTCAATAGCTGCTTTGTCCTCTACATTCTTACCTGTTGTAATCCAACAGTCTCTCATAATCGATTGATCACTTCGCTTGTTGCACCAACTTTGATGACAAAAAATAAACTCACAATCCTTGATCTTGACTGTTGTTGATAGCACATCTGTACTAACGCCAAAACCGGATGCTCCATAGAACTGACAGAGCTCTATAATAATTTGGCCAGATTCAATGTTGGGATTATAAAGATCAACCTGGTTACGCCCGCCCAGAAATGTTAAATTACTTATGACGACACGCCAAGCATTTTTGCTGACCAGAATGTTTTTGTCGTTGTTGATTTGCCGAATTACCGCTCTGCCCTCTCCACGTATTTCCAACGCAGTTACAGGAATTTCATCACTAACAACATATTCGCCACATGGGAAAACAAGTGTTGGTCCAGCCTGGTAATATGTATCCACCGGAGAAGATGCGCTGATCCTGATCGTTGCGGCTTTCATCGCCGCCTTGATCGCTTCCGTATCATCCGTTTTCCCATCACCCTTTGCGCCATAATTCATAACATTAATATTTGCTGCTGACTCTATCGAGAACGCTGGTGTTATGAACAGTGCAACCGCTATAATAGACACCCGCAATATTTGGCTAATTCCATACTTTAACATTCAGACTCCTTAGAATTTATTTCTACCGAAAATGTTATCTCCCAAAACCAGTGACTTTCGACAGCTTGCAATTACAAACTAATCGGCTTCAGCTCTTAAAAAATCTATTGCAAGATATTGGCCCGGCTGCACATAGAACCAATCCTCTTCTTTCGCTGATTTCATTCCCCACCCCAAAGGATACCAACGAATCTCCAATTTTCTTGTTCCGCCAACACCTAATCGGCTCTTCAAATTGTCTGCATGGTAACCGTATAATTCCGAGTGTGTCCCTGTGTAAACAGGATTCGTCTCGTCGTTCTTGATTACAAGTTTTTCCGTATAGAGTGTAATCATATTGCCGCTTTCCACGTCAATCACTTTCATTGCAAATGAACCGGGAGCAGCAGTTTCTTTTTGTATCCATGTGAGCCATGGAAATTTATCAAGGTCAACTTGGCCACGTATTGTTACATGCGGCCAACCGCCCGGTTGGGATTGTTTAAAAAGAATTAGCATATCATCCCCAGCCTTGCGCAGAGCCAGCCAATCAGCATTTTTTTGAGATGTCGCGTCCATGTCATCTGAAACCGACCAATCGGTGAACTCAATATATTTTCCAGACTGCGTTTGTTGCCTATGGCCACCCCACACAGCTGCACTGGTCGATTGATTTTTACGTTGTTGGAATTCGCCCATAGCTTTATTCAATGCTTTATTTGTTTGTTCTTCCGAGAGAATTATTTTCTTAGATTCGACTTTGATTACGAGTGGTTTCAGTAACCCTTCTGGCATCTTGCCAATACGTTCACCAATACATTTCTCAATTGAATATGATAATAATTCAGGGCTAATATTTTTAAAATAATTCGCAAGATCAATTCTTTTGTCAATAACCACTGCTGCACTGCCACATAAAACGCTCTTCGCAATGCTTATAGAATTTGGCACTTCGTAGCAATAAATCACACAATTTGCACTATAACTTCCATTTGAACTGATAAAGCAATCATCTACTATTATATTTGTGCCCATTGGTGAAAAGAATGTTTTATCATCGGGTTTGAGATAATTTGCAAAATTGTACACTGGAGTAAAGCCACCACCTTCGCCTCCAAATCTGCACTGTTTAAGCGTCAGACTGGAACCATAATTGTCAATCCATCGCTGCCTCGCGCCACCCACCAATGGTACGCCAACCAGATTCTCGATTGTCAAACGCATACCTCTGTGTTCAATCGTGGCCATGTTTTCCATTTTTTTGTCAGTCATAATCCAACAGTCTCTCATAAGGGCCTGATCACACCGATTATTGTACCAGCTCTGGTGACAGCTGATAAACTCACAATCCTCGATCTTCACTGTTGTTGACAATACATCTGTATATATACCAAAACCAGCCGCACCATAGAAACGACAGCGGTCAATAACGATTTGCCCGGTATCAATATTAGGATTATAAAGGTTGACCTGATTTTTCCCGCCCAAAAATGTTAATTTGCTTATCAATAAACGCCAAACAGTTCTGCTTACGAATATATCCTTATCTTTATTAATTTGTCGGATAGCTGCTCTGCCTTCTCCACATATCTCCAGCGTAGTGACAGGAATTTCGTCACTAATGACATATTCACCGCACGGGAAGACAAGTGTTGGGCCGATCTGGAAATTTGATCCTACCGGCGAAGGCTTGCTTGCCTTAATTGAAGCAGCCTTCATCGCAGCCTTGATCGCCTCCGTATCATCTGTTACTCCATCGCCCTTTGCGCCATAATTCATGACGTTGATATTTCTTGAACCGTTAGTATTCGCAAATGTGTGAGTCGCCATTCCTCCAGTTAGCACAATGAGAATACACAAAAAAAGTTTTGCTTTGCATTTTAACATTATAGTCCCTTCACACGCTTCTTCTGAAACCATGAAAATATCACTGCCCATCAAACTTCTTCAAATTCTTTACTTTTCGATGTTTTTGTTACCTCGTCAAGGTTGTGATGATCAACGACGGTGCCGTCGTCCAACTCATTTCTTTTCCTAATACGGAGTGCCTTGAACATTTTTTTCATATCCATTAATCCGCCAATAGTAAACCAAACGGTCACAATAATCGACAATGCAAAACCTAACCATGTAAAACGCTGCCAGAATCGCGCCCACGATTCAGTTTTTACATCAAATACAAAATTGTACAACGTTCCTATAACAAACATTGCGAATAAGCCCAAGGTCAGGGCTAATGTACTAAAATATATAGCCTTGTCAGTAAATGTAAAATCGGAATTTATACCTAATCGATCCAACAGCAGAGCTACAGGCCGCTTCTTTGGCAGAGAGACGATCTCTTCAATGGCATATTTACCGCGATGAAGCATTTGATCCATATTGAACTCCGTTTTGCAACCTATGAGTGATATCACTATGTAAACTAGAGTTGAGCTCACCATCGCGATGAAGTAAATGCACTGGCCATTCAGGAAAAAGTTGGGTACCATCTGATGGATCACAATGCCTGTTGTCGCTATTGTGGACCCAAGGATCATTGCTATCCACGCCGCAAGCGTGGTCCCCTTTTTCCAGTAGAGTCCGCCAATAATGGCAGCTCCCGCACCGCCAGTATAAATGGCTCCGGTAATAGCCATAAACATCAGGATATATTCTGTTTGCCGAAACAAAAGACTGAAAAAGAAAATGAATACAGCGACCCCGAAAATGGCAAATCGCAGCAACCTCAGATGTTGCTCAGGCGTAATCTTTTTTTTACGAAATGGCAGAATTACATCCTGAACAAAAATGCTTCCCCAGGAATGTAAATAGGCTTCATGATTGGCAATGAAAGCAACAAGCATAAACGCACACATCATGCCGATAATGCCCACCGGCAGAATATGCGCCATTACCAGTGGCGTCATCATCTGTCCTTGAATTTTTTCATCTCCAACACCTGAAAGCACTTTCGTTACTTGGGCCGCATGGGATGCAAACCTGACGTGGTGCATTACCGTAAAGGCGCAAACTGGTAAAGTGATTGCAATGATCCACGTAACAAAGTTCCGCCACGTTCCCAAAATCCTGCCCATCCTTGCAGCATGAGGGCTTTTTGCTGAACAGTTAAATCCTTGCGTTCCCTGCCAAGCCATTGTTGTATAAAAGACACCAAATGCTACAATCAAAAAATACCACACATTGAAATCTTTTGTTTGACTTGTTTGAAATGGGTGCAGCAATGATGCTTGACTAGGAGCAGTTGATAATGCTTCGACAATTTCCGACCAGTTGAAAATTTTAAACATCGTTATCAGGATCACTACTATGGCGATATTACTGAACATGCCCTGAAAAAAATCTGTTACAAGAATAGAAACCTGTCCTCCCACAAAGGTAAAGAAAAGAGAAATCGCCAACAAGATAATCATAATCAGCACATACAGAGAAACTTCAATCCCACATACTGGAATGCTTTGGGGCAAGCCACAAAAATATAAAAAAAAGCGAGCTCCAACAGCAGGAAAAATACCAAAATTTACAATGCCGGAAAGAAAACCTACCAAACCCATAAATATTCTGAACTTTTTGCTGTACCGTATCTCAAAGAACTGCGCTAAAGTCATTGCACGAGTCTGACGAAAACGATAAATTATCCACCCGGTCAATGCCACAATAATACTTAGTGGCATAGTCATCAAATTCCACCAAAATGCGGTGAAACCTGCATGATAATACATTTCAAAAAGTGCCACAAATGAAATGGCACCGCTTGTAGCAACTCCCTCTGAAATGGCTAACAGATATGGTCCGGCACAGCGATCCGCTGCAAGAAAGGCCGCCACACTATTTGTATAACGTTTTGCGACAATGGCCATCACAGTTACAAAGATTAATAAGGCAATGACAATACCCCAATCGAGCCAATGCATGTTCATAGGAAACCTCTGTATGAAAATATAAATGCAAAAACAAATTTACCACTTAAGCAGCAATTTTCGCCATGCTGGTAATTCTTCTTTCAAGATGCTTGTCACTTGATTGATCTTCGCTTCCATTATTTCTTCAAGGGAAGCAGCGCCCATATCGAGCCTGAGGCTCAGATCCAAGAAATCAATTCCCTTTATAAGAGCCAACTCCTTATGCGCTATGTCGAGTTCTTCTTTAGCAATCTTAGTTATTCGATCCATATCCCGTATATTCTCCCTAGCATGGCCGCTACGAAGGGAATAACTACTACTGAACTCGATGATTCTGTCTCGCAATCTTAAGAATTCTTCCACATTAGCGGCGCTTTGCCATGTATAGCCAAGGTGTTGGGCAATTATCCATTCCTGTAAGAATCGTTCCCTGCAATTCACAGGAATATGAGCTCTCGCTTTTTTAAGTTGCTCAATGCCTCTTTCCCACAACGCAGCCATTGCTCGTAGTTCCTGCAGTGCGACATCCTGCCCAACCTTAGCACCTCTTCTAACAATGGCTCTAAAACCAGGCTGGTAGTAGAATAATGACTGTTTATTAACGAAATGCGTATCATCATCGGTCTTATCCGCCTCCCATAGCCAGTAGAAGTGTCCAAAAAAAGCAGGATCAAGCTTTTGTGCCGGCCACGTAAACTTTAGTTTATGCACTTCCCAGTCCGAGCTGCTTTCGGGGCTTGCCGGTAATGATTGAGTATCGATTACCAGCGGCTGGCCGGGGCCAATAAAATATGGACCAACATAATAATCTAGACAAGGGTGATGTCGCATGCTTCGTGAAAAATAATTCCAGGCGGTCAGAATGTATTTTGATGCAGACGGGCCAAAATCCCTTACAGCAAGCGATTCAAGCACAAGGTGAAGATCTTTGAACTCGGACTGCATCCCCCAGACTGCCCAATAACCGAGTTCCTCAGAAGGCGATTTACATGCGCCATCGAAAAGCCATCGGGAATGAATGGCCTGCGGAGCAAGCGATCTGCAATTCTCCCAAACTGCAAGTTGATTTTGCAGCGTTGGCAAATAAGGAACACTTAGGCATTCGATCGAGTTGTTAATTTCAAGCTTACAACTGAAACTGACTCCTCGTTTTCGACATTGTTTGCGTTGATTAAGGCAACGCTGGCTAGCTGTAACACGACTTGCGGAATAATCCCAACAATATTTTCCATAACCGGCGACCCGCCAATCAACTGAGTCCTTATCTATTTCTGTTTGAAACGTTACATTCGCCGGATCAAGCTGTTTTATAAAATCGACCTGGTCGCGATCATGTGACCAGTGCGTAGCAGAATATGGCCATGCAAAAACTCTCGCATCCTTATTTTTTACACGAATGTTATCTGCAACATTATTAATAAACTCGGCAACCACATCAGAACCTGCTTTTTTGGAACAACGCGGACAATCGCCGGCATCTGGTTTTGTGCTGCGCATAAAGCAATGGTAAAAACCTTCTCCGCCAACTAAAGCTAACATGCCGCCAAGCTCAGGAATTGCTCCAAAAAGAGAGCCCCATGAGTCAACAAGAAATTTTCTTGTAGCGTTGTCA
>Ga0209417_1005776_pt1 | contig 13333 bp, 11 predicted proteins | sample RifGroF2_FD_184002 | JGI IMG/M metagenome (GOLD analysis project Ga0209417, IMG submission 184002) | Groundwater microbial communities from Rifle, Colorado, USA - Groundwater F2 (SPAdes) (version 2) | ecosystem: Environmental > Aquatic > Deep subsurface > Groundwater | place: Rifle, Colorado... | reverse complement strand
ATTGTGACTGATTACATCGAGAAAGATGTCCGCGCATGGATTCGCAGTTATCCTCATGTTCAGGAAGATGCTTTGGTGTATGCCCCCACAGGATTTATCTGGGACAATGCCATGAAACACGGGAAAAAAGTTCGCATTTATGGTGAAGCTTCAACTCCGCAATACGATAAGCAACATACCTGGACATCAATTTACCAGGGTTTTCTGAAGAATCAAAAATTTGAATTCACCAATCATACGACGATAAAACCTGTGGAAGCCATCTTAAGCCCGACTTATCCTTCCTACGACGATCATCGGATTCCTGATGCATTAAGGGCTCAGGCATTTATAGATGAATTGAAAAACTATGAGCAAATGGATGGCGATCAATTACCCGAATTGATGGTCATGGCGCTTCCAAACGACCACACCGGGGGCACACGACCGGGATTGCCCACCCCGCGTGCCATGGTAGCCGACAATGATTTGGCGCTCGGTCGGATCATCGAAGCGCTTTCAAAAAGCCGGTTCTGGCAAAATACAGTTGTTTTCGTAACAGAAGATGATTCTCAGTCTGGTTGGGATCATGTATCGGCCTACCGCACCGTTGGGATAGTGATTAGCCCGTATTCGCGAACCGGAGAGGTTATGCGCACCAACTACAATCAACCATCGATGGTACGCACCATCGAGCAAATTCTTGGACTTCCGCCAATGAACATTATGGATGCCACTGCCAAGCCCATGTTCGATTGCTTTGGATTACAATCTGATTTAACTCCTTATCAAACAATTAAAAATCTGATCCCTTTAGATGAGATGAATCCTCCACTATCGGCTTTAAAAGGAACAGCACTTCATTTTGCTGAAAAAAGTATGGAGCCTCAATTTGATGGAATTGATTCGGGTGATGATGATCTTTTTAACAGGATACTGTGGTATGCGATGAAAGGCAAAGTGAGGTATCCAAAGCATCTGAGTGGAAAAGATGAAGATGAGTAAAATGCATTATTAAAGGCAATCGTTCTAAAATCGTTTTGGCGAATTTTTACCATTAAATTTACACTAAAACCCTCTGAACAAAAATTCTTTATACTTTTGTCGCATATTTTTAGTACGCTTTTCATGAGGGGTGATGAATTGAATAGTCTGGTTTATTCGAAAAATGTAATTGAATTAATTACCGTAGCCAACGAATTCTGCAGTTTTGTAGAACGTTCGGATGAAATGGAATCTTCCGATTTCCTTAGCCGGTTACAAAAAATCCTGCCTTTATTATACCTGAAAGCCAGTCTGTTGCCGGAGTTTGAATCGGAGTCTGCAGAAGACCTTGAAAAGTATGTTACCGAAGTTGAATACAATCTGATCCAACAAAAAATACTGCGCCATACCGGAGCCGGTGATGATTACCAGGAAGTGTTTTTACCCGGAATGCAGTTCAGCGAATCGGCTCTCACAGCCAGCATTGCTGAAAATATTGCCGATATTTATCAGGACATGAAAGATTTGGTCATGTCGTTTCGGACACTGGATGAGGAGGTTATGGAGTTAGCACTTTCAGAATGTCAGAACAACTTCTCGCAATTTTGGGGTCAGAAATTGGTGAATTGTTTACGGGCTGTTCATAATCTGATCTATGGTGAAACGAACGATGATGTCCTGTCCGATAAAAATAAAAATTCAAAGAATATAAACCGAAAACCCGATTGGTTGAACGACCGGTTTCTTGATCAGGGAGAATAAATAAGATGTACAGAGAAAGCATAGATAAAGAAGAATTAGCAGAGTTGCCGCTCATTCAGTTCGAAGGAGAAATTACGTTAATAGAGAATAAGGAAGAATATCAGGCTTCTATTGATTACCTGTCCAAACAATCACTTTTGGGTTTTGACACTGAAACCAAACCGGCATTCAAAAAAGGAACGGTTTACGAAGTTGCTTTGCTTCAATTGGCGACAGAAAACAGGGCTTTTTTGTTCCGTCTGAATAAAATTGGTTTACCCAACGGATTAAAACATATTCTTGAAAATCCTGACATTCAGAAGATAGGAGTTGCCATCCGCGACGATATTAAAGGTCTTCAAAAGCTGAATCACTTTAAACCTGGCGGTTTTATTGAACTGCAGGATCATGTTAAAGATTTTGGCATTCAGGATTTTAGCCTGAAAAAATTATCGGCCATTGTATTGGGTTACCGCATTTCAAAATCTCAACGGGTTACCAATTGGGAAGCGCCTGATTTGACCGAGGCCCAGCAAATCTACGCCGCTACGGATGCCTGGATTTCGCACCGTATTTTCGAATCTCTCAATCAGCAATAATGACAGATACGTACAGCCTGGTTATCCTGAAATCCGGGAAAGAGCAGTCACTTGAGCGCTTTCATCCCTGGATTTTTTCCGGTGCAATTAAAGAAATTGTTGGTCGTGTTGAAGAAGGCGATGTGGTTGAAGTCGTTTCCAATAAAAGCGAATTCCTGGCTATGGGGCATGTCCAGATTGGTTCCATTGCGGTCCGCATTTTTTCATTCGAAAAAGTAGTTCCTGATTTTAATTTCTGGAAGGGTAAATTGGACCGGGCATTGGATGTGCGCAAAAAACTAGGATTGGTTGACAATGATCAGACCAATGTTTACCGTTTGGTACATGGCGAAGGCGACGGTTTGCCCGGACTGATCGTTGATTTTTATAATGGAACCGCTGTTATGCAGGCTCATTCGGCAGGAATGTTCCTGATCCGGGATGTGATTGCCAAAGCTTTAAAAGATGTGATGGGCGATCGTTTGGTAGCCGTTTACGATAAAAGTGAAAAAACCGTGCCTTTCAAAGCGGGGCTGGAAGCTAAAGATGAATACCTGTTAGGCAAATCTGAAGTTTTTGAAGTTCAGGAATACGGAAACCGTTTTAAAGTAGATTGGGTGGAAGGTCAAAAAACCGGTTTTTTTGTCGATCAGCGCGAAAACCGCCGGTTGGTGCAGGAATATTCGAAAGACCGAAGTGTCCTGAACATGTTTTGCTACTCGGGAGGATTTTCATTTTATGCCATGCGTGGCGGTGCTAAATTGGTTCATTCGGTCGATTCCTCGGCCAAAGCCATTGAGCTGACTAACGAAAATGTGAAACTGAATTTTCCTGACGATACCCGCCATGAAGCATTTGTGGCCGATTGTTTCGATTATATGGATCAGAATAAAGACAAATATGATTTAATTATTCTCGATCCTCCGGCGTTTGCCAAACACCGTGGCGCTTTACCCCAAGCTCTGAAAGGTTACAAACGACTTAATCTGAAGGCATTTCAACAAATTGCTTCGGGTGGAATCCTGTTTACTTTCAGTTGTTCGCAAGTGGTTAACAAAGATAAATTCCGTGAAGCAGTTTTTTCTGCAGCAGCGATTTCAGGACGTAAAGTTCGGATTTTAGGGCAACTGGTTCAGCCTGCCGATCATCCGGTGGATATTTACCATCCGGAAGGTGAGTATCTGAAGGGATTGGTACTTTATGTGGAATAGCTTCTACAGACTCAGCCACCATAACTCGGGTGAAAAATAATTCCAGGTTTCAAAATCCGGCTTTGACAGGCTCAGCCACCGGCTCATCTTAGAGTTTGTATCCTTTGAAACGATATTCTTTGCCGCATGGCTTTAGCATTCTACTGACATAGAAAAATCATATTTCTTCCTTATAACGAGAGCCAGATCTAACAGTTCTGATAATCAGCTTCATAGATAAATTGACTTTTGCATATTGCCCTCGAATCTCCAATGTCATATAGTTAAGGCTGAAAGCCTTTAATCGAATAGCACAGGGCTATACCCTTTGTTAACAGACCAAACCCTTTCAGGGCTTAACTCAACAACTTTTCTTTATAAAATCTTTACACCCTACCTTTTAATCTTTATAAAACCCTTACAGAATCCGGAGCAAATTTGTATCGTTCAATAAATGAAACGATATGAAGACGATGATTTTTACTGTGGCGATGGTAATATTAACGGCGGCGCCTGCACCAGTTGCAATGAATAGCTCGAACTGGTATGCTTTGGCGGCTTTTATTGCTTTTGTTTTAATGGCCTACCTGATGTATTCGTTGATTAAACCTGAAAAATTCTAAAAATTCGCAACAATGAAAAATTTAGAAATACTTCAGGTTTTTTTGTTTTTTGCTCTTCTGATCGGATTGACTCCGGTTTTGGGCAATTACATGAGCAACGTTTTTTCGGGAAAGAAAAACATTCTATTTCCAGTCTTTGGATGGCTGGAGAAACTCATTTATAAGGGAGCCTCGGTTAATCCTGAAGAAGAAACCAATTGGAAAACTTACACGTTTAGCCTGTTGATTTTTAATGCGCTCGGCTTATTCGTAGTTTTTTTGCTTCAGATTACCCAGTCATTTTTGCCAATAAATCCGGCTCATTTGGGTCAAGTGAGTTGGCACTCTGCGCTAAATACCGCCATTAGTTTTATGACCAACACCAACTGGCAGGGATATGCCGGTGAAACTACCCTGAGCTATTTTGTACAAATGATGGGACTAACGGTTCAGAATTTTGTAAGTGCAGCCACCGGAATCGCCGTGTTGCTGGCACTTATTAAAGGAATTTCCCGCCGTTCATCTGCTACTTTGGGAAACTTCTGGGTCGATTTAACACGTTCAACGCTATATGTTTTGTTGCCACTTTCAATACTGTTTTCAGTTGTCTTGGTGGGGCAGGGAGTGGTTCAGAATCTGAATTCCTACGAAACGGTTCAAACGTTGCAGGGAGCCGAACAAGTCATTCCGATGGGACCAGCGGCTTCACAAATTGCTATTAAACAATTGGGCACAAATGGTGGTGGATTTTTTAATGCCAACAGTGCGCATCCATTCGAAAACCCGACGCCGTTCAGTAATTTTCTTGAAATGCTGGCAATTCTGCTTATACCTGCTGCCCTTACTTATACCTATGGAAAAATGGTTGGTTCAACGCGGCAAGGCTGGACGATATTTTCAGTAATGCTGATTATGCTTTTGGTCGGATTGGGTATTTCGCTTTATGCCGAATATGCTGCCAATCCGGTTTTTGGGCAATTGAGTTCAATGGAAGGCAAAGAAACGCGGTTTGGGATTACCAACAGCGTACTCTGGTCGACGTCAACTACGGCTGCATCCAATGGTTCGGTCAATGCCATGCACGACAGCCTTTCACCCCTTTCAGGAATGGTGGCCATGATTAACATCGTTCTTGGGGAAGTGATTTTTGGTGGTGTTGGCGCCGGGTTGTACGGCATGATCATTTTTGTCATTCTGACCGTATTTATTGCCGGACTGATGGTTGGCCGTTCTCCTGAATATCTTGGGAAAAGGATTGAAGCGTTTGAAGTTCAGATGGCAATTCTGGCTGTATTGGCCCCCAGTATGGTTATCCTTTTATTTTCGGCTTTGGCTTCGGTTACCGATGGCGGGCTTTCAAGCCTGAATAATGCCGGACCTCACGGTTTTTCTGAAATTCTTTACGCGTACAGCTCAGCAGGAGGAAATAACGGCAGCGCTTTTGCCGGGTTAAATGCCAATACCTTATTTTATAACCTGACTCTTGGTTTGGGTATGCTGATCGGCCGGTTTGGAGTAATCATTCCGGTACTGGCCATTGCAGGAAACATGGCCGGGAAGAAAATTACACCGCCTTCTGCAGGTACGTTTCATACCGATAACTGGTTGTTTGCCGGTTTATTGATTGCAACCATCCTGATTGTTGGCGGGCTGACTTTTTTCCCGGCTTTGTCGCTTGGCCCAATCATCGAACACCTGTTAATGAACAAAGGAATTACCTTTTAAACTTAATTCGAAATGAGCGCTAAACAAAATACAAGTCTGTTCAACCGGAAACTGATGATTCAGGCTGCAAAAGATAGCTTTATCAAACTTAATCCGGTGACACTGATTAAAAATCCGGTCATTTTTATGGTTGGGATTGGATCCGTCCTAACCACATTTACGGTATTAAGTGGACTTTTTACAGGAAGCTTTTCATGGTTTAATTTTCAGATTGCTTTATGGTTGTGGTTTACCGTGCTGTTTGCCAATTTTTCGGAAGCTATTGCCGAAGGAAGAGGTAAAGCACAGGCTGAAAGTTTACGAAAAAACCGAACCCAGACTTTGGCACGAAGGCTGGTTGGAAGTAGGGAAGAAACGGTTTCAGCGCCTGAATTGCGCAAAGGCGATGTGGTAATTTGTGATGCCGGCGATGTCATTCCCTCGGATGGAGAAGTCATTGAAGGTATTGCCAGTGTTGATGAATCGGCCATTACCGGCGAATCGGCCCCGGTTATTCGCGAAAGTGGCGGCGACCGCTCAGCAGTTACCGGTGGCACGAAAGTAATCAGCGACCGTATTATCATCAAAATTACTTCCGAACCGGGCGACACGTTTATTGACCGAATGATTACCTTGGTTGAAGGCGCCAAGCGACAGAAAACCCCCAACGAAATTGCTTTGTCGATCCTGCTTTCAGGATTGTCAATTATCTTCTTACTGGCTGTGGTAACCCTTCCGGCTTTTTTTAGCTACAGCTTAACCGCGTCCGGATTGCCCTTATCGCAAAACCTGACGATACCGGTATTGATAGCCCTTTTAGTATGCCTGATTCCAACAACGATTGGCGGATTATTGAGCGCTATTGGAATCAGCGGGATGGATCGACTATTGCAACGAAATGTAATCGCCACGAGTGGCCGGGCTGTTGAGGCTGCCGGTGATGTAGATGTACTTTTGCTCGATAAAACGGGAACTATCACACTCGGCAACCGTATGGCTACCGAATTTTTTCCTGCCGATGGTGTTCGTATTGCCGATTTGGCCCATGCAGCACAACTTTCTTCGCTTTCAGACGAAACGCCTGAAGGACGGTCGATTGTGGTATTGGCCAAAGCAAAATACGGATGGCGCGGACACGATATTCATCAGAAAAATGCGGTTTTTATTCCGTTTACCGCTCAGACCAAAATGAGCGGAGTTGATTTAACTGATGTCAAGGGAGTTATCAGGCAAATCAGGAAAGGATCAGCCGAGGCTATTCGCTCGTTTGTGCAGAATGGGAATGGTTTTTTCCCGAAAAAGATGGAAGAGAAAGTGATTGAACTTGCACGTTTGGGTTCTACGCCACTCGTTGTTGCTGAGGATAATCAGGTTTTGGGAATTATTCAACTGAAGGACATTGTAAAGGGCGGCATCAAACAGCGGTTTGCCCAGTTGCGAACGATGGGAATTCGCACTATAATGATCACTGCTGCCGCTATTGCTGCCGAGGCTGGAGTCGATGACTTTATGGCCGAGGCTACACCTGAAGATAAACTTCGCCGCATCCGGGCAGAACAGGCCAATGGTCATTTAGTTGGAATGATCGGCGACGGAACTAACGATGCTCCGGCTCTGGCCCAGGCCGACATTGGCATTGCCATGAACTCCGGAACTCAGGCCGCCCGCGAGGCTGGTAACATGGTGGATTTGGACAGTAACCCAACCAAATTGATTGAAGTAGTTGAAGTGGGCAAACAGTTGCTGATGACACGCGGCGCTTTGACGACTTTCAGCATTGCCAACGATGTAGCCAAATATTTTGCCATCATACCTGCTATTGCCATTTCTCTTTATGCCGGAAAAGATGGAGTTGGCCCGCTTTCGGCTTTAAATGTGATGCATCTGGGTTCTTCAGAAAGCGCTATTCTGAGCGCTGTAATTTTTAATGCGTTGGTAATCATTTTTCTTGTTCCTCTTGCACTGAAAGGTGTTCGCTATAAACCAATGTCAGCAAATAACGCGCTGATGCAGAACTTGCTGATTTATGGTCTTGGCGGAGTTATTGCACCTTTTATTGGAATTAAAATCATTGATATGATTATTAATTTATTTGCTTGAAAGGAATTCGTGATGAAAGATTTGATTGAGAAACTTTCGAACCGGAAAAAGCGGGAATTGGCCAGCTTTTTCAAATACAAAGAAGAAGAAATCAAAGATTTGATGCTGATTTCATCCGGGAAATTAATGGAACTGGATTACATGATCAGTGAATTGAAAGCCATGATGAAGAACGAATCAAAAAGAAAAATCTATTAAAATGAAAACACAGATATTGATTGCCATAAAACTGTTTGTCCTATTTACCGTTGTGCTCGGCCTGGCATATCCGTTGCTGATAACCGGAATTGCCCAGCTTGCTTTTCCGGAGAAAGCCAATGGAAGTTTAATCATGCAGGGAGATAAAATGATAGGAAGTAAGTTAATAGGCCAGAAGTTCGATAGCGAATTTTATTTCTGGTCTCGTCCTTCAGCTACTGATTACGGGGCAATGCCTTCCGGCGGTTCAAACCTGGGACCAACCAGTTCGAAGCTCAAACAGTTGGTTGCCGAACGTACTATTCTATTTACCCGATTCAATCAACTTCCGGCTTCTGAAACGATTCCTTCTGAAATGCTTTTGGCTTCGGCAAGTGGGCTCGATCCGCATATTTCACCACGGGCAGCTATGCTGCAGGTGGACCGAATTGCAAAAGCACGGCAATTCGACGATGAAAAAAAGCAAAAACTCATTCAATCGATCAACGAATTAGCTGAAGCGCCCCAATTCGCGTTTCTTGGTGAAAATCGGGTTAACGTATTGATGCTAAATATTGAACTCGATAAGCTCGACGGAAAATTTTCGAATCACAATTAAAACTAAGTCCAATGAAACTATCCATTCGTGCCAAATTTGTATTAGGAATGGTGTTTATATTTTTCATCATTCTTGCATTGCTTGGATTTTCAGCCTATTCGCTGACAAAACTGTCAAAAAAGACCAATGCCATTCTCAGTGAAAATCATGTTTCGGTAGTGTATGCCCGAGATATGACTGAAAATCTGATGAACCTGAACCAGAAAATGATCAATAACTATTTGGTTGACCAGACTATTGATACCACTTTTATTGAAAACGAATTTGACAAATTGGACAAAAACATCCATTTGGAGCTAAATAATATCACCGAAACAGGTGAAGATAAATTAGCGGCCAGTATAAATAGTGGAATTATTGAGTACCATGAACTTTACAATCGGTTTGTCAGATTTCCTAAACAGGTGGACAATATTCATCTTCTGGAAAATAAGTTTGAACATCTCCACCAGCAATTGACGGTTTTATCGCAGATGAACGAAAAAGCCATTGAACGCAAGACCGACGATGCCAAAATTTCAGCCAAAAATGCTTTAATGCAGTTGTCGGTGATTGGAAGTTTCTGCTTTCTGATTGCTTTGAGTTTTATCTACAGTTTTGCCTCTTATTTTAACGAACGTTTTTTCCAATTGTACAACGGAATTAAGGAAATTGTCTCCAGTAATTTCGGACAAAGGCTCTATTTTGACGGGAATGACGAATTTTATGAAATTTCTTTGCTGTTTAATCAAATGGCTGAAAAATTAGAAGGCACGAATCCGAAAATGTCCTTAAATTTATCGGAAGATGCGGCATTTGATGAAAGCTACGATAATATTCAGGAATTGAAAGATATTTTAGCCCGGATAAAGAACATTGAGAAACAAGCAGAAGAAGTGATTTCGAAAATTGATATTAAGTAAAACAAAGACCGGAGACCGGAGACCGAAGTCGGAAGATGGGAAAATCCGTGACCCGTATCTCGCAACCCGCAACAAGTTTATTTTTGCCTTATCACTTTTAATTTTTACTGAATGGACTTCGCAGAAAATCGTCCTGATCCCGATGATTTGCTGGCTTCGCTGAAAGAGGATGAAGAAAAAAGCAAACGGGGAAAACTGAAGATATTTTTCGGCATGTGTGCTGGTGTGGGGAAAACCTACACTATGTTAGAGGCTGCACAAATTGAGAAAAAGAAGGGCGCCGATATTGTGATTGGATATGTGGAAACCCATAACCGCAAGGAAACGGCTGCCTTGGTCGATGGTTTTGAACTGATTCCACGCAAAAAATACTTATACAGAACGGCTCATGTGGAGGAAATGGATTTGGATGCCATTATTGGCCGGCGGCCACAAATTGTGCTGGTCGACGAACTGGCACATACCAATGCACCCGGAAGCCGCCATTTAAAACGATATCAGGATGTTCAAGAAATCCTTGATAACGGTATAAATGTTTACACTACAGTGAATGTCCAGCATCTGGAAAGCCGTTCTGAAATAGTAGCCCAAATTACCGGTATTATTGTAAGGGAAACGCTCCCGGACGATGTTTTTGAAAGTGCCGATGACATTGAAGTAGTTGACCTTACCCCAGATGAACTGCTGCAAAGGCTTTCTGAAGGCAAAGTTTATACTCCTGAACGTTCAAAAGAAGCTGTCCTTAATTTTTTCAGGAAAGGAAATATTACTGCTTTGCGCGAAATGGCTTTGCGTGTGGTGGCTGACCGGGTTGACAGGCAGTTACACGATTACATGCAGATCAAGCGAATAAAAGGCCCGTGGAAATCGGGAGTTCGCCTGCTTGTTGCCGTAAGTTATACCACTCGTTCTTCACGTTTGCTGCGGTGGGCCAAGAATCTGGCTGATACCATGGGCGGAAGTTTACAGGCCATTTATGTTGAATCGTCACACGAACTAACCGACAAGGAACGTGAATCTCTGGATAAAAATATTAATCTGGCCAAACAGTTGGGCATTAAGTTCAGGATAGTTACCAATCTGGATGTTGTTAAAGCGATTGTCGATTTCGCGCAAAAGGAGAATATAACACACATCGTGATTGGGAAACCACGCGAAAGAAACCTGCTGACCCTATATCGGCTGGGCAATTTTGTAAACCGGCTGATCCGTTACAGTGGAAACATTGACGTGTACATTCTTGGCTCGGATACACTAACTGACGACAAATTCCGCAAAAAAGCCTCTCTACCTTCATTTACCTCCAGTATGAACCAGTATTTTGCTGCGGTACTGATGGTTACGGTTACATCTGGAATCTTCTTTCTGATTAAAGAGGTTGTGGGCTACCAGGTGGTTTCTTTTGTTTTGTTGTTTGTAGTTTCCATCCTTGCTTTTTTTCTGGGCACCGGCCCCATTTTACTTGCCGCAACGCTAAGCTCACTCATCTGGGACTTTTTCTTTATTCCGCCTTCTTATACGCTGCATGTTGAAAGACCTGAGGATATGTTAATGCTGGTCATGTTTTTCATTATTGCCTTGCTAAACGGAGTTTTGACTTCAAGGGTAAAACGACAGGAAATGAAAATCCGGATTCGTGAGGAACGCACCCATGCGCTTTATCAACTGGCCAAAGAACTTTCAACCACCTCGGGTATTGAAGATGTTTTGAACCTGGCAGTTCGTGATATTCAAAAATATTTTAACATGGGAAGCGCCATTTTCCTGAAAGACGAAGCCAATCAGCTTGAAAAGCAAATCAGGCACGAAACGTCGCTCGTTTTTACTGAAAGCAAATTGAGTGTGGCCGACTGGACTTTCAGGCATTCGTCCAAAGCCGGAAAATATACCGATACGCTTCCTTCAGGAAATTACACCTTTTATCCGTTGAAAGGAAATAACGACAATACGGGCGTGATCGCCGTTCAACATTCCAAAGTTTTTACGCAGGGCGAAGAACAATTCTGGGAAGGATTTTTACCCCAGATTTCAGGAAAAATTGAACGGGAATTTTTGCGATTGGCTGCACGTAATGCTTACGTTTTGAATGAGTCGGATAAACTGTATAAAACACTATTCAACTCCATTTCACACGAATTGCGAATCCCGGTTTCAACGATTCTGGGCGCTTCAGATACCCTTATTGCCCAGGAATATTTACCGGAAACCCGGAACATCCTTTATCAGGAAATAAATATGGCCGCCATACGGCTCAACAGATTGATCGAGAATTTATTAAATATGTCCCGCCTCGATTCGGGCCGGCTTACACCACGCATCGACTGGTGCGACTTACACGATTTGATCAACAAAGTGATACAGACACTATCATTGGAATTAAAGCCATTTGGTCTGCATTGTGTGTTGCCTGACGACATGCCGTTGGTTCAACTCGACTTCGGATTAATGGAACAGGTTCTTCACAACCTTTTACTCAACGCTACGCAACACGCTCCTGAAGGAAGTAATATTCGGGTTAAGTTCTTTTACGACAATGGGTTCCTGGTAATTCAGGTGATGGATCGCGGGCCTGGATTTTTGGCAACTGATTTGCCAATGGTCTTTAATAAATTTTATCGGGGTGAATTGGCTGTCGCCGGGGGTACAGGTTTGGGGCTATCAATTGTGAAAGGTATTGTTGAGGCTCATAAAGGAAACATTATTGCCGAAAACCGGGAGAATGGCGGCGCCCGGTTTACCCTAAAAATACCGACAGAAATTTCTGATATTTGTGCCATTCAATAAACTAATTGCATGACCGAAAACGAAACTATTCTTGTCATTGACGACGAAGTTCAGATCAGACGATTGCTGGAAATTACTCTTTCGTCGAACGGGTATAAAATATTTTCCGCGTCAACAGGGCATGAAGGAATTCAAAAAGCCGTGACCCATACCCCAATCCTGATTATTCTCGATTTGGGACTTCCTGATGCCGATGGTTTGGAAATTCTAAAAAAGCTTCGTGAATGGTATCAGAAATCGATCATTATTCTGTCGGTCAGGAGTTCGGAAGATGATATTGTAAAGGCGCTTGATGGTGGCGCCAACGATTACCTGACCAAACCTTTCCGTACCGGTGAACTTCTGGCGCGAATCCGGGCTTCAATCCGGCAAAATCAGGGTATTCCGGTTAATGCCCAGCTTGTATTTGGTTCGCTCGAAGTTGATCTGGCCAACCATATTGCGCGAAAGAACAATGAAATTATAAAATTAACTTCTACCGAATTTTCACTGCTCGCACTTTTATCCAAAAACGAAGGGCGGGTTTTGACCCATCAGCACATCCTGAAAGAAATCTGGGGAATGGGCTACATCGAACAAACCCAGTATCTGAGGGTGTTTGTGGCTCAATTGCGCAAAAAAATTGAAGACGATCCGGCTCACCCCAAATTGTTGATCACCGAATCGGGAATAGGATATCGGTTTGGAAGCTAAAAGTTAGTTCCAGATTTCAAATTCCCGCTTCGGCTAGTTCCGCCAATATAGTTGTCGAATTTCAACCAACATCGACTGTCAGCAGATCACTGCTTCTATTTCGGCCCTATCAGCTCAACAAAAGTTCCATCAGGGTCTTGTACCAGCACAAATTGCCGGTTTGGATCGAGCATGGACGGTGTTTTCCCCAACATTTTTACCCCATGTTTCTGTATGCGTTCGATTACAGGTTTCATCGACTTAACAAAGATCGTGATGTACTGAACTCCAGTATCGTCAG
>Ga0209417_1005774_pt1 | contig 13344 bp, 13 predicted proteins | sample RifGroF2_FD_184002 | JGI IMG/M metagenome (GOLD analysis project Ga0209417, IMG submission 184002) | Groundwater microbial communities from Rifle, Colorado, USA - Groundwater F2 (SPAdes) (version 2) | ecosystem: Environmental > Aquatic > Deep subsurface > Groundwater | place: Rifle, Colorado... | reverse complement strand
AGATATTGTAAAAGAACCAGATGCGTTCCAGATTCAAGTTTATAAACAATCTACTGGGGAAGCACTGGAAGTGTTTACTTGTTCAAGAGATGTAAATGCTAAAGATGGATATGGTAAAAACATTTACATAGAAGACGTTTTATTAGGTTCCAGTTACATTAGAGCAATAGATAATACTTCTCATGCTAGTACAGAAACAATAAAAGAACAAACTACCTTTTTAACATTAGCGGGAGCATTAGATGGATTATCAGTTACCGATACTAATATGATTAATGCTCTTAACACATTAAACAATAAAGCAGAAATACCTTTAACGGTAATAATGGATGGTGGATGGGCTACAATAGCATATCAACAAGCCATAGACAGTCTATGTCAAAGTAGAAAGGACTGTGTTGGTATCTTATCTACTCCATATTATACTGAAGATTCAAGTAGTTATATGACAGATATAGTAGCTTATAGAAAAACTACTCTTAATCTTAACTCCTCCTACTCTGCTCTATATACACCTCACGTTAAAATAAGAGATAGATTCAATGATAGGGATATATTTGTAGCACCCGACGGATATGCAGCAGCAGCTATTTCAGATACTTCTTCTAACTATGAAATATGGTTTGCTCCAGCAGGTTTTAAAAGAGGTATGATTAACGTACTAGATACCAAAAGAAGATTTACTGAGGGCGAATTGGATTTACTTTACGATTCAGGAATTAACCCTATTAAATTTTCTGTTGGAAAAGGCATAGCTATATGGGGTCAGAAAACTTTATCTGCTAGACCTTCCGCATTAGACAGATTAAATGTAAGATTACTTTTAATTACTATAGAACCAGCTTTAGCAGCTTTCTTAGAAGATTATCTATTTGAATTTAATGATGATTTTACAAGATTGTTAATAAGGACTGGTATGGAATCTTATATGGATAACATAAAATCCAGAAAAGGTGTCTATGATTATAAAGTTGTTTGTGATGAAACAAACAACACTCCAGTTGACATAGATAACAATATAATGAATGTGTGGTTGTTTGTACAGCCAACTAAGACAGCAGAATTTATTACTCTGTCAGTTGTTATTACAAGAACTGGATTCGATTTAAACTTAGCTCAGAATTTATTAGGATAATATAGATAGGAGTCTTTTTGATGACTAGACCAGACATAATTCAAATTATAAACAATCAAGACTTTGCTGTTTTGTATAGATGGGAGGTTATCATACCTACTCTTCCATCAGCAATAGCTAACGCAGGAAATTACAACAGCGATTCTTTAAACGCTCGTGCTCTTTCTTCAGAGTACCCTAAATTTTCTAACGAAGAAATTGAAGTAGGTATTCATGGACATAAAGTATACCAAGCTGGATTAAGAACTTATGACCCAATCACTTTAACATTCGTAGAAAGTGATAATGGTATTATTGAAAGATTTATTAGAGATTGGGGAGAGCTACTTTGGAAACCAGGTGCAGGTACTCAAAAAAGAAAACCTGAGTATGTTTGTCCTACCATAGTACTTAGACCTTTAGCTAGTGAGAATGCTAAAATATTTGAATACACTCTTAAAAATTGTTGGATGCAATCCCATACAATAGGCAGTCCTGCTGGAGATTCTAATGCTACTATTAATCCAGAAATTACGTTGAGGTTCGATTATTTTCTAGCAGACGGTCAGAAAGTATAATTCGTTATAAAAATTCATAATACGTTTAAAGAGGGTTGACAACAACCCTCTTTTATATTATACTAACTACATAAGGTTAAGACAGAGGACTACATTATGTTAGACATAGAAAGATACCAAACCAAAGAAGACAATTTTGTTTCTAATATCCTGATAGGTACCTTAGTTATAGGTTCTTTGATAGTTATGATGATTAATCCAGTTATTATTTTAGTATTAGCTTTTATAGCTTTTGTAGTTTGGGTTATGTTTAATACTCCCCCAGTAACTTCTTATCCTACAGAAAGCAAAGAAGAAACTGTTAGCAACAATGTTTACGGAAGTAACTACTATCAATATAGAATAGATTGTAAAATAAAAGGTTTTGCTCAATCTAAGAAATTCGTTTACGCTACTTGTGTTAATGAAGCGAGTGCTTTAGCTAAAAGCGACCCATCAATAGAACGTATCTTAGCTATTTACCGAGTTTAAATTTTTAAATCCTACCCCTCAATAATTTATATTATAAATAGGAATGAGGTAGGATTTAATTATGGATAATAAGTATGTTCCTAAACTTAATTTAGGAGGGAGAGCAGACCAAGCTGTAAATGCCGTAGCTAAAGATGGAATAGATAAAGCTAAAAATAGCTTGGGGCAGATGGCTTCTTTGGGAGGCTTATCTGATAAGATAAAAAACATAAATAAGTTATTTAAGTTAAATATTACAGAGAATTCTTCGAGAGATGATTTAACTACTGTATTTGATATAACTTGGGGAGCTAAATATTTATTTATGGTCAGGCTTCAAGGAGGATTAGAGAGTCCTTTAGACAATTTTATTATACCTGCTAGTAGTGTTAATGAGAGTCTTACTTCAATAGTTACTCAGGATATACCTTTACCGAATAGGACAGGATTTAAAATACCAGTTCAACAAGCTATGCCAGAAATAAATGTAACTATGTATGATACAGAGGATTGTATCATAGAAAGGTCTTTAAGGTCTTGGTTGTTGGAGATACATGATGGAGCTGTTACTAATTATTTAGAAGATTCTACTAGAGTACTTACGATATATAAATTAAATTTTGAGAGGGATATAGTTTTTACTACAAACTATGAAGTGATTCCTACAGGAGATATTAAAATAGAGATGTCTTCTAGGGATTCTTCTGCTAGGGAGATATCAATTAATTTTTCAGTTGTTGGATATACAAATTAGGGAGAGGTTGTTGGATGGAAAACAAATTTTTACCAGAAGTGGAGATTAAGAATCTGCCTTCTAAGAAATTATCTTACCCAGAGGCTACTAGGATTTATTATAATCCGTATACTCTTGGAGATTTACAGAAGATAAATAACTCTAACATGGATGCTGTACAGTTGTATGAATACTTATTAGCGGGTGTTAGAACTACTGGTATGGATAAAATGGATTTAACCTTCTATGATGTTGTATATATAGGATGGTTGAGAAAGATAGCTAGTCTGGGAACTCCTTTATTTTTGATGCAAGCATTTTGTCCTAACTGTGATTTGAAGAACTCAAGAACCATAGAACTTAAAGATATGGATTTTGAGGATACTGAGATACCAAAGATGCCTATAAAAATAAAGATAAGGGATACAGAAGTTCATTTTAAGTTTTTAACTATTAGAGATTATTTAGACATACTTAAACTAGATAAAGTTAAAGATGTAATACATGTCTTTGCAAAACATGTAGAAAATCTTCCTTTCGGAGAAGCTTACAATTTAATTTTTAGTTTAGTAGGGGATGACATAGAAAAAGTAGAATACATTAACAAGTTACTTTATCACGGATTATCTAAACTACCTTTCAAATGTTCTGAATGTGAGTTTGAGTATTTAGTTAATCCTGCGAATTATGCGGAGGCAGAAATAACCAGACCCTTTCGTGGACAGGAATATGATATTAGAAATGAAATATCATTTGGCTAGAAATGATATAGCAGACATCGTAGATATCATGAATATTCCATATCCAGAAATAATATACATGTGGGAATCGTTAGTAAAAGAAAAAAGAAATAGGTAGCTATGGCAATTAATGACCCAAAAGAACCAATAAAGAATAATCCATTTTTGGATTTAACATCTTCTATGTCGAAGATGTTTTCTGGCATGGAACAGAGGGAGAAAGCCACTAACGATAAACTAGATAAACTTATAAAACAGATGGTTCTTTATTATAAACTGTTAGAAAATTCTTATAATAAAGACAAAGTTTCTAGTAAGAAGGGAAGAGAAGAAAGTCTTAACGACGATAAAGGATTTTTAAAGTTAATAGACCTTATGACTAAGATAGACGGTAACTTTAAAAAGACTATGGATAGGTATGTTTCTGGACAGAGGCTACAACTGGACGAGAAGAAAGAACTAGCTAAATTTGTACAAACTATGAAAGATGCTTTAGCAGATAGTCAAGAGCAAATAGGAGTACCTATAAAAGATATATTAACTAATTTTAAAAAAATGGTTAAGGATGAGAAAGTCAGTAACGATTTTAAATTAGATTTGTTTAGTTTTCTGAGAGAATATTCTGATGAAGATTTAGCTTTAAGTAAAGAACTTAAGGGATTATTAGATAATACTCTAAAGTCGGGAAAAGTTAATGATGAGAAAATAGTAAACATACTAATGGAGTTAGATAAAAATTTAGAATATTACGCAGAAAATGAGAAAGAATTTAAGACTGCTACTTTTGCACCTTATAAAAAATTAGATACCGACCTTAAGGAAGCTAACGTATCTTTAGAGGAGGTAGTTAAGCTACTTACGGATAACCAAAGAAGTAATGATAAGATAGAGGGATATTTGGAAGACCAAGTAGACCAAGGAGGAACTGGAGGTAAGAACGGTAAGGGTAAGGATGAGGGAGGAGCTGTCTCTCACTTAGCAAGAGAAGCTAAAAAAACAGCTGCCGAGTTAGCGGATTTTGCTACTGTGATGACGGGTAAAACTATGGCTTTAGGTATGGCTGATAATCCTTTCTTAAGTGGAGCTAGTCCCGCTGTATTTTCTTCTGCTGATATGATGGGTAAGGGGGTAGGGGACATAGTAAAGAATTTTAACCCAGTAACAGACCTGCCAAAATTAGCAGCAGCAGCGGAAGCCCTAACACCTCTGTTGCCCTACTTAGCTGGGGGAGCCTTAGTAGTAGGAGGAGGTTTAGCGGTAAAGAACGCTTCTGACTACAAAGGAAACAGTCCTATGGGACAGTCAGTTAAAAAAGGTTTTGACCAAGTAAAAGATTTTACTAAGGGAGTATCGCAGGGAGTATCTGACGGTTTGAAAAATCTAATTCCTAAAGGCGGTGTTATCTCCGATACTTTTAATAGTATTAGAGGCTATGATAAAAATGGAAAACCCATAAAACACGGAGCTTTGGACACATCACAACCTTTAAATACACCAGTAAAATCGGCATTAGGCGGAGGTAAAGTTATAGCGGTAGGAAGTGATAATCTTTCTGGTAACTATGTTAAAATAAAAAATCCTAAAGGAACTGTAGAATCTGTAGCTCATCTCAACAAACAAAATGTGAAGATGGGGGATATAGTTTCTTCCTCTTCCACCCTAGGCACAACTGGTACAACTGGAAGAGTTAGAGGTGTGGGACAAGGGCAATCAGTATTACATAGAAAAGTAAGAGATTCTAAAGGAAATGTGATAGACCCTGTTAAAGCGGTAAAAGATTACGATAAATTAACTTCTTTAAAAAATGTGCCTCAAAAAGTAGCCGATTCAGGACTGGATAAATATAAAAATATTTTTGATAAGTATGCTGTAGGGGGATATAATCAAGTAGCTTCTTCATTGCAGAATATGGGTAGTGATACTAAAGTAACATATAGATTAAAGGGTATGAATAGGGATACAGTTACTATGTTATCTTATTTGGGAGATACTCTAAAACAAGATATGGCTGAGGTAGGAACTAATACTCAATTTTCTAATACTCCCACGAGTCTTTCGGCATCTAATGCTATGTTAGATGATGCAAAAAATATAAATAATACATCTAGCGGAAAAAATATCTCCCCTGAAGTATCTCCTATGCCTAGTACACCTTCATCTACCCAAGGAGGAGGAAATCAAGTAGCTAGTAATCAAGGACAGATGATACCTGTACCAACACCTAATATGGAAAAATCCGATAGGAAATTAAAATCGGATAATGACCTATTGAATCATCAAATAGATTACGGAGACATAGTGTAATGAATATTTTTGATAGAGTTATAAATGACGATAGGCTAAAAGTTAAATTAATACTACCTAAAGTAACTGGGGGAGAACCAGACCAAGGAAATGTTATAGTCGGTTATCTTGAAGGTCCTTTCGATTTTCAGAACGAGGGTAACTGGTCAGACCAATTATTTGGTAGAGAATATTCTACCAAAGCTAATCAATGGTTAGCTAGATTAGGTAGTGATATTCAGATATTAAACCACTTGGATACTACTCAACAATACACTGGAGCTAGTATTCCAGTATTCAACTTGAGCTTTTACATAATTGCTACTAATAGCACTATAAAACCAGTAGAAATAGCTAATAGATTGTATCAAGCTATCTATCCAGAGAATTCTCCAATGCTAGGAGTACCTGTAGCTGTTAAATACCACTGGGGATATCAACCTGTTAATCTAGCTCAATACGGTAATAATATAGGTACTAATAGAAAACCTATGAAAGGTACTGTTATACTAACTATAGGTCAGTGGTTTAGAGCTATGAATTTATTAATAAAAGGATTTAGACCAGAATATTCTACTACCCTAACTCCAGAGGGACAACCATACTGGGTTAAGATAACAGTAACTCTAACTCCTACAAGACTTCCATACTACGATGAAATGCAAGGAATGTTTTTACAAACACCTAATATGGAGATACAATAATGTTTTATGTTAATCCTGAATATATAAGTAAAGAGAGGTATGACTTAGGAAAACTTCTTCCGTGGGAAGAGGATAACTTCGATGTACTTGATTCCTATTTCTTAGAAAACTTTAAGAATCTTTCTGTGAAAGGAGTTTTCACCATAACTGTAGAAGAAGAAAGACCAGATTTAATATCCTATAAGATATACGATACCGTTACATATACTCATCTTATTATGTTATATAATAATATTTTAGATTTATCAGAATTAAAAACTGGAAGGTTATTAAATTATTTCAGTGTTTCTGATTTAGAATCTTTGTATTTTAGTTTAAAAAGTCTCCAAGGATAATTAAATGATAAAAATAGAGGGACAATATATATTCGACATAGAAGTAGGAAGTTACAAGGATTTTCTGGAATCTCGAGACCTTGTAGAATTCACTTTGATAGAACAGGCTGGTAATGTTCTACCTAGTTTTGATTTAAAATTTAGATTTTCTGAACCAGAACTAAGAAACTATCTTATAGAAAATAATGTGGTAAGAGTTACTATAGGAAGTTCAGACGAGGATAAAGTATCAATACCTCTTAGAATAACTAAGAAGGACTTACAGAACCTAGGTCAAAATAAATTTTACGTAGTAATATCTGGATTTTATGATGCTCTGGGATATATGAAGGGCAGTCATACCGAATCGGTAACTTCAGAATCTGGAGGAGTGGTTTCTGGATTTCAAGCTATTAAAAGTACAGTTTCTAAATTTTTTACTTTTGAGACTAACATATCAGGAGAAGATTCAGGTTTACAAAAATGGTTATGCTGTAGGTCTAGTTATCTATCTTTTGTAACGGATATGTGGTATAGGTTGGGATTGCCTGAAAGTTCCTTACCTTTAGTAACAATAACTAAGAATGGAGTTTTCAGATTATTTAACTCCACTACTCAAGTTAAGGGTAAACCAAAATATAGATTAAGTAACAGACCCGCTACCAATTCTAACGATATAAAAATAAATGGTAAACCAGAAATAGTAAATGATGCTGGCACCGTGAACGGTATGGTTCAGGGAAAAGTGAATAGGGTTTATGATATGGTAAAAGGTGGATTTAAAGAAATAAAGTTTGTTCAAAAATCTATAATGGCTATGACTCATGACTTGGATTCATTTGATGTAGATAGGAAAGATGGTTACGACTATTTTTCCAACAGTAATGTTTTCTCTGGATATTGGGATAATTATTTACACAATATTTCAAGTTTGATAAGTCTGTCCACTGCCAGACTTACGGTATCATTTATAGGAAAATACATAGAAGACTTACATGTTTTAGATGTAGTAGAATATTTAGAAGGTTCTGAAAGTAACTTAAATGTAACTGAGGGTACTTATTCTGGAAAATACTTGATAGGTAAAATAGTTAGAACTATAGGAGAGAATAAAAATTTTGAAACTCATTTAGTTCTTACGAGAGAATCTTTCAATGAGTTAATTGACTACGCTAGGGAGACTAATACTGTGGCTTTAGAAATACAAGAAGATAGCGATTATACCAAAGCTATTGCTAAATTAAACGAAATAAAGAATACTATAAAAAATCTTTTATCTGGAAAGAACTTGAAGCTAAACTTACCAGACATAAGACTACTTGCTCAAGAATTAGAAGACCTTACTTCTACCTTATTTGGATTCGACGATACAGGTATCTGGGTTAAATTAGAGCATGTTTTAAGTTCTAATACAACCAGTTTAGTATTTGACGTACTTACAGCTACTTTTAATTATTTGTCAGGAAAAGGGGAAACGGTATACTTAGAAGAAGATAGTTCCATTATGACTGAATTAAACTCTGGAAACTATGATAGTTTTATTAATAAAGGCTATTTAGTCATACCTAATATAGGAGCTACTTCATTAAAGGCTACTGACTACACAGCCAGCTCTTTCGGATGGTATGTACAAGATAAATTGACGGATACCATACAGACGGGGAATGATGATTTAAATGCTGTACTCGTAGAAACACTAAATTATATTAAAGAAGAAGCTATTATAAATCAACAAGACTCCGCAGTATTTAGAAGATTCTGGGGTTCTTATAATGATATAAATATAAACGAAGATGAACTAAAACAACTTTATAGCGATGAAAGTATTAGAAGATACACTCATAAGATATTTGTTCCTAAAGGATATATTTATGTAGCTTATCCATCCTATATGGAATTGGGAAATATTAGGGTGGATGGAGAAGATTATAAAGTATATTTACCAGAAGAGGAAGTTATAGACCCTAAAAGTTTCAAAGTTAATTATAAAGATATTAAAATAAACGGAAGATATTATGAATACATTATATATAGAAGTAACATAAAATTTTCTAATAAAGTATTATTGGAGGTTATATAATGTTAGCTAAACCTTTAGTATGGCTTAAAGATAAAAATAGGAAGCCTTCTTCTTATGAAGGAACTGTAGTAGATAATAACGACCCAGAAAAATTAGGTTCCGTAACAATAAGAGTTCCCCAGATACATGGGAATGTGGGGGATACTGAATTTATACCCGACGGAGACTTACCTTGGATTCATCAGAGACCTTCTTCTTTTTTGGGTAACAGTCCTAACTCTGGAATGTTTTCTGTACCCGATATAGGAACGAAAGTAACTGTAGAGTATCCTACCTCAGACCCATACTTTGGATACTATAAAGGAGGGGTTACTTCTTCTGAAACCAGAACTACCGCATTCGATGAAGATTATCCACACACTTATGGATTTGTAGACCCTTCTGGAAGTGCTTTTAGAATTAACAAACAAAAGAATACTTGGGATTTTGTACACCCTTCTGGTAATTATATTAAGATACATCAAGACACAACAGTAGATATTTTTCAAGTTTCTGGTAATGTGGTTAGAATGAATCCTAATGGGACTGTAGATATGATTGCCCCAGTTGCTTTGAACATTGTAACTCCTGTAACTAATATATCTGGAGATGTAAATATAGGCGGAGGAGTTGTAGTAAATAATAATGTAGTAGCCTCAGATTGTCTATCTAGCGGTAAATCTGGAAAAAGCCATACGCATAGCGACCCCCAAGGTGGGACAACTTCGCCTCCTCTATAGATTTATATTATATGTAGAAGTTTAGTGAAAGAGAAGATGAATGTTATACTCTGATATAAATACTAATGACTCTTATAAAAGACCTGAAGTTATAGACCTAGATTCTGTAATTCAGAGTATTAGTAGTATAATAAAAACTAGAAAGACAGAAGTATTATATCTTCCAGATTTTGGATTTGAAAGGGACGATTATCTTTTTGATATCATAGATGATACGAATGCTATAATACTTTTTCAGGATATAGTTAATAATATAACTTTTTGGGATGATAGAGTATTATTAGATATGAACATGTCTAAGGTTGTTACAGATATAGATAATAACGCTTATAAAGCTTTTATTTATTTTAAGATAAAAGGGTTTACTGAAAGATTTTCAGTTATAGAAACAGTTAGGGGTTAGATATATAAAATGGTTATTAAATTAGATTCATTATCTTTTTCTCAAATATTTGATAGTTTGACTGAATATTATAATAGTCAAGCACAATCTCAGAAGTGGAAAGACTTCTACGAATCTTCAACAGGAAGATTATTAATAAGACTATTATCTGCTTTTGCTTCGTTTATATCTTATCTAGTTACTATAGCTAGACGAGAGAACTATATTACTTATGCACAGAATAGAACTTCTTTAATAGGGATATCACAGAATTTAGGATATTCTGTGATACGAGGTAAGAATGAAATAATAGAATTAAATATAATACCTAACACTACTGGATTCATTCCAGAATATACTCAAGTGGGAACTATCCAAAATTTAGAAATAGTAACAGTAGAAAAAACCCAGTTAAATAAAAATGTTGCTTCTACTATTAAAGTTTATATAGGTAATTTAAAAACAGAAGACTTGATGGTAGATACTGATAAGTTAAAAGTTTTTAGATTTATTTCTGAAAATGTAAGCGATTATATAAGAATATTGTTAAATGGAACTATAGTCCCTCTTAGTAGTAATCTTAAAGACTTATTTAATGATATGTATGTAGCCTTATCCAATCCTTTGGGGGCTGTGGATGTTTCATATATACAAGAAGGTAATTATAAATATTCTCCTTCTGATGTATTAACACTCCAGTATATAGAGTTAGCTACAGTAACTTATTCTTTATCTGATATTAAATTTGATTTTGGTTCTATAACCTCAGTAACCAGTGTTTTCCCTTATATATCTCCAGAGAGCAATGACAGTATAAGAGTTAATGCACCGCTATATCATGAGACACAAGTACTTATAAGAGCTAGAAATGACTATTTAAAAGAATTTAGAAACCTAGGATATAACTTTGCTGATACAAACAGTACTGATTTTTCTCCTGCCATAGTAAATCTTACCTATATTAAAAATGATTATACTATAATGACAGATGATGAAAAGTCTAGTGTTCTTAATTCTTTAGACATAAGAAGAGCTATGGGAGTTCCCATGCCTAGAATATCAGACCCAAGGCATTTTAAATTAGAGTTGAATTTTAATTTAAGAAAGTATCTTAATAATGTAATAGCCATAACGGATGTGGAGAGTGATGTGAACTCCTTGATGTCTGCTTATGAGAAATCTTTAAGTACTCAATTTGATTTAGAACAACTAGAACATGATATGGATAATTTTTCTTATATAAAAAGAACTAGAGTAACTGTCAATACTACAGTTAGAGATAATAGTACTAAATACAGATTGGGAGATTTTGTAACTTTATCTCCCGATAATGGAAAAATGTATATGGCTTCTGATTTTATACAACAGTCAGGAGCTACAGAACCTGCTTGGTCTTATGTTGATGGAGATTTGATTATAGATAACGGAATGATTTGGAAGTGTATACAAAGATATGGTAAGTTGGTTCCTACTTGGTATTCTAGTAGATATTATAAGCTAGGAGATTTAGTTCAAGGTACCTTAATAAATGCTTTATCCATAGATGTTATGTTTGAGCTTGTAGATATAATTAAATATTCGGGTTCTTCTCTTCCTACGTTTACTACTACACTAGGGGATTTCTCAGAGGATAATGACATAATATGGGTATGTAAGACTAAAGTTGAGGGAGACCCTAATTGGCAAGCTAACCACCACTATCAAATAGGCAATTCCGTGTTATCTGGAAACTTTTCTTATGAATGTGTAGGATTTTTGGATTCTTCTAATAGTTCTATACCTTTATTTAAAACAACGGATAGGTATTCAATAATAGCAGTTAATAACTCTAGCCCCTACACTTTTACTGTTTCGGGAGATAAAACATCTCATTTTTTACCTAACGATGTAGTAAGAGTTCAAAGTTCTAGCGGTAACGATGGATATTATAACGTTGTTTCATCTATCATATCAAGTGGTAATACTGTAGTACAAGTATCTAATCCAATACCTACAAGTAATGTAGGAGGAGATTTAGTTATGGAAGATACTCTTACTAAAGACGGAGGAATGCTTTGGAAGTACTATGACACGGATAATATACTGTTCCAATATAATTGGAACGAATATATCAAGATAAAAACTAACGTGGCTATAGTCTAGTCCTTTACCAAGGGTAGAGGATGTATAAAGGTTTTAACCGTTGAACCATTAGTCAACGGTTTTTTATTTATATTATAGATAGGAATTCGGGAGGGTGGATTTTATAAAGAAATGTTTAATCATTCAATAAGAAAATGGATACCTGAAAATAGAAGAGAAGAAGAAACTATGCAACAATTCGCAGATTCTGTGGATTGGCTTCTTAGTGTTGATTATCCATATTCTGATAAGCTAGCCCAAAGATTTTATTCTGTTAAAAGTAAATATAAGAGTTTGAAAGATATACCATTAGAAGATGTGTATTCTTTGGTGAATGAGTTTGGTTATGGGTACATAATTGATACTCTTTACCTAGAGGAAGAATCTGTAAGAACATTCTTATCTTTTATAAACTTCATACATATTAATAAGGGGAGTAGGAAAGGTTTTGAATTTGCCCTAAAACTTTTAGATATAGATTTTGAATTGTCAGATTGGTACGAACAAACTCCAGCGGGGGAACCTCATACTGTTTCCTTGGATTTAGTATCTTTTAGTCCTACTAAAGTTAGGGGTTTTGAAGTTGTTGATAAGATAGTTAATTTTGCCAGAAATTATATTTATCCTATCATAAATAAACTTACCTTAGAATTTGCTTTGGATAAGTCTACTTATTATATAGGGATAGCAAGTCAAGGTACGTTAATGTATACTGCTTATCCAGACACTGAATATCTTATATGGGACGTATTTAACTGGGATGAGAAGAAGTGGTATTTTGGGATAGACTTCATGATATGGGATGTTTCAGATTGGGATACATCCAAATGGAATTATTAAGTATAAATAACTTTTATACTTAAAGTATAAATAATATTTACAAATAGAGGATATTTTATGGTTACTATTTATAATCCAATACTTACTACTGTAGGACAGAACTTGGTTTTAGAGAGTTTGGCTCATGGAACTCCCATTAATTTAAAATATTTTGCTTGGGGGGATGGGGGCGGATTTAATGTGAATCCTAGTCAGTCCCAGCAGAACTTAGTAAACGAAGTGTACAGACAGAGTATAACGTCTTTGTATATTAATAGCAACGTGGCTATATGGTTAGAGATTTTAA
>Ga0209417_1005771_pt1 | contig 13347 bp, 21 predicted proteins | sample RifGroF2_FD_184002 | JGI IMG/M metagenome (GOLD analysis project Ga0209417, IMG submission 184002) | Groundwater microbial communities from Rifle, Colorado, USA - Groundwater F2 (SPAdes) (version 2) | ecosystem: Environmental > Aquatic > Deep subsurface > Groundwater | place: Rifle, Colorado... | reverse complement strand
TTTTGACCTTTAGTGCCTCTTCCAGCGGTTTTTCCACCACCAGCAGAGATGCCGCGACCGACACGCTTCCTTGATTTGTTTTTGATTGAAATTAAATCATTCATATTAGTTGTAAGTAGTAAGGGAATAAGTTGTAAGTTCTTTTACTTATCTTCTTAATCCTTATCTTCTTAATCCTTATTTACTTATCTTTTTTTTAGCTGGGGTTTCCTTTTTCTCAGTCTTTACTTTTACAGCCTTGATTTCTTTTTCAACAACTGGTTTCTCAGCCTTAGGAGCTTTTACCTCTTCTTTTGGCTCAGCTTTTTCTACGGGCTTAAGCGATTCAATTTCACCCTTCTGTTCATTTCGCTTAGCTAGCACTCTGACTTTTTCAACCACTGATTTATTGAATGAGGAAAATGCTTTCAAAGTTGCATTTACATTGTTTATCTTATTGTTACCACCTTGGATCTTGGCCAGTAGATCAGTTATTCCTGCTAATTCTGCTACTACTCGGACGCTACCGCCAGCCACAATTGTAGTACCAGGGGCTGCAGGTTTTAGCATAATTCTCGAAGCGCCGTATTTAGAATTTACTTCATGGGGAATAGTACCTTCGATAACTGGAACATTTATCAGGCATTTTTTGGCTTGTGAAGTGGCCTTTTTTACAGCTTCTGCAACTTCATTGGCTTTGGCAACTCCAGCACCGACTCTACCTTTATGATCACCAATAACAACAAGAGCTCGGAACCTGATTCTTCGTCCGCCCTTAACCACACGGGAAACTCTCTGAACTTCTACAACGCGTTCATCAAATTCTTTAACTTCTCTTTCAGAAGTTCTCATTGTCCTTGGTTTCATTATATTTTTTTCCATTGCTGCCATATTTATACCTTTTAAAATTTAATTCCGCCTGTTCGAAGACCTTCAGCTAAAGCTTTAACTCTACCATGATAACGATAACCATTTCTGTCGAAGATGATACTATCAAACTTCTTTACTTTGATTTTACCAGCGAGTTCCTGTCCAGCTTTTGAAGCTGCCTCTATTGGTTTCAACTTTGAATCATACTTTAAAGTCGATTGTTCTGCAATAACTATTCCATCGTTAAAAGCTTGTCCATAAATTGCTTTGTTTGAACGGAAAACTTTTACTATCAATCGATTGTCTTTTTTGTTATCAGTCATTTTTATACCTATGAAGAGGCTTTTTTGCCAGCTTTGCGTTTAATAATTTCTTCTTTATATTTTATTCCTTTACCTTTGTAAACTTCTGGTGGCCGAACATCTCTAATTCTAGCAGCTAAAGCACCAACTTTTTGTTTGTCCATTCCTGAAATGACGATAGTGTTTTTAGCTACAGTAACAGAAATACCTTCAGGAATTTCGATTTTGATTTCATGAGAATATCCCATGTTTAAAACCAACTCTTTACCATTTACTGCTGCTCTGTAACCTGTACCTTTGAACTCAAGCTCTCTCTTAAATCCTTCTTTAACTCCAATAATAAGACTTTGGATCAAACGCGCAATAAGACCATGCTGAGATCTAGCTTCTTTAGAATCATTCTTTCGGGTTACCTTTATAACATTTTCTTCTTTTTTGACGACAATAAAATCAGGGATTTGGATTTCCATGCTATTTTGTCCAGATTTAGCGATAAATCTGGATGGAGTAACATCCACTTCAACACCTTCTAAAATTGTAATTGGTCTTATACCTATTCTGCTCATTTTCTTATCCTAATTTAACTAATGGCTAACAAGCTAATTGCTTGTGCTTACCATACCTCACAAATCAATTCGCCGCCAACTCCTGTTTTTGCTGCTTGTTTGCCAGAGATTACTCCTTTAGGAGTAGAGACTATTACCAAACCGAATCCTCGAAGTGGCTTTGGTATATCTTTGCTTCTGCTATAAATTCTCTGTCCAGGGCGACTAATTTGTTTGATATGAGTTGGGAATTTATCTCGAGCAATTGATATTTTTAAGTATTTCAGACTATCTTGCTCAAAAATATTAAAATCTTTGACAAAACCTTCCTCTTTAAGAATAGTCAAAATAGCTTCCTTCATCTTTGAATAAGGCATCTCTATTTCGCTTTTCTTGATTAGTGAAGTGTTTCTAATTCTTACTAACAAATCTGATATTTGGTCTGTCATAATTTAATTCCTTTTTTGCTATATGCTAGCGACTTTATTAATGCTAACATTACCAGCTTGATTTTTTTACTCCAGGTATTTCACCTTTTGAAGCAAACTCTCTAAAGCAAATTCTGCATAATCCGAATTTTCTGATGTAAGCCTTTGATCGGCCACAAATTTGACATCGTCTGATAATTCGAGTTGAATACTTTGGTTTCTTATTCGCTTTTTCTATCAATGCTTTTCTTGCCATTTAATTCCTTATTGCCTTGATTACTTTTTCTCAAATGGGAAGCCTAGTGCCTTAAGTAAAGCAAGGGCGTCCTTGTCGTTGTCTGCTGTTGTTTTAATATTTATCTGAAAACCAAAAGACTGTGTAATATCTTCGTATTTAATCTCTGGGAAGATAGCATAATCCTTGATTCCAAGAGAGTAATTACCGTTCTTGTCAAAACCGGACAAAGGAAGTCCACGGAAGTCTCTTACTCGAGGCAGCGCAACATTTATTAATCGGTCAATAAAATCAAACATAGTTTCGCGTCTAAGAGTAACAGTAACCCCAACAGGCTGACCGATTCTAAGCTTAAATGCTGAAACTGCTTTTCTGGACTTGTTTATCCTTGCTCTTTGTCCTGCAATTCGAGAGATTTCGTTGACGATTTTCTGAACCATTTTATCGTCTTCTTTAAAATCGCCGATCCCAGCAGAGATAACTACCTTTTCTACGGCAGGAACCTGAGAGATGTTATCCTTCTCAAGCTCTTTTTTAAGGTTTGGCTTTATTGACTTATTAAATTTTTCAATTAACTTTTCCATTATTTATTCCCACCCTCAACACTTTGTTTGCACTTGGAGCAAACTCTAATTTTAGACTTATCAGTAATCTTGTATCCGATTCTTGAAGCTTTTCCGCAGGAAGGACAAACAATAAGAGCCTTCGACGCGTTAATCTTCAAATTGATATCCATAATACCACCCTGAGGGTTTTTCTTTGAAGGTTTGATATGCTTTTTAGCAAGCGCTATTCCCTTAACAACAAGTTTGTTCTCAACAGGAAAAACCTTCTCAACGACTCCGGTCTTACCCTTGTCCTTGCCAGATAGTATCATCACATTGTCATTTTTCTTTATTTTCATATGTTTACTTTAACTTTATGAACTTTCGTACTAAAGTACCTCTGGTGCTAATGATATGATCTTCATGTATCCACGACGCAATTCTCTAGGGATTGGACCAAAAATTCTGGTTCCTCTAGGGTTTCCAGCATCATCGATGATAACAGCCGCATTTTCAGAAAAGCTAATATAGGATCCGTCTTCACGGCGAAGTGCTTTTTTCTGTCTTACTAAGACAGCTTTTACCACTTCTTTTTTCTTAACTGTACCACGTGGAATTGCACTTTTAACTGAGGCGGAAATAATATCTCCGATCTCTGCCTGGCTTTTCTTTGCGCGTCCTAATACAGAAATGCATTCGATTATTTTTGCGCCAGTGTTGTCTGCAATATGTAATTGTGTTCCTGGTTGAATCATTTTTTTCCTAGTTTGTTAGCTGGTTAGTCTGTTAGCTAATTAGTGATTATTTACTAACTGCTAAGCTGCTAATTGCTAATTACTTACTTTCTACTTTTCGTAATGCTTTATAATGTTTTTCTTTTGAAATTGGCTTAACTGGCTCTATCTCAACAATATCTCCTGCCTTAAACTGATTTTCTTCATCATGAGCCTTGAATTTCTTGCTGACTTTGTATTTCTTGTGATATTTTGGATGCTCTTTGGTGCGTTCTACTAAAACGACAATAGTCTTATCTGACTTATCTGAAATAACAGTGCCTTTTTTTACACTTTTTGCTTTATTTTCCATCTTCGACTCCATATCGCTTCTCATTTAATATTGTGTTTAGTCGAGCAATATTCTTTTTTGATTCTTGAATCTTAGAATAATTATCAAGCTTTCCAGCACCAACCTTAAGCGCATTCAATGAGAGCTCTTTCTTTTGAGCTCTAATCTCGGAAACAATCTCTGAATCTTTCATTGATCGCATTTTTTTAATTTGTTCTACTTGTTTCATTATTCCTGCTCCTTGGTAACAAACTTGGTTCTGACAGATAACTTGTGCTGAGCCAATCTCATTGCTTCTTTGGCGACTTCTGGTGCAACACCGTCCATTTCAAACAATATTCTGCCTGGTTTAATAACCGCTGCAAAGTGATCGACTGCTCCTTTACCGGAACCCATAGGAACTTCAGGTGAGGTAAGTGTTACTGGCTTATCTGGAAATACTCTTATCCATATTTCACCACCACGCTTAACATATCTTGTCATGGCTCGTCTAGCTGCTTCGATTTCTCTTGAAGATATCCATCCGCAAGACAAAGCTTTTATGCCAAATTTGCCAAAAGACAAGACATTGCCGCGAGTAGCCTTACCGGCCATGCTGCCTCTTTGCTGTTTTCTAAATTTCATTTTCTTTGGCATTAACATATGTTTGAAGATTTCTAATTACTAATTTATTATCCTATCTCTTGTCGTTGGCTTCTTTTTTATAAGTCCAAACTCTAACACCGATAACACCGTATGTTGTATGAGCCTGAACATGTTTGTAATCGATATTACTTTTGAAAGTGGAAAGTGGAACCGTTCCCATCATGGCCTTTTCACTTCTAGCAATATCCGCGCCGTTTAATCGGCCAGAAACTACAACCTTTATTCCACTGATTCCGGTTTCCTTGGCTTTTTCAACTGCTTGCTTCATGGCTCTTCGGAATGGAACACGCTTTTCGATCTGGTTTGCAATATTCTGAGCGACTATAGCGGCATCGCCATCAGGTTTCTTAACCTCAATAATATTTATCTGAACACGATTATTAAGCATTTTAGAGAGTACTTTTTTTAATTCGTCAGTACCTGTACCACCTCTACCAATGATTACACCTGGTCTGCCTGAATAAATATCAATGGTTACTTTATTTGCATCTCTTTTAATTAAAATTTCAGAAACAGACGCATCTTTAAGCTTTAATGCCAGCATATTTCTAACTTTTAAATCTGAAATTAGATTTTCAGTATAATTTTGTTTATTAAACCAGAGTGATTTCCAGGTATCACCGATTAAAAGTCTCATTGATTTTGGATTAACTTTTTGTCCCATATTTTTAAATACTAAATGCTTATTGCTAAACTCCAAACTTACTTTTTGACTGTTTTGGAATTTTGGCCTTCAGATTTAGTTTTTTCCTTTTTTACTTCCTTAGCTTCTGGTTTATCTAATTTCTTTTCACTTTTTGTGGATTCTTCCTTCACTGTCTCTTCTTTGGCTTCTTCTCCCTGTCCGATAACAAGCGTCAAATGACACATTCTTTTGGTAATAGGATAGGCCATTCCTTTTGATCTTGCTTTTCGTCTTCCCAGTCTTGGTCCTTCGTTGCAATATATGGTCTTTACATACATGTTATCAGCTTCAAGATCATTTTCTTTAGCTATTGCTAAAGCAGATTTCAACAAGGAAAGTATCATCTTTGCACCTTTTTTATTGGTAAAGGTTAAGAATGTTCTTGCCTCATTTACATTTTTGCCTCTTGCCCCAAACAAAACCGGTCTCATCTTAGTGGGCGATAGCTTCAAATATAAACTTTTTACTTTAATATCCATCATTTTTTTAGTTGTAAGCTGTAAGTGAATAAGCTGTAAGCTAAATTGTCTTTTTTTCTTATTTACTTATTTACTTAATCCTTGTTTACTGAATTATTATTTGCCTTTTGCTTGTTCTTTCGCCATTTTACCACCATGCCCCTTAAACTTCCTGGAAGGTGAAAATTCACCCAATTTGTGTCCAACCATATCTTCGACAACGAAGACTGGAAGATGATCTTTACCGTTATGAACAGCGAAAGTTAATCCTACCATCTCAGGTGAAATAGTAGATGATCGAGCCCAAGTTCTAATAGGCTTTTTATCGCCAGAACTTAAAGCTTTTTCAACCTTCTTCATTAACTTCTCATCTATGAATGGACCTTTTTTAAGTGATCTTGACATTGTTGGTAATTCCTAATTTCTAATTTCTAATTTCTAAACGCTAATGTATTTCTATTTGTATATCCGCAATTCGTTTAGATTCGTATCCGTATGCTATTTCTTTCTTCTGTTTAAAATGAGACTTGAGCCAGCTTTTTTCTTATTTCTGGTTCTTCTGCCCAAAGCCGGTGCGCCCCAAGGAGTTTTCGGATATTTCATACCGATTGAGTTTTGACCTTCACCACCACCATGTGGATGATCAACAGGATTTTTGGCTTTACCTCTTACTGCTGGTCTGATTCCCATGTGTCTCGATCTACCAGCTTTAGCAATCCTTACATTGGAGTGATCAATATTTGAAACTACTCCAATAGAAGCATAATTTTCTGCCAAAACCTTTCGTGTTTCCCCAGAAGGCATTCTAAGCTGGGCATATTTACCATCAACACCCAAAAGTGTTGCAAAATTTCCTGCACTACGGCAAATTTGACCACCTTTACCCGGAACTAACTCTATATTATAAACCTGTGTTGAAGCTGGAATATTTTTAAGCTTCATTCTGTTTCCAATTTTGACAAGGGTTTTTTCATCAGTAATAATACTATCACCCTTTTTAACCCCTTGTGGTGCTATAATATAAGATTGTTCGCCTGATTCATACTGTACAAGAGCAATAAAAGCGCTTCTGTTTGGATCATATTGAATACCAACGATCTCTGACTTTTCACCCAAGTGATCTCTTCCAGAAAAATCAATTACGCGATAAACTCTTTTTGCTCCGCCACCCTTATGAGCAACAACCATCTGTCCAGCACTGTTTCTTCCAGAAATTCTCTTCTTACCAACAGTTAATGACTTAATTCTGTCGGATTTATCAAGATTACTAAAATCTGTAACTGACATCAGTCTTCGTGCATTGTTTGTAGGTTTTATTAATCTTATCGTCATATTATTTTACAAGATTGGCTAATTACTTTTTCTTTTCCTTAATTTTGACTTCTACATCCTTGGATTCTTTGATTTCTTTTTTTGACTTTTTAGTTTCTTTTACTGGATTTTCCGGTTTTTCTGCTGTCTCTAATTCAAACAAATCAATCTTTTGACCAGGCTTAAGTTCTACAATAGCCTTTTTATAATCTGATCTTTTACCGCGATTACGCTTTGTCATCTTTACCTTACCAATATAATTCATGATATTGACTGAGAGAACGGTGACGGAGAAAAGATTCTCAATTGCTTTAGCTACTGTCTCTTTATCTGCAGTTTTATCTACGATAAAAGCAAACTTATTAACAACAGCATCCTGAAAGCTTTTTTCTGATATAACGGCTTTTTTGATAACGTTTCTCATATTATTTGGCTTCTAAAGAATAATTTTTGCTGATCTCTTCCAACGCTTTCTCTGAAATAACTACTTTGTCAGAAGAAATTAGATTTAATATGTTAAGCATATTGGGTGTCATAACATGAATACCAGCCGCATTTCTTAGTGAAAGAATTGTGTTTTGCTCTGAATAACTTACGATAACTGAAACCTTTCCTTCTGTATTAAGCTTCTCAAGAATCTCAAGAGCTTTTTTTGTTTTTGGCTCAGAGAAATCGAAGGATTCGACAGCAACTGCATTTTTATCTTTGATAAAGCTTGAAATGATCGATAAAATTGCTCTTTTTTTCTCTTTGGAGTTAATTCTTTGAGCGAAGTTTCTGTCAGATGTTGGACCAAAAGTTACACCGCCGCCAACCCATAATGGTGATCTTGACGAACCTGCTCTGGCATTTCCAGTTCCTTTTTGTTTGTAAGGCTTCTTGCCTCCACCTGACACATCTCCTCTGTTCTTGGTGTTTGCAACTGGAAATCTCAAAGCATTTCTTAAATAGTTGATGTATTTAGTAATAAGTTTATCAGAGACTGTCACATCAAAGCTATCTGAAAGCTTCAGTGTTTTAATTTTCTCTCCGGTTTTGTTGTATACATCAATCTGCATTTTTTTATATCAATTATTCTTCAATCTTATTTTCGGCTTCTTCAGCCTTCTTCTCTTCTTTTGCCTCTGCATCAGCTTCGAGCATCTTCTCTTGTGCTAGTCTCTCTTCTTCAGCAGCATGATCAATAACCTCTTCTGCCTTTTCACCTGTTCCAACAATTTTGATAATAGATTTATTAGCCCCAGGAATTGATCCAGCAAGTAGCAAAATATCATCTTCAATATCTACAATTTTGATATTTTGAACAGTAACTTGATCTCCACCCATGCGTCCGCCCATTTTGCGGCCAAGTACAACACGCTGAGGATATCCACCACCAATTGAACCAGGCTGACGATGATTATTTGAACCATGAGTCATAGGACCCCTGGAGAAACCATGTCTTTTAATGGTACCTGCGAATCCCTTGCCTTTTGCAATACCGATAACGCTGACCATGTCATTTTTCTTGAACTGCTTCAAGGAGACTTCTTCGCCTTTTTTATAGCTACCAGGGTTATTTACCCTAAATTCAGCAATTTTAGCGATTTTCTTTTTGTCTGCATTTTTATAGGCAGAAATCTGGACTGATTTGTAACCATCTGTGTCTTTGGTCTGAACCTTAGATACGACAGTAGGAAGGGTTGCAATTTTGGTCACTGCAAAATTTCGACCTTCTTCGTCGAAAACTCTTGTCATACCAACTTTTCTACCTATAATAAATTTCATTTCAATTGTTTGATTATTTCTAACTAGGCTTGCAAAGCAAACATAATACTAGTCTTGGAACTTATCCATCACCTTGAAGGTAAGGAATGTTCTCCACGACCTTGCTTTAAGCATAATATCAAGTTAAAGCTTGTACTCAAATAGAGTACTACATTTTAATCTCAATGTCAACGCCATGTGGCAAGTCAAGACCCATAAGGTTGTCGATTGTTTTGGAAGTAGGATTCAGGATATCAATCATTCTTTTGTGGACACGCATCTCAAACTGTTCTCTACTGTCTTTGTGGACATGAGGAGATTTGATTACAGTAACTGAGCTTTTTTCAGTTGGCAAAGGTATTGGACCTGCAACTTTAGCACCAGACCGTAAAGCAGTTTGAATAATTTGTGCTGCCGATTTGTCAATGATTCGATAATCGTAAGCTTTAAGCTTAATCCTAATCTTCTGTTTTACCGCGCTTTTTTCAACCATTTAATTTACTGTTACTTATTTAATATGTTTCGTGCGACCCGTCTCTTGAGGGAGCCGGGGCCGCTACGAACAATATTATATAGTAGTAAGTTGTAAGTGAATAAGTTGTAAGTTTACATGGAAGCTTATTTACTTAATCCTTATTTACTTATCTACTGTTATTTGTTGATCTTGGTTACTACGCCAGCACCAACTGTCTTACCACCTTCACGGATTGCGAATTTTAGTCCTTCGTCCATAGCGATAGGTTGGATAAGTTTAACCTTAACTTTAGCAGTATCACCAGGCATAATCATCTCTTGCTCAAATTCGATTTCACCTGTAACATCTGTTGTTCTGATATAGAACTGAGGTTTGTAACCTTTGAAGAACGGGCTGTGTCTACCACCTTCGTCTTTGGTTAGAGCGTAGATTTCAGCATCAAATTCTGTATGAGGTGTGATAGATCCTGGCTTAGCAAGAACTTGTCCTCTTTCAATATCTTCTCTTTCGATTCCTCTTAGAAGAAGACCAACATTGTCACCAGCTTGACCCTGATCAAGTTGTTTCTTAAACATCTCAACACCAGTTACAACAGTTTTAACAGTTTTCTTCAATCCAACTACCTCAACTTCGTCGTTGATTTTTACGATACCCTGATCAATTCTACCTGTAGCAACAGTTCCTCTTCCTTTGATAGAGAAGACATCTTCAACTGACATAAGGAAAGGCTTGTCGATTTCTCTCTTTGGATCTGGGATAGCTTCGTCGATAGCACCCATCAATTCCCAAATAGCTTCTTCGTACTTAGCATCACCTTCAAGAGCTTTAAGAGCTGAACCTCGGATAATCTTAGCATTGTCGCCATCATATTTGTATTTAGTCAAAAGCTCTCTAACTTCCATTTCAACAAGATCCAATAGCTCTGAATCGTCTACCATGTCAACCTTGTTTAGGAAAACAACGATTGCAGGAACACCAACTTGGTTTGCTAGAAGAATGTGCTCTCTTGTCTGAGGCATAGGACCATCAGCAGCAGAAACAACTAAAATAGCACCGTCCATCTGAGCAGCTCCGGTAATCATGTTCTTGACATAGTCAGCATGACCAGGACAGTCTACATGAGCGTAATGTCTTTTGTCAGTTTCGTACTCTTGGTGAGAGGTAGCAATTGTAATACCTCTTTCTTTTTCTTCAGGTGCATTGTCGATATCCTCAAATTTTCTAGCTTGAGCATACCCTTTTTTAGCAAGCACTTGTGTAATAGCCGCAGTTAAAGTGGTTTTACCATGGTCAACATGACCGATAGTACCGACATTAACATGAGGCTTAGTTCTTTCAAATTTTTCTGCAGCCATTTGTTAATTCTCCTTTATTAGTTGTAAGTTGTAAGTAAATAAGTAGTAAGTTCTTATATGCTTATTTACTTAATCCTTATTTACTTATTAACTGATTAATATACTGAACGATTGTAACACAATTTGTCCGCAAATGCAATATATTATTTTAGTATCAGGTAGCTTTTGGCCAGTTTACTAATTAGTTGATAGTCAACTGGTCAATCATAATCCGCTAAATATTTATTTGCTTCTTTTTTCAATAATCTGGGCAGCAACATTTCCAGGAACTTCAGCATAATGATCAAATTCCATGGAATAAGATGCTCTACCTTGTGACATTGATCTTAGGCTTGTGGCATAGCCAAACATAGATGCCAATGGAACAAATGCTTTTATTGTTTTAATACCGTCTGTTCTATCTTCCATTTTATTGATTTGACCGCGTTTAGAGTTAAGATCGCCTATAACATCTCCCATAAAATCTTCAGGGGTAACAACTTCTACTCGCATAATAGGTTCGAGAATGACAGGGTTTGCTTTCTTGAAAGCTTCTTGGAAGGCCATTGAACCAGCAATCTTAAATGCCATTTCTGAAGAGTCAACTTCATGGAAAGAACCATCGAAAAGCTCTACGGCAACATCAACAACTGGATAGCCAGCGATAACACCACGCTGCATTGCCTCTTCAATACCCGCTTGAACAGGGGCAATATACTCTCTAGGAATAGCTCCGCCAACGACTTTGTTAATAAACTCAAAGCCTTTGCCCGATTCTTGTGGCATAAGTTTTATGACAACATGGCCGTATTGACCTCGTCCACCAGTTTGACGAATATATTTACCTTCTTGTTCAACTTCTTTCTTGCAGGTTTCGCGGAATGCTACTTGTGGTTGACCTACATTTGCTTCAACCTTAAATTCACGCTTCATGCGATCAACAATAATTTCTAGATGAAGCTCACCCATTCCAGCAATGATAGTTTGACTTGTTTCTTCGTCTGTTCTAACTCTAAATGTCGGATCCTCTTCCGCAAGTCTCTGAAGGGCAATGCCCATCTTCTCTTGGTCAGCTTTTGTCTTTGGCTCAATTGCAATATCAATAACAGGCTCAGGAAAGGTTATCTTTTCTAGTACGATCGGATGAGCTGGATCACAAAGCGTATCTCCTGTGGTTGTATTAGATAACCCAACAGCAGCAGCAATCTCACCTGCAAAAACCTCATCTACTTCTTCACGATGGTTAGCATGCAACCGGACAATACGCCCAATTCTCTCTTTGTTACCAGTCGAAGCATTCAAAACATAAGATCCTTTATTTAGCACGCCTCTGTAAACTCTGAAGAAAACTAGTTTTCCAACAAACGGATCAGCTGCTACCTTGAAAGCCAACATGGCTAAAGGCTCGTTATCTACAGCCTTTACTTCAATTTCCTCTTCAGTCTTAGCGATAGTCGCCTTTGCTGGAACGATATCAAGAGGAGAAGGTAAATAGCTGATGATAGCATCAAGAAGCGCAGAAACAATAATACCTCTTCCGTCACCACCAAGAACAGGATAGAATTTACCGGAAATCGTAGCTTTTCTGATAAGTTTTTCAAGCTCTTCGTTAGATATTTCTTCTCCACCAAGATACTTTTCCATCATGGCATCATCAAACTCTACAACCTTTTCTATCAGTTTTTCCCTGTATTCATTTGCTTTTTCCGTCATATCAGATGGAATTTCGCCTTCTACTAAGGCTTTGTCTTTGTAATCACCATAAGTAAATGATTTCATCTTAACTAGATCAATAACACCATTTATGGATTGCTCAAAGCCAATTGGTAATTGTATCGGATAAGCATTTTTTGATAATCGTGCATTGATCGAATCAATACTTCTGTAAAAATCACCACCAGTCTGATTGATCTTATTGACGAAACACATTCTAGGAACATGATATGTATCTGCTTGTCTCCATACTGTTTCTGATTGAGGCTCAACTCCCATTTTTCCATCAAAAATAACCACGGCACCATCAAGTACACGAAGGGATCTCTCGACTTCAACCGTAAAGTCTACATGTCCTGGAGTATCTATTATGTTGATTCGATGGTTTTTCCAGAAGCAAGTAGTTGCTGCTGAAGTGATGGTAATTCCACGCTCTCTCTCCTGCTCCATCCAGTCCATAGTAGCTGCGCCTTCATGAACCTCTCCAATTTTATGAACTCGTCCGGAAGTATATAAAATACCTTCAGTAACGGTTGTTTTACCAGCATCAATATGCGCAATAGTTCCAATGTTTCTTACTTTTTCTAACGGGTAATCTCGTGCCATTTAATCAGTCCTATACTTATTTATTATTTTTTTGAATATCTTATAGAAATTAGCAATAAAAAATGCCCCTCAATTGTATAGTTATTTTAACACAACGAACCACACACTGTCAATTATTTTTACTAATGCTGTTTTATGCATAAATTAGTCAACAATAACAAAGGAGAAGCTTAATTATGCTAGCACAATAGCTTCTCCTGGGTTATGTGAGGCTTTTCTATCTCCCAAACACCTTCAAGGCTCTTTGGAGAGATTCAAGGATGACATCTAGGATACTCTTCTCTGTTTGGGTTGACGGAGTTTTGTAGGTAAAGTCATTGGTCGAAGTGACATTACCGTTAGAATCTTTGGAGATTGCTTTGAAATGATAGGTGGTGTCTGGAGTAAGATTTTCTATGGTAATGT
>Ga0209417_1005770_pt1 | contig 13352 bp, 10 predicted proteins | sample RifGroF2_FD_184002 | JGI IMG/M metagenome (GOLD analysis project Ga0209417, IMG submission 184002) | Groundwater microbial communities from Rifle, Colorado, USA - Groundwater F2 (SPAdes) (version 2) | ecosystem: Environmental > Aquatic > Deep subsurface > Groundwater | place: Rifle, Colorado... | reverse complement strand
AGGTCAATTCCTACGTATAATTTCATCAGTGTCCCCTCCTTGGGTTTGGAATATTCTTCTCGACAAAGTAATATTACACAACCTGTGGGAGGGGACCTCTATATGATTATCAAAACCTTCCGACGACTGAGCCTTGCGTAAGCGGCGAAGGAGGAGGATGAGCGACGGGCACGGTGTGCCCTAGCGCGTTTTGCGTTCCGGTCCCCGTGGCGGTCGCCAGCAGGGGAAAACCTATCGCGATATTATTTAAATTCTTTCCAGTAGCGGGGGACCATGTATTTTTCGAAGGACATGGCTTCGTAGAAGCCGGGGCGGCCGCAGGGGACCAGCGTGCCCTTGGCGCCGCGGGCGCGGCTCCAGTCCTCGAAGGCCGCCACCATCGTTTTGGCGATGCCGCGCTTGCGGTATTCTTCGGGCACTATCAGTTCCTCTATGATGCCTGCCCGGCACTCGAAGTCCACTTCCAGCCGGCAGGAACCGGTCATGAAACCGGCAACCGGACCGCCGGGCCCATCGGTGGCCAGCATTTTGAAATAGTTATCGTCGCGGATGAATTCCGACAGCACCCCGCGCAGGCCTTCGCCCACGTGGCCCTGGTAAAGCACCGTCAGCAGGCGCATTATCTCTTCCTCGTCGGCCGCGCAGGGAGTTCTGTAGGTTATTTCCATGGTCAGTCCACCGTTATGGATTTGCTCACGTTCTTGGGAGAGTCCGGGTGCACGCCGTGGTCGCGGATCTCCAGGCGGTCCAGGAACTTCATCTTGCGCACGCTCATCTCCAGCGCCAGCAGCTGCAGCACCACCGACGAGGTGAAGAAGACCAGCAGGTCGTCGCCGGTCTTGGGCAGGGTGATGTAGCCGTACTTGTAGGTCTTGGCATACATCGACGGCACGCTTTTTTTGGCGGCGTCGCGCAGCAGGGTATCCTCTTCGGCTATCACGTAGATATTGGCGCCGCGGATCTTGTGCGTGTTGATCTGCGAGATGGTCAGGTTCACGTCGCGGGAGTTAGGCCCGGTCACGAACACCAGCGGATAGTTGGTGTACATGCTCTCGAAGAAGTTGTGGTCCCGGAAGATGGCGGTGAAAAGCTCCCCCTCCTCGCGCGAAAGCTCCTTCGGCTTGAGATCGAAGAAGGCGTAGTCCGAGACCGCGCGGAAGATCTTGTAGAGGCTCTCCCCCTTCAATTCCTTCCCGCCCCGGGCCACGGCGAACTTTATGGTATCGGCGAATTTATCCACGAGCGCGCCCACGCCCTCCATCCCGAAGATGGTGTTCACGCCGAGTATCGTATTGGGCCCGTGCTTGAACTCCGGCGCCTCGAAGCCCTCGGTGTGGTTGAGCACCACTTCGCGCACCTTCAGCGCGCCCTCCCGGGCGATGCCCTGCATGCCGGTGGCGAGTATATGGATGCTCGGTTCGGGGAACAGGTCCACGCCGGCCTGCTCCACGCCGTCGCGCGTGCTCTTTATGGAAGCGCCTATCAGTTCCGGGATGCGGTAGAGGTTCTCGCGGTATTTTTCCAGGTCGGCCTTCGGCGCCGGGTTTATGCGGGTCCTGGTGAAATGCTCCGCCAGCCGCACGGCCAGCACGTACAGCACCAGCAGCTGGTTGATAAAGCTCTTCGTCGCCGGCACGGCTATCTCAGGCCCGCAATGCAGCGGGATGAAGATGTCGGATTTTTCCAGCGCGATGGTGGAATTTACGTTGTTGACGATGTTGAGGTAGGCCACCTTCTTGCCGGCGGCCTTCACCTGGTTGAAGACGTCTATCAGGTCCTTGGTCTCGCCGCTCTGGCTGATGCCGATGAGGATGTCCCCGTCGCGCACGGCCTCCAGGCACTGCGCCCGGAAATCGCCGGGCAGGTAGGCCGTCACGTTCACGCCGGCTATCTTATTGAAGAACACCGAGGCGCATTTGGCGGCGTTGTAGGAGGTGCCGCAGGCCACGAAATAAGCGGTGCGCCCGCGCTTGCGGCATTCGCCCATGCGCCACACGAAACCTTCCACGCGCGTCCGGATGTCCTCGATCTCTTCGAGGAGAAAAAGGGCGTCGGCGAACTTCACCGCCTGGCCCCCGGCGGCGGAAGAGCCCGCGCCGCGCACCTCTTCCAGCAGGTCCGCCAGGTAGGATTCCAGCGGCAGCGTATTCAGGGACGGCTTGAACCCGCCGGCGAAGGTCAGCGCTTTCTGCGCGGTCTTCGAGGCCAGGAAAGCGGCCGCTTCTTTTTTGAATTTATCGACTTCCGTTACCGCGGACAGAGCATTGATCTTGTTCTTCAGCTCTTTGACGAAAGCCGGCTCTTTGGCCGAGACCTTCCGGGCCAGGTCCACGACGGGGGAGCGGTCGGCGAAATAGTTTATCACCTTGCTGGCGGCTTCCACCTCGCCGAAGATCTCCTGCTCCATGAAATATTTGAAGGGCTTTTTCAGCTCGGTCTCTTCCACCCGCAGGTGGCTCCTGACCTTCTCTTTCGCCACGGGGCGGCCGGTGCGCAGGTCGAAGAAGTCGGCCTTGTCGTGGGTATACAGGGCGAACTCGTCCTCTTTTATCGGGTAAAGCATCTTGGTCAGGGACAGCACGCTGGCCAGGTCCGACGAGACCACGGTGAAAGCACCGGCGCCGTCCTGCGCGCCGCCGCCCATGTAGAGGCTGCTGCCGGCCTTTATGCAGGCCATCAGCTCGGTGACGGGGTCCACCACCACGGCGGCGAAAGAGCCGGTGGTCTTTTTTGAGGCGGCGAGGATGGCGTTCTTAAGCGCGCCGTAGCGCAGCTTCCTGTCTTTGCTGTTCTTGAGCTTTTTTAATTCGATGGCGAAGTAATGCTCGATGGTGTGCACCAGCATTTCGCCGTCGTTGTCGCTCTTCACGTCGTGGCCGGCGGAGAGCAGCCATTCCTTGAGCTGGTCGCAGTTGGTGATGTTGCCGTTGTGGGCGCCGTAGAGGTGGGTGTGGCAGTGCACGTCGTGGGGCTGCGCGTTCTCCTTGGTGACCATGCCGAAGGTGGCCCAGCGCACCTGGCCGCAGAACAGCTTGCCGAAGAGCTTGTCTATGCCGAGCTTCTTGGTGATGACGGTGGGGGCGCCCACGTCTTTTTTAAGCGAGATCCTGCCGGCGGCGTCCTGGATGAGGGCGCCGGTGGAATCGTACCCGCGGTATTCCAGCATCCGCAGCAGCCGCGAGGCCACTTCCCCCAGGTCTTCCCTGTCTTTCTCGCACCGCAGGCCTATGACTCCGCACATAGCAGCACCTCTCTAAATTTTATCTTGTGTATATTCTGTATCAAATCCCCCATCCTTGGCAACAAATCCGTCGCGCCGCGCCGCCGCGCCCGGTTTTTCGGCAAAGGAACTATAGTTGTATAATAAAGCCGCAATGAGGATAGCGCTCGTTAATCCACTTTCACCTTTTTTCGGCGGCCGCGTGATCTCGCGGAAGGATTACTCTTTCCCGTCGGGGCTGGGCTATATCGCGGCCTGCCTGCGCGAGGCCGGGCACACGGCGGCGATCTTCTCCCCGGACCTGTTACACATGACCATGGGGCGCATCTGGAAAGACCTGGAAAAATTCAAGCCGGACCTGATCGGCCTGTCCGTGACCACGCCCGATTACGCGGAAGCCCGGAAGGTGGCCGCGAAAGTTAAGCGCCGTTTCGGCTGCTTGATGATCATGGGCGGCCCCCACGTGACGGCCCTGCCGCGCACCACGCTGGAAGAGATACCGGGCCTGGACGCGGTGATAGTGGGCGAAGGCGAGCTGCCGATGGTGGCGCTGGCCGCGGAATATGACAGGACCGGCAAGGTGGACTTCGCCAATATCCCCGGCGCCGCTTTCTTCAGGGACGGGAAATTCGTCCAGAACCCGCGGCAGGACTTCCTGCAGGACCTGGACAAGCTGCCCTACCCGGCGCTGGACCTGCTCAACGGCGGGCTGAGCTACTACCGCACCGCCAAGATAATAACCAGCCGCGGCTGCCCGGGGCAATGCACTTTCTGCGCCAGCGGCGTCTGCATGGGGCGCCGGTTCCGCCCCCACAGCGCGGAGCGGGTGGTGGCGGAAATGTCCTACCTGATGCAGAAATTCGGCGTGCGCGATTTCCGCATCCAGGACGACTGTTTTACCGCCGACCCGGCGCGGGTGGTGAAGATCTGCGACCTGATCCTCTGGAAGGACCTGAAGATCAGCTGGGTGGCGTCGGCCAGGGTAAGCACGCTGCAGGACGAGGCCGTCATCGTAAAAATGCGGAAAGCCGGCTGCCTGTTCCTGAACCTGGGCATAGAGACCGGCAGCCAGCGCATCAACAACATCATCCGGAAAGGCACCACGCTGGAGATGGCCGAGAAATGCTGCGCCCTCCTGCGCAAGCACGGCATCAGGTACTCCAACACCTTTATCATCGGCAACGAAAGCGAAACCCGCCAAACCGCGGAAGAGACCATCCGCTTCGCGAAGAAGCTCAAGGCCAACGTCGGCCTGTTCGGCCTGATGATACCGCTGCCGGGCACGCCCATCTTCGAGAAATACTACAAGGACCTGGACAAGCCCGGCACGGACTGGTCGAAGTGGTGCGCCCAGGGCCTGGGCGGGCCCTACACGCCCCGGCATACGGCGCTTTCCGGCTGGACGCTGATGTGGCTGACCTTCACGGCGTACCTGCGCTACTACGCTTCCCCCTCGCAGCTGCTGCGGCTGATAGACCTGCCGTCCAGGAATTAGATAGTGTTATAATAGGGACCGATGAAAGCAGCGCTTCTTAACCCCCTCTCCCCGTATTTCGAGCGCAGGCGCTTCGCCAGGCAAAGCTCCGCCTTCCCTTCCGGGCTCGGCTATATAGCCGGCTACCTGCGCCAGAAGGGGCACACCGCCGCCATCTATATCCCCGACACCCGCAGCATGCCGATGAAGCGCGTCTGGGCCCGCCTGGAGGAGTTCAAGCCCGACGTCATCGGGATCTCCGCGGTAACCTCCAATTTCATGCAGGCGCAGGAAGCCGCGGCCGAGGCCAAGCGCCGCTTCGGCTGCCTGGTGATCATGGGCGGACCGCACCCGACGGCGCTGCCCCGTTCCACACTGGAGAGCCTGCCGGGGCTCCTGGACGCGGTCATCCTCGGCGAGGGCGAGCTGCCCATGGCCGCCATCGGCGAAGCGTTCGACAAGAGCGGCAAAGTGGACTTCGCCGGCATCCCCGGCGCCGCTTTCCTAAAGGACGGCAAATACGTCGAGACCCCGCGACCGGAATTCATCGCGGACCTCGACAGCCTGCCCTACCCGGCCCTGGACCTGCTCGACGGCGGGTTCGAATCCCGCGCCACCGGGAAGATCCTGACCAGCCGCGGCTGCCCCGGGCAATGCACCTTCTGCGCCAACATCGGCCTGGGCCGCAAGTTCCGCCCGCACAGCCCGGAGCGCGTGGTGGCCGAGATCTCGCACATGGTGAAGGAATACGGCACCCGCAACTTCCACATCCACGACGATTGTTTCACCGCCGACCCCGCGCGGGTTGCGAAGATCTGCGACCTGATCCTCTGGAAGGGCCTGCGGATAAACTGGGACGCGGCCGGCAGGGTGAACACGCTGCTCGACGAGGAACTGATAATCAAAATGAAGAAAGCGGGCTGCAGCGCCATGCAGCTGGGCATAGAGACCGGCAACCAGCGCATCAACGACCTCATCAAGAAAGGCACCACGCTGGAGATGGCCGAAAAGTGCTGCGCGCTGCTGCGCAAGCACGGCATCAACTGCTTTAACTCTTTCATCATCGGCAACGAGTCCGAAACCGCGCGGACCGTGGACGAGACCATCGCTTTCGCCAAAAAACTCCGGGCCACTTTCAGCGCTTTCTCGATCCTGAACCCGCTGCCGGGCACGCCCATCTTCGACAAATACTACAAGGAGTTCGACCGGCCCGATACGGACTGGTCCCACTGGACCGACCAGTGGGGCACGCGCCCCTGCGCGCCGCGGCAGACCGCCCTGTCGGCCAGGCAGCTGCAGTGGCTGATGGTCTGGGCTTACGTGCGGTATTACATCAACCCCACCCAGCTGTTCCGGTTCCTGAAGTTCGCCGTGGAACTGACGGCGTCCGAGGGCAAGGAATAAAGCGGCCCAACTTGCTATAATAGTTTTACGGCGATGATGTCCGCCGCCCCGGCCTTCCGGGGGAACCGCCCGGGAAGACCGGACTGATGACCTCTACCAGCGATGGTGGAGGTTTTTTTTATGGAGAAATATGGAACCTGACAAAACGTCTCTGATAGCCGGGCTTTTGATCTTCTCGGCCAGCGTGCTCAGCCTGCGCTTCGGCGTCTCGGTCGCCATCTTCGAAGTGCTGCTCGGCCTGGCCGCCGGCGGGCTGGGGCTGCAGCCGGCCAACTGGATGGTCTACGCGGCGGGCTTCGGCGGCATAGTGCTCACCTTCCTTTCCGGCGCGGAGGTGGACATGAAACTGCTTAAAGATAATTTCCGCCGGGCGGCCACGCTCGGCTTTTTCTCTTTCTTCGCGCCTTTGGCCGGCGGCTACCTTTTCTGCCGCTACGCCGCGGGCTGGAGCGCGGCGGCCTCGCTGATAACGGGCATCGCTCTTTCCGAGACCTCGCTCGCGGTGGTGTATTCCGCCCTCACGGAGACCGGCCTCTCCAGAACCTCCACCGGCAAGGTGCTGATGGTCTGCACCTTCCTCACCAACACGTTCACGGCCCTGGCGCTCAGCTTCGTCTTCCTGCGGCCCAACCTTTACACGCTGCTGTTCCTGGCGGTGTCTGCGGCTTTCCTGCTTTTCGCCGGGCGCTTCTCCCTGGGCGTGCTGCGCCACCCGGCGCTGGCCGGGAAAGTGGTGGAGCCGGAGATCAAGTACATCTTCTTCGTGCTGCTGGCTTTTATCTACCTGGCGGAGCTCGGCGCCAGCCAGGCCATCCTGCCCGCCTTCCTCTTCGGCCTGGTCATGAGCCGGCACTTCAAGGCCCAGCGCAGCACCGCGGCCGTAAAGGAACGCCTGCGCACCGTGGCCTACGCCTTCATCACCCCGTTCTTCTTCATCGTGGCCGGCATGAACGTGTCCCTGCCGTCGCTGCGGGCCTGCGCCTGGCTCTTCGCCGGCCTCTTCGCGGTAAAGCAGCTCTCCAAGTTCGCGGGGGTCTACTTCCTGATGAAAAGATATTTCCCGAAAGACGTGATGCACTCCACGCTGCTCATGTCCACCGGGCTCACCTTCGGCCTGATCGCCGTGCTGTCGGGACTGAAGGCCGGCTACCTGGACCAGGCGCAGTATTCGCTCCTCACGGGCGTGCTGATAGCCAGCGCCGTTATCCCCACCTTCATAGCGCAGAAATGGTTCCCGCCCCTCGGGGACGAGGATCTGGTTTAAATTGTTATAATAAAACCCGTAACGCTTTACCCATGAAAATAGCCCTTATAAGCCCCCCGGCGGCGAAATACAGCACGAAGATGCGCGCGCGCCCTTATCACGCTTTCCCCATCGGGCTGGGCTACCTGGCCGGCTATGTGCGGGAGGCCGGGCATACCGTAAAGATACTGGCGCCCGACCCCTCCGGCATGGAAATGGCGGCGGTGTGGAAATGCCTGGAGGAGTTCAAGCCCGACCTGGTCGGCATCTCCAGCGTGACCCAGACCTTTCTGGCCGCCGGGGAGCTGGCCGAAGAGGCCAAGCGGCGGCTGGGCTGCCCGGTCATAATGGGCGGCGTGCACGTGACCGCGCTGCCGCGCACCAGCCTGCAGCGTTTCCCGGCGCTGGACGCCGTGATACGCGGCGAAGGCGAGCTCCCGCTCAAGGCCATCGCCGACGGTTTCGACAGGACCGGCAAAATAGATTTCTCCGGCGTGCCCGCCGCCTCTTTCCTCAAGGACGGGGAATACGCCGAGAACCCCATGCCGGAGCCCATCGCCGACCTGGACACCCTGCCCTATTTCGCGCGCGACCTGCTGGAGGGCGGCATCTACCAGGGACACACCGGCGCCGACAAACCGATACCGCTCATGGCCATCCTTTCCAGCCGCGGCTGCCCCGCACGCTGCACCTTCTGCGCCAACAGCCGCATGGGCCGCCGGTTCCGCGCCCGCTCGCCGCAGAACTTCGTGGGCGAGATAGAACACTGCCTTAAGACCTACGGCACCAAACATTTCATAGTCTACGACGACTGCTTCACCGCCGACCAGAAGCGGGTCTACGCCATCTGCGACTTGTTGATAGAGAAGAAGCTGGGGATAACCTGGGAGACTTCCGCCCGCGTCAACACGCTGCTCGACGAGGAGCTGGTCCTGAAGATGAAGCGCTCCGGCTGCAAGGGGCTGACCATCGGCGTGGAGACCGGGGACCAGCGCATCAGCGACCTGATGAAGAAAGGCACCACCCCGGCGCAGGCGGAGCTCTGCGCGGCGCTCCTGCGCAAGCACCGCATCCCGTTCTCGGCCGGCTTCATGCTGGGCAACGAGGGCGACACCATGGAGACCGCCAGGGGCACCATAGCTTTCGCCTGCAGGCTCAAGCCCACCATAGCGTTCTTCGCCATCACGATACCCATGCCGGGCACCGAATTGTTTGAGAAGTTCTATAAGGATTATGACCGCACGGACACGGACTGGGCGCGCTGGACCGCGCAGGGCTCGTCGCGCCCGTTCGAGTCCCGTCACACCGTCCTGCCGTCACGCACGCTGTTCCTGCTGCTGGTCTGGGCGCACCTGCGCTTCTACCTCAACCCGCTGCAGTTCCTGCGCATGGCGATGGACCTGGTCGGCACCGAAAATTAAACCGCTCCGCGCCGCGGAGCCGGCCTAGAACAGGCCGGTGATATTCCCGTCCGCGTCTATATCGATGTGCTCCGAAGCGGGATGCTCCGGCAGGCCGGGCATGCGCATGATATCGCCGGTGATGGGGATGAGGAAACCCGCGCCGGCGGCTATCTCTATCTCGCGCACCGTCACCACGAAATCCTTCGGCCGGCCTATCAGGTCCGGGTTGTCCGAAAGGGACTTCTGGGTCTTGGCTATGCAGATGGGCAGCTTGTCGAGGCCCAGTTTTATTATTTTCTCCAGGTCCTTCTTTGCCTTGGGGGTATAGTCTATGTGTTTGGCCCCGTACATCTTGCCGGCGATGGCCTCTATCTTTTTTTCCACCGGCCATTCCCATTCGTAGATGGGCTTGAAGGAGCAGGCCTGGCTTTCCACGGCCCTGGCGACAAGGCCGGCCAGCTCCACGGCCCCTTCCCCGCCCTTGCCCCACACGTCGGCCACGGCCACCGGCACGCCCAGCTCGGCGCACTTGGCCTTCACCACGGAGATCTCGGCCTCCGTGTCGGAGGTGAACAGGTTCAGCGCTATCACCGGCGGCAGCTTGAACTGCTTCATGTTCTCCACGTGCTTTTCCAGGTTCTCCAGGCCACGGCGCACAGCTTCCGGGTCGGGGCGGTTCAGCTCCTTCAGGGGGACGCCGCCGTGGTATTTCAGCGCGCGCACGGTGGCCACCAGCACGGCCGCGCCCGGGCATAGCCCGGCGTAGCGGCATTTTATGTCCAGGAATTTTTCCGCGCCCAGCTCGAAGGCGAAGCCGGCCTCGGTCACCACGTAATCGGCCAGGCTCAGCCCCATGCGCGTGGCGATGATGGAATTACAGCCGTGCGCGATATTGGCGAACGGCCCGCCGTGGATGATGGCCGGGGTGCCTTCGCTGGTCTGCACCAGGTTCGGCATTATCGCGTCCTTGAGCAGGGCCGCCATGGCGCCGTTGGCCTTCAGGTCCCGCGCGTACACGGGCTTCTTGTCGTAGGTGTACCCGACGAAGATATTGCCCAGCTTTTCCTTGAGGTGCATCAGGTCGTCGGACAGGCACAGCACGGCCATCACTTCGGAAGCCGCGGCGATGTCGAACCCGGTCTCGCGCGGCACGCCGGACATGGTGCCGCCCAGGCCCACTATGATCTTTCGAAGCGACCGGTCGTTCATGTCCAGCACGCGGCGCCAGGCCACGGTGCGCGGGTCCAGCCCGAGGTTGCTGTTCTTGTTCTGCACGTTGTTGTCGATGATGGCGGCCAGCAGGTTGTGCGCTTTTTCGATAGCCGCGAAGTCGCCCGTGAAATGGAGGTTGATGTCTTCCATGGGCAGCACCTGCGAATGGCCGCCGCCGGTGGCGCCGCCCTTTACGCCGAAGACCGGGCCGAGCGAAGGTTCGCGCAGCACGACGGCGGTCTTTTTGCCTATGCGGTTGAGGCCCAGCGACAGCCCGATGGAAACAGTGGTCTTGCCTTCGCCCGCGGGCGTGGGCGAGATGGCCGAGACCAGGACCAGCCGGCCTTTCGCGGCCTTCTCAAGGTTTATCAGCTTGTGCGGCAGCTTGGCCTTATACTTGCCGTAATAGACCAGGTCGTCCTCGGCCACTCCCAGGCCGGCGGCTATTTCCTTTATATGTTTGAGCTTGATGGTGCGGGCTATCTCGATATCGGTAGGCATAGTTTTAATAAAAAAGGGGACAGGCTGCTTTTTCAAAGCAGCCTGTCCCCTTTATCCGTTCAGGCCTGGGCGCCGGCGGCGGGCATGGTGCTGTCCACGAACACACGGGTGGAAAGTTCCTTGTCCAGCATCAGCAGGCCGTCCTTGGATTCGCCGATGAGCTTGAGCTTCTCGGTTATCTCGGAGGAGTTGGCTTCTTCCTCCACCTGCTCGTCCACGAACCAGTTGAGCATGCTGGCGGTGGCGTGGTCGCGCTCGGCCTGGGCGATGTCCACGATATTGTTTATCAGCGCGGTCACTTTCTTCTCATGCTCGTAGGCGGCGGCGAACATCTCGACGGGCGTCTTCCAGTCGGTTTTCACGCCTTCTATGGCCGGCATCACGGGGTGCCCGGCGCGGTCCAGCACGAAGCGGTAGAACTTCATGGCGTGGGTCATCTCTTCCTGCGCCTGCACGTAAAGCCAGTTGGCCATGCCCTTCAGGTTCATCTCGGTGCAGCGCGCCGACATCCCCAGGTAAAGGTAGGCCGAATAAAGCTCGGCGTTGATCTGCTTGTTGATGGCGGTCTCGATTTTTTTATTTATCTTCATGATTTATCCTCCCGTAAACTATCCCCCGGGGTTTCCCCCTATCTCTAAATGATACAAAAATGAGAGTAATTTGGGTCCTCACAAATTCGGGGCGATACCGAGGGAACCGGAACGCAAAACGCGCTAGGGCACACCGTGCCCGTCGCTCATCCTCCTCCTTCGCCGCTTACGCAAGGCTCAGTCGTCGGAAGGTTTTGCTAACCCGGTTCCCTCAGTATCGCCCAGTCGCTTATCAGATACTATCCCCGCCTCCTTGCGCGTGGAGCGGGGCATTTAGGATAATAAAAGAATGCGCAAGCTGTTCCAAGCGGAAGAACTCCTCGTAAAGGCCGAAAGGGCCGTGGTGGTCTTCCTTATCTTCGCCATGGTGGGGCTGTCCTTCCTGCAGGTGCTGCTGCGCATCCTGTTCCATTCAGGGATAGTCTGGCTGGACCCGCTGCTGCGGCACATGGTCCTCTGGGCCGGCCTGACCGGGTCCGCGCTTGCGGCGCGCTATTCGCACCACTTCGCCCTTGAGACCTTCCTTAAGTTCGCCCCGAAGAAAATGCAGCGGCCGCTGGAGGTCTTCGCGGACCTGCTCACCGCCGCGGCTTCGGGCCTGCTCTTCTACGCCGCGTACAAATTCGTCCGCGACGAGTTCGCCGCCGGGGCGATAGCCTTTTACATCAACCATTTCGGCGTGAAAGGCGGCTGGGCGGAACTGATCATCCCCGTTTCTTTCGCGCTGATAGGCGTGCACACCATCATCGGCATCTTCCGGCCGGAAGACGCCTCGGAAGGCGGCCTCTGATGCCCATCCTCGCGGGCCTGCTCATACTGCTGCTCGCCTTCCTGGGCGCGCCGGTCTTCACTCTCATCGGCGGCGGGGCCATCTTCTTGTTCGCGGTGGCCGGCATCGATTCCTCCGCGGTCATCGTGGAGATGCTGCGCCTGGCTTCCCTGCCGGCGCTGATCGCCATCCCGCTGTTCACCTTCTCGGGCTATATGCTGGCCGAGAGCAAGGCGCCGAAGAGGATGCTGGAGCTGGCGGAGGCCCTGTTCGGAGCGCTGCCGGGCGGACTGGCCATCGTGGCGCTGTTCACCACGGCGCTGTTCACGGCTTTCACCGGCGCTTCGGGGGTGACCATAATCGCGCTGGGCGGCCTGCTCTATCCGATCCTGTCGAAACAGGGCTACCCGGAAAAATTCACGCTGGGCCTGTTGACCACTACGGGCAGCCTGGGGCTGCTGTTCCCGCCGAGCCTGCCGATAATTCTTTACGGCCTGGTGGCCAAGATAGATATCGACAAACTTTTCCGGGCCAGCCTCCTGCCGGGCATCCTGCTGCTGCTGGCGCTTTCGGTCTACGCTTTCTACACGGCGCGCAAGGCCGGGATAAAGCCTATCGGCTTTTCTTTTGCGGAGCTTAAGCGGTCGGCCAGGGCCATGGCCTGGGAGCTGCCGCTGCCTTTCCTTATCATAGGCGGCATCTACAAGGGGCTGTTCACGGCCAGCGAGGCGGCTTCGGTTATGGCCTTCTACGTGCTTATCGTGGAGGTCTTCGTCTACAAGGATATCGGGCTGGTGAAGGACGTCCCGCGCGTGGCGGTCAAGAGCATGCTGCTGGTGGGCGCTATCTTCATGGTGCTGGGCACGGCGCTGGGCTTTACCAACTACCTGATAGACGCGCAGATCCCGGACGCCATCTTCGCCTGGCTGCACGCCTACGTGCCGGGCAAGGTGCTGTTCCTGGTGCTGCTCAACGCCTTCCTGCTCGTGATCAACATGATCGAGATCTTCTCGGCGATCATCATCGTGGTGCCGATCATCGTGCCGGTGGCGGCGCAGTACGGCATCGACCCGATCCACCTGGGCGTGATCTTCCTGCTGAACCTGGAGATAGGCTATATGCTGCCGCCGCTGGGGCTGAACCTGTTCCTGTCCAGCGCCCGGTTCAAGAAGAAGCTGCCGGTGCTGTACCGCGCCATAGTGCCGTTCATGCTTATCCTGCTGGTCATGCTTGCGCTGGTGACCTACCTCCCCTCCCTCAGCCTCATCGGAATCAAGTAACTTTATCTTCGGGGTTCGGGCCTGCCCGGGGTATGGGTTCTTCGGGCACGCTATCGGCCACACCGTGGCCGCGCTCGCCACTCGGCCTCGTCGCTTACGCAAGCCTCGGCCTCCGTGACGGCCCTCAAAACCCATACCCCGGGCAGTCCCTCCGAATTTGCGCAGCCTGGCAGGCGACACGGGGACCGGGTTAGCAAACCCTTCCGGAGGCCGAGGCTTGCATAGCGCCGAGGCCGGAGGATGAGCGAGGCACGGT
>Ga0209417_1005769_pt1 | contig 13353 bp, 9 predicted proteins | sample RifGroF2_FD_184002 | JGI IMG/M metagenome (GOLD analysis project Ga0209417, IMG submission 184002) | Groundwater microbial communities from Rifle, Colorado, USA - Groundwater F2 (SPAdes) (version 2) | ecosystem: Environmental > Aquatic > Deep subsurface > Groundwater | place: Rifle, Colorado... | reverse complement strand
GGGCCGGCGGTAAGCCGCACCAGGTCTACATAATCAGCCGCTTTCGGCTGGCATTTCCAGAAGCTCAGCAGATCAGGTTCGTTCCAGACTTCATAGTGGGTTACGCGGTTGCGGAAATGTTTCACCAGTGCGCGTACGTAGTTCTGCCATCCCTGCCGTTCCTCAGGCGTGTGGATCGGAGGAAAGCCGACACCAAACTCATTGCATCCCTGATAATTCGGGGATATTCCCGCCGGCGAGGTGTTAATATTCTTCGTATAGACCGGATTGCCGTAGCTGATGCTCAGCCAAGGCTGGACGCCTTTCTTGATGAGCTTGTCCACAATATGGTCGAGCCATGTGAAGTCATAAATGCCGACCTTCTTTTCCGTCCTCGCCCAGCCGGACTGGACGCGCGCCCACTTGACACCGAGATCCTCGAGGACAGGCCACGCCTGGTTGATGTCCCACATGTCGCGGTCGAGGCACTCGAACCCTACGCCAAGTCGCGATGATGCAATTCCAGTGCTCTTACTGTTCTTCAATTTTCCCAGATATTCCAGATTGCCGTATCCGCTGTATTTCATTTTTTTCTCCAATTTCTTGTTCCATCTTTTTTGTGACGAGTCCATTCTACCATGGCGGTATTCCGATTGAAAGAATAAATTGGTCATTATTGACAATAGAACTTGTATATTTGGGACAACATGGTTAAAATAGACCATTGATCCACTGGCAATGGGCACCTCTAAAGCTGTCTACTATACGCATTATTTTTAGTCTGTTTTGAATTCTTTATGTGGTGTGACGAACAGCTGTAAAAACAAAGCGGTGAATAATCACCGCAGTCCAAAGTCAGGCCGGAGCGCCTGACGTAAAAGAAGAACCGCAGGGCATGGCAAAGAAGTCAAATCACAATGACGGGCTAATCAACATCGAGGTCTTCATCGGTGGTGCGCCATTGCTTGAGATCAGGCTGTGCGAAGGCCTGCTGGAGTTCGGACAGAGCCATCCGCGCTGGCGTTTCTCCATGCGCAGCGCCAGCTTCAAATACACGGAAAAATGGTTGAAGGAACACAAAATATCCGGTGTGATCGTTTTGATAAATTCAGAACCGATATCAAAGGTGCTCAGTGCCGCCAGAATTCCTTGGATTGACCTCTTTCCATCAAAACCGGTTCCTCATCCGAGTGTAAATGTTGACGATTATGCCATCGGACGCATGGGCGCGGAATTTTTCATTGGGAAAGGACTTCTGCGCTGCGCCTTCTGCGGCATTGGGACGATCTGGAGCGACAAACGCGCCGCAGGTTTCCGCGACAGGCTTTCTGAAGCCGGAAGGGATTGCGAATTTGCGGACATTCCAATTGATCTGGGCCTTGACTGGGGATTTGCCGCAAGTTCTGAACGCCTCCTGAACAAATGGATCTCCAGCCTGAAACATGGTACGGCCGTGATGGCCGCACACGACGTAATGGCAAACCGTCTTATCGACTTATGCCTGCGCAGGGGATTGCGAATTCCGCAGGACATTGCGGTATTGGGCGTCGGCAACCATGATCTCCTGTGCAAACTGAGCCCGGTCCCAATTTCCAGCATCGATGCGGCTATACCAAAGGCGACAATTCGTGGAGCGGAGATGCTGGAAGGAATGCTAAAGGGGAATTATCCCAAGGCACCGGTTTTCATAGCCCCGAACGGTGTCGTGGAAAGGGAATCCACGGAAATACTTTCCTACGGTGATGATCTGGTGGCAAAAGTGGTCTCACATATACGAGAACACTCCTGCAACAGGAAAATAGTTGGGAGCCTGCCTAGGACGTTCTCGGTGTCCAGGCGTACCCTTTCCCGGCGTTTCGCAAAATATGTCGGCCATTCACCAGCCGAAGAAATCCGCAAATCCCGTCTGAACCATGCACAGCGCATGCTCAAGAACACCAGAATGTCCCTTACTGAAATTGCCTACGCCTGCGGATACACCGATCTCTCGCACATGTATCGGCATTTCCGCGAAGACCTGGACACTACGCCAAAGTCATTTAGAAAGTCCTAGCAATTGCATGGCACCACGAGGTGTAGTGCGTCAGTCTTTACAGAAGTAATCTTGAAATTGTTTAAGGTAGGGCGCGTTCTCCGTAACGCGCCGCCTCAAGAACGCAATGGCACTGAGTTAAGGATTTTTAAGATAAGACAGCCTTCCTCCTTCGCTGAGAAGCTACGGCGGACACGGAAAGGCTGGACTCCAAAATTTGGAGTTCACACTTTAGTGTGCGCCTTATCTTAACGGCATTCCCTCAAGAACGGACACTTCGGATAGGCGTCTCTACTTTTATAAATAGAATTTGACGTGTTACCACTAGGTTCCGTCAATTCATCACCATTTGAAAACCAGAGACATGTACTTGCCAGGATTGTCCCTGAGCCTTAAATATGCGGAAGGGGCTTCTTCAAATGAAACCGGCTTTTCCGCAATGTCGTCGACATTCAGATCCCCGTTTTTAATGTTTTTGATTACAGCAAGCCTGTCGGATACAGTCCTGTCAGCGGGCTTCAGGATCAATGCCCCTTCAACAGGAGGGATAAGATGGTTTTCCTCGAAATAGGTCGCAAGATAGACAATGCGGGGCCAGAAGCCTGCATTCGCCCTTATTGCATCTGGCCTGTAGTCGCAGTCGGCCTTCCTGGACGCCGGCTGCCTCAGAAGGGACGCCGCAATCTTCACTCCCGATTGAGATGAGGACGCTTCAATGACAATGTCAACATGGCATGGACTGAAGGAGAGTATCTTCTCGGCAAGATTTTCTGTTTTCGCATTTATTGCTGCAAACACTCCGAGCTTCCTGGATTTGTCGAGACGGTATTCCTCCATGTCGCAGACAATTACTTTCACTCCATGCCATAGCAGCCATCTTGCGGCGATGATTCCGACAAGTCCCTGTCCTATCACCACGGCAGTTTCACCTTTTGCCGGGAATGCGATCGTTGTGCCGCGCCAAGCGATGGCGGCGACTTCCACAGGAGTGTAAAGCCATGGATCTGATCCCGGTGGCAGTTTCACAAGGGCGTCATATCCCGTGACCTTGCAGCTGTGGTGGCTTGCCTGTCCACCCCACAGGCTTGTGTACCCATCTATCCTTATGGGAGTTCTTCCACTCACAAGCTCGTCCTTGTCCCAGCCTTTGACATCCTTTCCTACCTCTATCACCTTTCCAACCCATGAATATCCGGGAATGACAGGAAATTTGCCTTTCGACTCCTTTGCTCCGGCGAAGATTCTCAGTTCGGTACCTGGGGATACGAAAGAAAAAACAGTTTCTGTCAATACCTCATCAACTCCGCATTTCGGCAGCTCGAAATTTTTCACTGCCGCCTTGCCGGGCTCCTCAAATACAATTGCGTTCATTTTATTTTGCATACCATCTCCTTTTATTTAAATGCTATCACAATGTAAAAATCTTTATCGTAATATGACTGCCATTGTCGGTCGAGTTACCTGGCCATCAAGGTCTTGATTTCGAACGGGCGGAAGACCACGTGGCCGCCAGTCAGCGGCACGCAATTCTCCTCCATCAGATCGGTTTCGAACCAGCGCTTGCCTTCTATGTCAGGCAATGTGATGGAGCTCTCCCGTCCCGTGCTTTCGAAACAGCGGAAAACGATGCCTGCTCCGCTTTTCTCGGCCGGCTTGACATTGCCCAGGATGACCGTGCTTTGCGTGCAGTCCGGCATGGGCGGCAGGGACAGGCCGGGTGTTTCCGAAGGTGTCGAGAAGCCCACGGCCGTGCAACGGAACGGATGATTCAGTTCCCAGCCGCAGCGCCCTTGAGGGATCGTGCCAGCCACCTGGGGAGCAATGCGGAACCGGAAGCGGTAGTCGCCCAACGGCGGACGCACCGTGCCCTTGCGCGTGCCGTCCTCCAGCACATGCTGGCCACCTGATGTGTGGGAGATGCCGCGGAGCATGCAGTTGCGCAGCGTCCGTTCCTCGAACTCCCACATCCGGTGGTCGGTGCCGATCACGACGCCGCCGGACGGGTCACAGGCTGAAACCCAGTGGTTGACCAAGCGGATGTTGCGGATGCTGTTGTCACTCTTGTCTCCCAGTTCCGGCAGGCTGACCTGTTCGAACGGCATGTCCTTGTTGTAGATTGTCTCGGGATAGCGCACCTGCCCGAACGGCACGCCGTAACGGAACTCCGGCTTCGCCCACTCACGCGGGAACGTGAAGGACTGCTCCAGCCTCACCGGCAGGATTTCCCGCCAGGAAATCGTGTTCTCGATTTCGATCTCCGGCTTGTCGGCATAGACGGTAATCAATTGCACATAGGGCTGGCCATAGAGTTCGCCCTTGATCTCCGCCCGGCAACAGACCGCATTGTGATCCTTGATTTCCACGCTGGTTGCACGCGCAGGGAACACTCGGCCGCTTAATGGCATCTGGCAGATGTAGTCGCCGCCCCGCTCTTCCAGCGCCACCAGCGAGACGTCCTCCAGGATGCAGCGCCGCGCGGTCTTGTCGAATATCCTCAGCGAGCCGGTGATGCGGTCGATCTCCAGACGGAAGTAGGCGTTTTCAACCGTGTCGCAGCCCGTGGGCTGGTTGGCGTTGGCCTTCCTGCGCACACGGTCGTCTTCGATGGTGAAAGGCGAAGCAAACGTCTCCGGTTCTCCGGGTTCCAGGTAATAGACTTTCGCGCCGAATGCCGGAACATCCTTGGCAAGGAATTCCACGGTCACGGTGTCCGCCAAGCCGTTGAGGTGGTCGATCTGTTTGAAAGGCACGGCATGGCCGCGCTCGTCGACCAGCCGGTACGGGAAGGTGCATCCCCAACCGCCGTACGAGGCGGAGGTGCGGCCGAGGATGGCCGCACGCGCCTGAATCAATTCGCTTCTCTGCCAGCCGAGCGGGTTGAAGATCACGATCGGAAATGCATCCGGTCGGGGTGCTGTAGCCCGGGCCGCCAGACGGCGCGCGTACTTGAGGGCGTACTGCCTGGCAACTTCCGCCGCCGCGGTTTTCAGGCGTCGCTTGTCGTCGTCCGCCTCCTCGCCGCCGCAGCCGTTCTGGTTGTGGTCCATCCCGTCGAGCAGCCAGAGCCAGGCTTCGTGCAGCGCATCGCGCGCGTCGTCCTCGCCACCGCTCAGGCAGACCAGGCTGCGGAAAAACTCGGCCTGGAACATCATGGCTTCGCAGGAAACGTCCAACGGCCAGATGTCGGGCCAACTGCTTTCGATGTTGGGCCAGAAGCTGGGAATCTCTCCCGCGCATTCGCCCTCCGGAGCAGGACAGACATTCTTCATGAACTCATGGAAGGTGGAAAACCGCAGTTCGCGCCGGCCTTCGCGGTTCCAGCACAAGATGTTTTCGACGATTGCCTCGTCGATCAGGAAGAGATCGACTCCCAGGTGCATGACCTGCGGATAGTCCACCGCCGAAACGTATGCTTCGAAAGCCTCCTCGCCAGCCAGCATCTTCGAATAATCCCCATGCGCAAGCAGACCGCAGCTATACCCATAATGCCAAGGATAGTAGGTGGGCAGATCCGACCCGTCCAAGCCCTTCCAGCGGATCTGATCGGTATGCGCCGGGCAGCCGCGGGACAGGATCAGCGACTGCATCCCGGCGAGCCGGGCGATCTGCGGCGTCTGGGGGGTCACACCTGGAATGTCGGAGAGGCTCATCACCGGCGAATAGGTACCTACCGTGCTCAGGCAATACTCGCGGCCATAGAAAAGGTTGCGCACGGCCGTTTCGCCGGAAGGCAGTTGCGAGTAGATGATCGAGCGCATGGGAATCAGCTCCAGCCGGCCCTCGTGCGCGTACTTCCGGATGCGTGGCAGATCCTCGGGAAAGCAATCCAGATGATGTGCCAGGAAGTTGGTCGACTCCACCATGAAACGGTATGACTCATACTTTTCCAGCAAATCCAGCGCGGCGCGGATCACCTGGCTTCCCCGGGAGAGGCATTCCTCGCGACTACCGCCCCAAAACAGGTCCAAATGGGAGAACGGCACGAGATAGACGGGCTGTTTTGTCATGGCTTGCTGACCCCGACCTTCTGGTCATTCGTCGTATTTTCCGGCAACACCTCTCCGAGCCATTTCATGAACTTCGCGGGCCACTTGTAGCCTTCGGCATCGGGGGTTTTCGCGGAGAACGCCGCATGGCCGCCCTTTTCAATCTGCCAAAACAAATGGGGGACGCCAACCTTCTCATAGGTATCTGAGATCGCTACGGCCCACGACGTCGGGGCACCTCTATCATCCTTCGCGGAGGCGATAAAAGCGGGTGGAGTCTCCTTGCTGATCGGATAGAAGCTGACGGGCCGGTAGGCCGGAGTGGGCCACGGGCAGAGCATTGCCGCGAAGGCCACCTGGCATCCGGGGCGCTCGAGGATATCCGCATCCTCGGGGTTTCCCGCGTCCGGATGGGTGATCAGATTGAGCACAAGGTTCGCGCCGGCGGACCCGCCCACCGCGCCGATGCGGTCCGGATCAATTCCGTAGTGCGCAGCGTATGTTCGGATGAAACGGATTCCACGCTTGGCATCGAGGAGGGAGTATTGCTCGCAGCTCTTCCAGCCGGGCACCGTGCGGTATTTGAGCATGAACACGACGTAACCGTTCTGCAGGAATTCGTCTGTCCGGACGCGCCAATTGGTTTCGATATTCATGTAGGCTCCGCCAGGACAGATCATGATCGCCTTGCGGTTGGTTCCCGCCTTCAGCGGCTCCCAGGCGACGATCGAGGGGATTCCCCATTGTGCGATGCCCCCATCGTTGTTTGTATTCTGTCCCTTGTGCAGCGGTTCGGGGTTGCCGGGTGCGCCGCCATTTTCCCACAGGCGAAACTCGACGGGCGGGTGTGCAAACTCCGAAGGATACGGACGCGGTGCCGGATTGATCTTGCCAACGCCCACGGGGATGGGCTTGGAGTCGGGTGGAGAGAGGACGTTGTCACGCAATGTCGTCTCCTTCAATTTCGGGGCCAGCTTGCCTGCGGCCCCCTCTTGCGCCTCGGCTCCGGTTACTGCGAGCATTGTCACTGCGGCCATCAACATTTTCAATTGTCGAGTAGACATTTAATATTTTCCTATTTTAGATTCAGTTAGTCTGCATCCGTACGGAAGGGTGAAGCAGGGAGGCCTTCCTTGTTAAAAAGATTCACATGAGGGACATTCTCCCAGCCATACCGCACGGCGACAGGCACCCGCACTTCCTCGCTTGATACCACTACCGTGTCGCCTTTAATCTCGGCCTTCGCCGCGACGAATTTTTTGTTCGCGCCAGCAATTGTGAACCCCTGTAGATCTCCATCTTTTGCCAGAAGGCCGCTTCCAAGATGTTTAAAGCTAAGCACCGCCCGCTCCCCGTCGATTTTTAGCGCATCAAACACAGGGCCTGAGTATTCAATTTTTTCGCCGTAGGCTATCGCGCGCGCTGCCAGAGCCAGCCGCGCACCCACGGGTTCCTTCTGTTTGGGGTGGATATCCGTTGCATCGCCCACGTCTGTAATGACAACCATTGCCGTGTTGGGTGTTTTCTGCCAGCTCAACAACTGCGCTTCGCGGATCGCCGGGGGCAGATTATAAAACGGAGCAACTTGCACAAAAAGGAATGGGAAATCACCCTGACCCCATTTCTCCCGCCAATCGGCGATCAGCCGAGGAAAGAGCGTGCGATACTCCGGGCTCTGACCTGCATTGCCTTCACCCTGATACCAAATCACTCCCTTGATCGCGTAGGGCATTAACGGTGCAATCATGCCATTAAAGAGCACCGTGGGCTTGTTGGGATGCCCCTCGGGAGACATCGGCACACTGGGCCTGGGTTGGACGGGCTTCGGCCGTGGGATGGCGGGCTTTCCTTCCAGCTTCAGCTTTTGATTTTCCGCGGTCCACGCCTTGAGGATTTCTTGATAGGCGACGCCCACCTCGACATCCCATTTTTTGAGCTTCTCCTGGTAATCAGCCAGTTCGCCGGGATAGGTTGCGCTGGCTTGCGCATAATTGGCAGCGAGTTTGTTGGCTTCTTCTACGTAATGGTGAAGCTTCTCTTCCTTCTCCAGACCGTCGAGACTCGTCCACGCCTGCGCGGATGTTGCGCCATACGCACTGCGAATCAATCCCACCGGGACGCCCAGTGCCTTGTGAAGATCCCTTCCAAAATAATAGCCAACCGCCGTAAAATATTTGGAGCTTGCCGGCGAACATTCCACCCACCTTCCCTTGACTTCCGCCAAGGGTTGAACGGAGTTCTTCCGCTCAACATTAAACGTCCTGAGTTTAGGATAGTTTGCCGTGGCGGATTCCGTCGCCGCATTGGCATCAAACTGAAGCTCAAACCCCATATTGGACTGGCCTGAGCAGATCCAAACCTCGCCCACCAGCACATTATTGAGCGTGATCGTGTTCTCCCCTGCAACAGTCAACACGAACGGCCCACCCGCCTTGTGTGGCTTGAGTTGAACCATCCACTTTCCGTCTTTAGCAGTAGCTGTTGCACTCTGTCCATCGAACTGAACCGTAACCTTCTCCCCCTCTCCGGCCGTGCCCCACACCGGCACATTCGCCTCCTGCTGCAACACGGCGCCGTCGGTAAAAATGGGATTGAGTTTTACTTCTGCCCATGCGCTGGAAGAAAGCCCGGCTGCCCATAGCACAAGCGCCCGTAAGATGCCGGCATTCCAACGTTTCGTCATCATGGTTCGTCTCTCCTTCTCTTATTCTGGTTCAGTGCAGCGCACTTCCTCGCATTCGTGTATTCCTCGCCAATCCTCTGAATAGGGTGAGCTTCGTCGTCCGGCAGGCAACGGCACGCAATGTTCCTCCAAATCGAATCCTTCGATTGAGGGAAGGCACTATCGGTCATTTTTCCGAGCTCTTCGTGCTTTCCGGCAATGTCTTCCCGAGCCATTCCATAAACAGCGTGCGCCAATTGGAAACTTCGGCGTCGGGCTTGCTCGTATCGAACGCCCCATGATTGCCCTTTTCGATCTGGAAAAGGAAGTGGGGTACGCCTGCCTTCTCGTAGGCGTCTGAGATCGATACGGCCCACGACGTCGGCGCTCCGGTGTCATCCTTTGCCGTGGCGATAAAACTGGGGGGGGTATCTTTGCCGATCGGGTAATCGCCAACCCGTCGCTTGCCCGGGAACCACGGGGAAAGCATCGCCGCAAAAGCCACCTGTGATCCGGGGCGCTCGAGGATATCCTCGTCCTTGGGGTTCCCTGCGTCCGGATGGGTGATCAGATTGAGCACGAGGTTCGAGCCAGCGGATGAACCCGCCACGCCGATGCGATCCGGATCAATCCCGTAGTGTGAAGAGTAGGTTCTGATGAAGCGGATTGCCCGCTTGGCATCCAGAAGAGAGTATTTCTCGCACTCCTCCGAGCCGGGCACCGTTCGATATTTGAGCATGAATACGATGTAACCATCCTGTAAGAATCCGTCCACCTGCGGGCTCCAATCGGTGCAGATATTCTGGTAGGCGCCGCCGGGACAGAACATGATCGCCTTGCGGTTGGTTCCCGCCTTCAACGGTTCCCAGACGACGATCGAGGGAATGCCCCAATTCATAATGGCCGCCCCTTTTTTGCTAGCCAGTTGTCCCTTATGCAATGCCTCGGGGTTGCCGGGGGCACCGCCATTCTCCCACAAACGGAATTCGACGGGTGGTTTTGCAAATTCCGAAGGAAAGGGGCGCGGCGCCGGATTGACCTTGTCAACCCCCACGGGGATGGGCTTGGAATCGGGTGGGGAGAGGACGTTGTCACGCAATGCCGTCTCTGGCGATTTCGGAGCCACCTTGCCTGCGGAACCCTCTTGCGCATCGGCTCCGGCTACTGCGAGCATTGTCACGGCGGCCATCAACATTTTCAATTGTCGAGCAGACATTTAATATTCTCCTGTTTTAGATTCAGTTTCACTGCCGTCCCATGGATGATTGGCCTGCCCATGCCGTACGGCCAGGGATGACTGGATTGATGGATGGTTGGGTATCAAAGAGATAAGACTGAAAACAGCCTGGATAAATTATCCGAAATGCCTTTCTAGTAATTCTCATGTATCTCCATGACTTCTGTGTTATCTTGAACTCAAACCCAATCATCCATTCATCCAACAATCCATCCATCCGTCATCCTGTGGGATGCCTCTGATATATTTTCCATTTATATTCTTCCTACCATTTATAATACTGGATGGGGATGAGGGGGGATCCGAAAAATTCATACTTCTCATAGAGCCAGGAGAATGCCTGGTTTTCAACATGGCTGTCAAGGTAAAGCAGGTTGAGGCTGTGACCATGTGACAGGGAAAATGCCTTATAGTCCGCGCGGAACCAGAAGTTCGTGTTTGTCGTATGGTAGGAGGCGTCACCAAAGACCAGCATGTTTGAAGGCTTTGATATTCGCTTCCGGGAGAGATGTCCTTCCGATACAGTTGCGAAAAGTCCGCATTTCCAGGCGATTAATGAATGATGACTGGAATACATCCTGTTCCATTTCGGACACCTTGCCACTAAGGGAACACTTGTACTTGTGGCTAGGGTCTGGTTGGTATAGTGTCCAACTTCAATCTGAGGTTGCCAGTCATTTGCTCCTGAAGCATTGTTCGATTGCAGCGGAAACATTTCATCCCAGTCTCCGAGATATCCCTCGATGGCGTATCCGCATTGTTTCAGGTTCGAGCAGCAGGCGGTTGAATTTGCCATCTCCCTTGCCTGTTTTAATGCCGGCAGAAGCAGGGCCGCAAGAATTGCGATTATCGCAATCACCACCAGGAGCTCAATCAGGGTAAATGGATTGTAATCCTTCTGGCGTCTTTTTGTTTTCATAAGATTTCCTCCAATAACTTTTTGCATCAATTACCGAGTTCCAGGCTACCAGGAAAAACAGCGCTTGGGGATTAAAGTGCTATTTCCAACCATCTCATATCCTTCATAGAGCCATGAATAGGACCTGAACTCCACGTGGCCGTCGAGAAATAGAATGTTGATACCTCGGCCATGAGTCAGGCGAATGGCCCTATAGTCTTCACGGAACCAGTGATACACCTTGGTTCTTTCACTAAAGACTATCATGTCCGAAGGTCTTGAGATGCGCGTCAGATATATTGGATTGTGGCTTGGCCATCTGAAAAGCCCGTATCCTTGCACGGCATGGGCATGAGAGGCGTAAATCCAACCGGTCTTTGCGCATTTTTCAAATACAGGAGTGTCATTGGGGTGGTCGAAGTAGTCAGCAATGACGCGCAGAGGCAGGGCGACATGACTCGAATCATATTCCTGCAGCGGAAACACCCCGCCGAAATCATCAAGATAACCCATGAGGCCAAGTCCGCACTGTTTCAGGTTGGAGGAGCAGAGGGTGGTTATTCCCATATCCCTCGCCTGCTTCAAGGCAGGTAGAAGGAGGGCTGCAAGAATTGCGATTATCGCAATCACCACGAGCAGTTCGATTAGGGTAAATCGAGCTACTCTCGCCGTCGCTCCCCGCTGGCGCGGGAAAGCTATGGCGGGCACGGCGACCAGAAGTTCGATGAGAGTGAATGCCTTTTCACCTGCTTGTTCTTTTACTGCCCTCATGACTTCACCTCATTTATTTTCATAGGAAATAAGAAATTATAAATATCATTCAACTCAAGATTCGACTACTTCGCAGCTCCTTCAGCCTTCCCTGGGAATGTCTTATTGAGCCATTCAACAAAACGTTCGCGCCAATGGGAACCTTCTCCGGTCGAATCAAAGCTGAAAGCGCGATGCCCGCCTTCTTCTATCACCCATAGATTGTTCTGGACTCCGGCCTTCTCATAGCTTTTCGAGATTTCAACGGCGAATTTCGTAGGCGCGGCCTTGTCATCCTTAGCAGAGGCTATGAAGGCCGGGGGCGAATCCTTCGAAATAGGATATTCTCCGGCCGGACGGCTGGTCGGCCATGGACACAGCATCGCTACAAAATCGGGACGGCAGCTTTTACGCTCGATTGGATCGGCGTCTTCAGGCTTTCCATTGTCGGTATGACTCGACAGATTGAGCACGAGATTGCCGCCGGCAGACCAGCCGACTACGCCGACCTGCTTCGGATCAATTCCCCACTCTTCAGCATGATTACGGACAAGACGGACTGCGCGCTTTGCATCGACAAGGGCATCAATCTCAGCCTGCTTCGGGTTCGGAACCGTGCGGTATTTCAAAACGACTACTACAAAACCATCCTTCAGAAAAGGATCCAAGGTTCCATTCCCGTTATCAACTGATGCCAGTGCCTGATAGGCGCCTCCCGGACAGAGTATCACCGCCTTGCGGTTCTTCTCATGATTTAACGGCTTATGAAGAATAATGGAAGGAATCCCAATCCGGCTGATGAGCTGGACTCCGCCTTCCCCAACTCCGGGCCAGGCCTTATGTGCTCCCTCAATCTGTCCCGGCGCACCTTTTTCCCACAGTAAGATTTCGGTTGGTGCTTCACCAAAAGATGAACCTTTAATCTTTGATGTCGGCTTAGCCGGCGGTGCGGAATTCGCAGGAGGAGCAGCTGGCTTGTCCACCCGAGGCGCTGGAGCTTCCTTCTCCTTCACAATCTCAATTTTCGGCCCCATAAGGTCCGCGGCTTTGTTCTTGTCGTCAGCCCAGTCGGAGGTTAAATATGCATTGACACATACATAGGCGGCCTCGTTCCGTATCTTGTCGTTCAGCTCGAATTTCCCCTTGAGGACTATTGCCCCGCCCTTGCTAAGTTCGACCGAGCCGAAGTGCGAAAGATATCCGCCCCATTTCTCCTTGCTGCTCCAAAACAGATGGACGGCGAGTTTGCTGGCCTCCCAGTTCCTCGTGGTCTCCTTGAGATTCTTAGGCTCGATTTTGATTTCGAACTCCTTGCCGGGAGTACAGGTCTTTGGACATACAAGCACGCACCAGTTGAAGTCCGTGGTCGTTGTCGATGAAGACTCCTCTTTGCCTGATCCTCCCGCTGTGGACTGAGAGAACGCATCGGATATAAGAACTGTGGAAATAAGCAGAAAGGAAGCTGTGTATACTCGTCGCATGAATCCAAGTTTTTTAAGAATTTCAGCCGATCTCAATTTTTCCTTCTTCATATATCCCCGCCTTCCATATTTCATTTAATTATTTCAATCCTGATTGAATGTCTCACAGGCACGACAGCTTTCTCAACAGCTTCGGCCAACGCTGCATCTTTCTTTAGCACCGCCTCCTTCAAACGTTCCAATGATGAACCGGCATCCGGATCAATTGCATGGAGTTCCTTGATATCATTCTGCTCGCCGGGATCAAGACCACCTATTTCCTTCTTCATATCTTCCTGCAATACCGGCAATCTGCTCAGGATATAAGCATATTGCCTCGTCTCCCATT
>Ga0209417_1005764_pt1 | contig 13356 bp, 12 predicted proteins | sample RifGroF2_FD_184002 | JGI IMG/M metagenome (GOLD analysis project Ga0209417, IMG submission 184002) | Groundwater microbial communities from Rifle, Colorado, USA - Groundwater F2 (SPAdes) (version 2) | ecosystem: Environmental > Aquatic > Deep subsurface > Groundwater | place: Rifle, Colorado... | reverse complement strand
GTTTATACCAGTTGATGAAAATGGTAAATTAGTTATTAAAGATTATAATGTTGAAAATACAATGAATGAATATGAAAATAAAGCAATGTATAATGACAATAATTTATTAATAGAAAAATATTTATATTTATTAGCTAAATATTTAAAAATAGCAAATGATGAATATATAGATAATTATTTAAAAAATATTTTTGGATCAAAACTTAAGAATATAGCAAAAAATTTATAAAGGAAATGTATTTAAAATGTAATGTTGAGTAAATAGTTAATAAAAATAATAAAACAAATAGGGTTTGCTAGATATATTTAGTAAACTCTATTTATAAAAATAAAAATTATAAAGAATAAAAATTAGATATAAGACTATTGTAAGTATTTGTTTTGATTTATTTTTATTGAATATATTAGGGAATATAGATGGTGATTAGGTGGGTTAGTGATTAAGTAGTTTTAGTTAATTAATAGATTGATAAAATAATAAAAATATAATAAAATAACATTGGAGAACTTGCAAGTTTATACATATGTATGCGTAGCTACGCCTCCTGACGAGGAGGATAATTGAATTGGGATTGATTAGTAAGGAAGTTGAGGTAAGATGGAATTTTAAAACAAAACAATGGTATATCAATAAAAATTATCCATTTACTAAAATGGGTGATAAATTTATAGTTAAAATAGAAGATTTAACTAAAGGAAGTGGTATTTTAGTTAAAGTAAAATGTGATAATCCTAATTGTGAAAATCCATATTTAAAACCCATGACATATGATACGTATAATAGAATTGTTCATGATGATGGAAAATATTACTGTTTAAAATGTGCAATAAATTTATATGCAACAGAAAATATGAAGACAACAAAATTATTAAAAACAAAATCTTTTGAACAGTGGTGTATAGATAATAATCGTCAAGATGTATTAGATCGTTGGGATTATAATTTAAATAATTGTAGACCAAATGAAATTTGTTATTCTACAGGTTGTAAAAGATATTTTAAATGTCCAAGAGGTATTCATGAAAGTGAATTAAAAAAAATAAGTAATTTTACTAGTGGTAAAGAAGGTAGTATGAAATGTAATGCGTGCAATAGTTTCGCTCAATGGGGAATAGATAATATTGGTGAAGATTTTTTAGAAAAATATTGGGACTATGAGAAGAACACAATTTATCCATTTAAAATTGATTCGAGTGCCAGTAAAAAAGTATATATTATATGTCAAGTAAAGGAATATCATGAAAGTTATCCTATATCACCATATAATTTTATTAAAAATAAAAGATGTCCTTATTGTGTAAATAGAAAAATTCATCCTTTAGATTCATTAGGTAAAGTATTAGAAGATAAAGGATTATTATATTTATGGTCTAATAAAAATAAGAAAAGTCCATATGAATATCCACCTTGGAATAAAGAAAAAGTTTATTGGAAATGTCCAGAAGGTAAACATGAAGATTATAAAAGAGAAATAGGAGTATCTAATTCATGTAATTTTAAATGCCCAGAATGTGTAAGAGAAAGAGATGAATCATTTTTACAAGAAAAAGTTAGATTATATTTAGAATTATTAAATTGTACAATTTTACATGAGAATAAATGTACAATTATTTCTAAAAACCCTAAAACAAAAATGAATTTACCTTATGATAACGAAGTAAAAGAATTAAAATTAATTATTGAAGTACATGGAAAACAACATTATGAAATTACTAGTTATACAAAACAAACTGCAATAAGACGAAATACTACTCCAATGTATGAATTACATTATCAAAAAGTTAAAGATAGATATAAACGTATGTTTGCCAAATCACGAGGATATTTTTATTTAGAGATACCTTATTGGAATGATGATAAAGAAAAAAATTGGAAGAAGTTAATTGATAATAAGATTAGTGAGATTAATAGGATTATTAATATAAAATATATAAAACAACAAAATAAAAGTGCTTAAATACATAAAATAAAATTATAAAAAGGAGGTGATTTCTATCTACATCCCGTGGTGGGCATTTCTAATCTTATTTATTTGTTCAGGATTTGGTTATGCATATTATATTAATCGTAAGGCATATCACCCTTACGATTTTATGACACCTATGTTAGTATTAGCAATAGTTATAGGGACTGTATTAATAAGTATAGCATTTTTGATTGGTAAGTTTTTGTGTTGATATTGATAGAATAGTAAAATAAAAATAATAATGTAAAAGGAGATTGAATTACATATGAAAATTATTAAACCAAGTTATGAGATTATGACTAAAATTAACAGAGAAGAAATTTTAAAAACTTTAGAAATGGCAGGAAGAACTTGTTATAAAAGTGAAGATAAAATTACTGAAGAATCAGCAAGTAAATTTGTGAAAGTGCTTATTAAAAGTGGTCATGAAGCAATGATTGAACATTATTCTCTAACAATGAAGATTATTTGTGACAGAGGAGTTACACATGAAATTGTAAGACATAGAGTTGCTAGTTATGCACAAGAATCTACAAGATATTGTAATTATGGTCAAGATAAATTTGGAAAACAAATTACTTTTATTCTTCCTAATTGGTTTGAATATGGATGTTCTACATATGAAGATATTTTAAATGGTAAATATGAAAAAGTATTTATTAAGGATGCAGAGGCAGAATGGATTCAACAAATGGCATCAGCAGAATCGTCTTATATTCGTTTACTAGACTTAGGATGGACACCTCAAGAAGCACGTTCTGTATTACCTAATTCACTTAAAACTGAAATAATTGTTACTATGAATATGAGAGAATTGAGACATTTTCTTAGACTTAGAAGTGCTAAAGTTGCACATCCACAAATAAGAGAAATTGCTATTCCATTATTAGAGGAATTAAAAGAAAAATTGCCTGAAATTTTTGGTGATATTGAAGTGGTTTAGATGGATAGAAGGATATAAACATGGTGAACAAATTAAAGGTATTCCTATTGCTGTTTAGATAGTGGTAGGAATATGAATATAATATTAGGGAGGAGAATAATCTAAATATATGCATGTAATTTTAATTAGTGGCAAATCAAATACAGGGAAAGGCGTTTTATCATCAATAATTGAATCAAATCTAATAAAACAAAATAAACATGTTATCAGATGTAGTTTATCAACATACATAAGGAATGTTGCGAAAGAAGATTATTATTGGGATGGTATAGATACATTAGAAAGTAGAAAATTTATGGCAGAATCATATAGAATTGGCACAGAATTTTATCCTTATCATATGGCAAGAAGAGTATGGGAAAGAGATATTAAACCATATAGCAATAAAGATACAATTGCTATTGTAGAAAGTTTTAGGGAAAAGGTTAATTATGATTATTTTTGTAATCGTTTATTAGATAAAGGTATAATTGATAAAATTACAACTATAAGAGTTATAAGACCAGATTTTAATGCAATTCAGGATAAAGATATGGAAAATCATGTATCTGAGTCTGATGTAGATAATTTTAAATTTGATTATGTTATTGAAAATAGTGGTACGATTGAAGAATTGTATGAGAAGTTAGACGGATTGGTTGGTAATATTATCAAAGGAGAAAATTAATGAGTAAACAAAAAACAATCTACCTAGATTTAGATGAAGTTTCAGTAGATATGCTTTCTTATCTATGTATTCAATATAATAATAAATTTAATAAAAATTTAAAAGTTTCAGATATTAAAACATATAATTTACTACAATACATAGGTGAAGAAGATATTCAATTAATTAGAGAAAAAGGGTTTTTTGCAAATTTAAAACCAATCAAAAACTCAATAGAAACAATAGAAAAATTAATTAATGATGGTCATATGGTTTTTATTATTTCTTCACCAATGAACGAATTCAGTGTATTCGAAAAGTATTTATGGTGCAAAGAAATTTTACCATTCTTTGATATTAGAAATTTAATTCTAGTTGGTAATAAAAGTGAATTATTAAGTAAGATTGATGGTGAAAATAGTGTGTTATTTGATGACTGTCCTGCTTATTTGAGAGAATTTAATGGAATTAGGATTGTTATGGATAGAGAATATAATAAAGAATTGGTTGTTGGTGATAGTGTGAATGGTGTGAATTATGTTGATTATAGGGTTAGTGGATGGAATGAGTTTTATGAGATTGTTTGTGGGTTGGAATTAAATAATTAATTAATAGAATAAAAAATAAATTACAATAGGATAACTTGCAAGTTATAAGTGTAGCTACACCTCCTGACGAGGAGGATATTTAGAGTTGGGATTAATTACAAAAGAAGTTGAAATAACATTAAATCCAAATAATATTAATTATTATAAAAATTTAAAATATGAAATACCTAAACATAAAGATAGTAATTATAAATTAAGAATAAAACAAGGAACAAAAATATTAGTTAAAATTGAAGATTTACCTGAAAATAGCAATGCAAAAGTAAATGTTAAATGCGATGGATGCGGTAAGCAACTCAAAAATAAAAGATGGGTAGATTATAAAAAATGTGCTCATGAAAATGGAGAATATTATTGTTTAAAATGTGCTATAAATTTATATGGTAAAGAAAAAACAAATAATACTAAATTAAAAAAAGATAAATCCTTCGAGCAATGGTGTATTGAAAATGATAAACAAAATATATTGAATAGATGGGATTATGAATTAAATAATTGTAAACCAAGTGAGATTATATACAGATCAACTAAGAAATATTATTTTAAATGTCCAAGAGGATTACATAAAAGTGAATTAAAAGATATATGTATTATAACACGCAATGAAACAAAAGCAAAATGTAATGCATGTAATTCTTTTGCCCAATGTGGTATAGATAATCTAGGTGAAGACTTTTTAGAAAAGTATTGGGATTATGATAAGAATAATGAATTAAGAATCGATCCTTGGAAAATAAGTAAATGTACCAATAAACCTAAATTCTATATTAAATGTCAAAAAAATATTTTACATGGAAGTTATGATACAAATTCTAATAATTTTACACAAATTCATAGATGTCCTGAATGCACTAGAGAAAAAACAGAATCAATACTTCAAGAAAAAGTTAGATTATATTTAGAATCATTAAATAAATATACAATATTACATGAAAATAATTGTACAATCATTCCTAAAAATCCTAAAACAAAATATCAATTACCGTTTGATAATGAAGTGAAAGAATTAAGATTAATAATTGAAACACATGGAATTCAACATTATAAATTAAGTAATTGGCATAAACGGCAAGCAAAACATAATAATACTACACCAGAATATGAATTTTATATGCAAAAAGTAAGGGATCGTTATAAGCGAATATTCGCTCAATCTAAAATTAATAATTATTTTTATTTAGAAATACCTTACTGGTCAGATGATAAAGACGAAACGTGGAAACAATTAATTAATGATAAGATTAATGAAATTAATAATATAAAATACATAGAACAACAAAATAAAAGTTCTTAATAAATACATAAATAATAAAAAGGAGATAAATTTGAACGATAAATATTTAGAAACATTTACAAATGAATGTAATGAAGATTGGTGGTTTAATTACAATATAGAAAATGATATGGGTATTATATGGAGTAACGATGATTTAATTATTGATAAGAAATTCTATATTTTTGATGGTATCCATGACCCACAATTAGTATTAAGTGATGAAGAAAAAGATTGGATTAAAAATATATGGAATAAACATGCTAAACCTAAAAGTATATACTTAAATTTAGGCACTAAAATCCAAACAAAGAAAATTACATATCTTGAGAATAATTATTGTCCTATATGCTTAAATCAAAAAACAGAATTTGAAGATCATCATTGTATTCCTGCTTCAGAAGGTGGAAGTGATGATGCAGTTAATATGTTACGTATTTGTAATAGTTGTCATTCACTTATTACTAATGGTTGTGTAGAAGATAGATATATAAGGCATCTAACAGCAATTTATCATCAAATGTTCTTATTTGGAATTAAATTTTATATGATGAATCCACTTAATAATAAAAGATTTGGAAATAAAGATAAAGGTCTTTATTTAAATCGTCCACATATTAAAGAAGTAATTGATTACTATGATGGTTTAGATGAAGAAAAACAAATAGAATTTAATAATAAATTTAAAAAACGATCATTATATTATTATAAATATAATAGAAGTATTGTGAGAAATGTTATTAATGAAAAATTAACAATAATTACCAAGCAAAAATTAGTTAGTTGATTAATATAGTTTTATGAGGTGAGGTTTTTATGGTAATTAATAAAATAATTAATTTTAAAGGTAAAGAGTGTAATTTAACAATTGAAACTCTAGATACAGAAGAAGGTATTCAAAATTATAATAAAGGCGTAGAATATATAATTTCATTACTTAATAAATATAGTCAAATTAATAATAATAAATTAAAAGGAAATGATAATACCAATGTAGAATAACTACATTGGTTATTTTTTTTGTTTACCAAATTGGGTAAAGGGAACGGTGAAAATGAACATAATTGTGTACGCTAGAGTAAGTACAAGTGGTCAATTAGAACATGGATATAGTTTAAATGAACAAGTATCAATATGCAAACAAAAAGCATATGAATTAGGTGCTAGAGATGCAGAAATTTCTATATATATGGATTCAGAAACGGGTGAATTTTTAAATAGGGAAGGATTATCAAAACTTATAGAACAAATTCAAAATGAAGATGTTGATTATGTAATTCTATATGATCCAGATAGATTATCAAGAAGTCTTACAACTGCTCTTGTAGCAATTGACATTATTGAAAAAAATGGAGTAGAAATTATATTTATTAATTCTAACTATAGTAAAACACCAGAAGGTAGAATGTTCTTTCAAATACGTGCAGTATTAGCCGAGTTTGAGAAGGAGAAGATTAAGTCCAGATCGATGATGGGTAAATTAGGTAAAGCTAAGAAAAAATTACTTACTCATAATCCTGGTATGTATGGATATGATTATGATCCTATTAATGATGTTCTTATAGTAAATGAAGAAGAGGCAAAAATTATTAAACTTATGGTTAAATGGATATTTGAAGATGATTCAATAGGTATGGCAAGAATTGCGAATAGATTAAATGAAATGGCAATATTACCACCAAGAGGTAAAAAAGTAGATAAAAAAGAATATGGTGTAGCTTATATAAAAGAAGAAGGTTTATGGCATAAAGCATCAGTTAAAAGAATATTAAACAATTATTCATATACAGGAACATTATTTATTCAAACTGTAGATACTCAAGGTACAAAGTTTAATAAATATAGAAAAGAAGAAGAAAAAATTAAAAGAATAATGAAACCAAAAGAAGATTGGATACCAATAGTGATACCTAAAATTATTGACATTGAAATATGGGATAAATTGCAAGAAAAATTAATAAAAAGAAGAAATTTAAAACCAGGAATATCAATAGAAAATTACTTATTGAGTGGAATGTTAAGATGTGATTGTGGTAGTACCCTTCACGGCAATAGAGTTAAAAAGAAAAACGGTGAAGGTTATCATAAATATTATGTATGTACTGCTAAAAGTCCTGGTATTACTGGAAAAGAGAAATGTAAATTACCAAATATTAATGCTTTATATTTAGAAAATATTATATGGGATGAAATAAAAGAATGGATTAAAAATCCAGAAACATTTAAAAAATTAATTATTAGTAAAGATAACATAGATGAATTAATTAGCGAAAAGAGTATTTTGGATAAGAAAATTAAAGAAATAGAATCTGAAAAAGATCGTTTAGATTTATTATTTATGAAGGGTAAAATTATTGAGGATAAATATGATAAATTAGAATTAGAATTAAAGAATCAAAGTAAATCATTATTAGAAAGATTCACTGAAATTAATAATGAAATACAAACTAAAAATATGAGAATGGAAGATATAGATAATTTATTAAATCATCATAAAAATTTTGATAATATTGATGATTTTAATTTTGAAGAAAAAAGGAAAGTGGTAAGTATATTTGTTAACAAATTAATAGTTTATGATAAATATAATTACAATATTATAGTTAATATTTCATCTAAAAAGTTGGATAGTAGTAACGACTCTTTGGGTGGAAGTTACCACTATCCAACTTTTACTTTTAATATTAATAGTGAAATTAAAAAATAACGTGTCAAGTAATAATACTTTATAGATAGACTATGTAAAATTATTTTATTCTTTAAAATTAAAAATCTAAAATTTTGTTAATTTAGTATGTATAAAAATTAACAAATATGATATAATTAGAATAAGATGATTAAATTAATGATTTTATTAAATTGATGAGCAGGGAGTGATTTATAAAATGAGTGTTGCTGAGAAGGAAATTGGAATGGATTTGGTAGATGATAATGTAGAATGGGAACTTCCTCTACGTCCGTTATATAAAAATGGTGAAATAGTTAGATATACAGGCAATGTTTCACTTGGTACTTTAAGTTCTATGTATCGTGATGGTCAAATTTATTATAATCCTTTAAAACAGAGGGGAATTCGTAAAAATAAGGATGGAAGTACAGAACCATTTATTATTAAATCTAAAATTAAGGAAATTACTACATGTATCTTGTCTAATAAATTTTTTGGTAATTTAATTACTTTAAATATTAGAAAAGAAGAAAATCCTATTCTCCATTTTGATGAAATTTCAGGAATTCTTAGTTGTAAAAATAAAATGGAACTAATTGATGGATGCCATCGTCTAACTTCTGGTTTGTTTATTTTAAATAGATGGGAAAAACTTAAAGAAAAAGATAAACACTTAATTGTAAATCCTTTCCAATATGAAATGATAGTTAGTGTAGATGTGCTAAATGATATAGATTCTTCAGCTCTTTTTAATGAATACAACGGAAAGCAAACAAAAATTGGGAAAAATATTGTTAACTTTTTAGATGTTTATGATTTATCAAATACAGTGGCAAGAAAATTAATAAATGAATCAGAATTAAATGGTAAAATTAAAATTGGTTCTGGTTCAATAAGAGCAAAAACAAATAATGATATTACCACCTTTGCGGTTATTTATGATGGTGTTAAAAACAATTTTAGTAATTTATTATTAACTAGAAATGAAGCAGATAAAGTTGCGGAATATTTAATTTTATTTTGGGATGAATTAATAAATCTCTTATCTGAGTACATGGGCAATATCACAAATCGTCAAGAAATGAGAAATAAAGATTTAACTATACAACAAATAACATTTAATGCGTATTTTGCACTTGCTAGAAAATTATATGGATTAGAAGATTGGCAAGAAAAATTAGCAAAATTAAAAGAACCTGTACAAGTGGATGAATTTAAGGGATATATTTTCTCTAAGGACAACTCTTGGTGGTCAGAATGTTTTAGAATAAAAAATGATATTCCAATGGTTATTAATAGCAGTAGTACGATTCGTGCGGTTACTAAGCATGTTGTTGGATATATTGTTCCAGATGAAAAAGTTAAAAGTTAATAGTGAGAAGATTAACCCTACTCAAATAATAAAAATGAGTAGGGTTAATTTATATTTATTATTTGTCACACATTAAAATAAAAAACAATAAAAATATGTTTTATTTACGTGTTTAAACACGTAAATAAACACGATCTTTTGTATGTTGTTTAATATATTAATATTCTTATAAGAAGAATATTAATATATTAAACAAATAAAAAGTTGTCCAAGTCTAATACACCAATATACCATAGTTATTATTTGTTGTACTACAAATGGACAACTTTTATAAAATTTTACATTTTACAAAGAATCTATTAAATCATTAATTTCTTCATTTGATTTATCATTTTTATTTTTATGTACTTTAATCATCTTGCTAGTTATATTTATTACCTTATTGTTAATTACAGTATTTACTATATTTTTATTATCTTCAATATAATTATCTTTAGAACGTCTTTCTATATTAATATGTTTATAATCACTAACATTAAGTTTCCCTAGTATTTTGGATTTTTCTTCAATTGCTTTATTATGTCTTTCTTCTGCATTAGTAATAATATTATTAGATATAATTCCATTTAATGTAACTTTGATATTTTGTCTTTCTTCTTGTTCCAATATCCATTGACTTATTTTCTCTAATTCTTGTACTACTTTTTCATGAAAAATAATATCATAACTTTTATAATAATATTTAATATTAGTAGTTTTATTTAATAATTCACATACTTTATTGTTAAATTCAGTATACTTATCAAATAAAAATGCATCTCTTTTACTTTCTAATCCCATTTCTTCAAGAATTCTATTTTCCGCATATAATATTTTATCAAGTTGTTCATCTGTTGCAGTAGTATGAGTTTCTTTAAATAATTCTTCTCTTTCTTTTTTATCTGTAATCAAATCAAGTATGTCCATTTCTTCATTATCAATAATAATTTTTTGACAAAATTCAGTAAATCCACATGCAACAGTAGTTACTAATTTCCAACTTACCAAACATTTATTAGACAAAGATGCAAATGCTCTTTCAATTGTATCGTATAAATTTTTATTGTTTAACATATAAAATTCTTTAACATTATCATTGCTAATATCTAAATAATCTGATAATACAATTCTATTAAATTTACCAAAAGTATAATTATCATTAACCATATCTAAAGAACGTAACATTTTATCTCTACTTAAATATATTTTTCTTTCTTGTGTATTTTGGTATTTTTGCACCAATAAATCTAAAACTAATTGTTCAATATACTTACCATAAATATTATTATTACCTTTTGTATTCTTTCTTCCATCTACTTTATCTTTTGGTTCTGAATAAACTTCTGTGAATACAAATTTATTGCCTTGTTTATTGAAACAAAAATATCTTTCTAATTCTTTTAATTGTGATATTTTAGCATTACCTGTTAAAACTTTTTCATCTAATTGTTCGCATACTTTTCTGTAATTAGATATTACATTGTTTATTTCTAGGTATTTCTTTAATTTTTCAATATTCATTTACTAACATCTCCTTTAATATTATTTTTATTTTACTTACTAATCCTTAATAAAAAATCAATAAGTAGAAAGTGTTAAGGAAAACACCTTGTCAGTACGTCTACCTATCTACTTATCTGTGTATACTTCCACACAAAAAAGACACCTCATAAATATAGATGCCTTATTTCTATAGAAGTATAAAATTCAATCAACACAAAAACACATTTCCTCACAAATTCCACTCCAAATCCACTCTAAAACCATCCCAACCTAAACTTATACCTAATCAAAATTATCTCTTGAAATAGCTTTAAAATTTCGCAATATTTAAAATATGGTAAAATAATACAACCTACAAACCCTTGTAAATAGTAGGTTTGTAGGTTGTATAGATTTGATGTGTTTTGTTGGAATTTTGTTTTTGTTTGTATTGATGTATGAAAATTTCATATGAAATCATAATAAAAAACAATCAAAAATATTTTAAAATTTTAGTTATAAACTTATTCTAATTTGAATATATATAAATTGGGTGGGAATAAAAGCAGTAGAAAGGATAAGACATAGACTTCCTTTCACTAAAGTATAACCCTTGCTAATTTATAGTGAGGGTTATACTTTTTTATATTTTTTAAATATTAAATCAAAATTACGACTTTGAATAAAACAACAATTTGGTAACGATATTTTTATATTTATAATTTAATCATTAAACTTTGATAATTTTGGTATAAACATATTAGAAATAATTTCTTTCAATTTATTTATATTTTTTAAAATAAAAATTCTCCTTTGTATTAATTATGAATTATTAATTATTAATAATATTATGAATTATTTAAATTTGACTCCTCTACATTCCATTTAATTACCAAATAAAATCACATTATAAAAGTGGGGGAAGGAGCGAGAGGAGGCAAGGTAAAAGGTAGAGGAGGTTATTTTGTTTCTCCACTAATATTCTCATTGGATTTAACATTATTATCATTATTACTATTTTTATTCATTAATGTTTCTACAGATTTAACACTTACGCTCGCTAAAATTATCCCATTAATGAAATTTATAAAAATTGCTTCACCATTGAATATATTTTCTCCTAAAAAATGTTTAGATAAAAATAGTAAAATTTCAGAAATCACAAAAGTTAAATATTTTGTAGGCAATGTTTTCCCAAACGCTTTTTTATAGATGTTATCTACAATGTCTTTAAAATTTTGTACTAGTAATACTACTACTAGAATTAATCCTCCAATAGTAGAGAGATTCTGAATTGTTATAAACTGTTCCATAATAGAACACTCCTTCCTTTGTAAAATTATTATATTAACTATTTATATTTACCATTTATCTTCTACAACTCTTTTAATAACTTCAAAAAATAACCAGCCAGGAATAGGTGATTCTAAATTCTTTTCTTCTTTCCATATTTCAGGATCATTTATAATACCTTTCTTAGATAATACATCAATCGCTGATACACCTAATTTTTTTTGCCAATCTAATAATACCATGTTATTTAATTCCTCCTTGTTGTTATTTGTGTTATTTGTTTGTTTTTCATTATAATTAACTACTTTATCAACAAACCATTTCTTATCAATACTTGTACCTGGACATGTTTTAGGATTATATTCTCTATGAAAAACAATACCTTTTGTACCTAAATTGAAATAATTAATTCCCCAATTTACAAATTTAATAATAGAATTTAATTGTTCACCTTCTAATTTATCATGTCCTACATCAAAATTACCTATCATTTCAATTGCTAAAAAACATAATGAATTTCTACCTGATATAGATGCTGGAATAATATTAAAATTACGTCCTGTGACCCATTTACCGTCAGGAAGTAAAGATAAATGCTGTCCTATATCCTGCCATTTTAAAGTATTTACATGATAATTTCTCATTCCTTCTTGTAATGCAATACCATTAATACCATTAAAATTAGAATGATCTGGTTTCCATGTGTGATGGATTTGAAATTCTGAGAATTTTCTTGTCCATTTAAAATTTTTGGTATATGTAATTAATTCATCTGTTGTTAATATTTTAAAATTACTCATTTTAATTAATCTCTCCTTTTTATATTATGTTTTTAATAAATTATCAAATTCACCATTATAATACCTTGATGCGAATTCTTCAAATTCATCTTTATTAACATTATATCTATAAGTATTATGTAATAATGCATGTATATTTCTTGTTAAACAAACACCTAACCCATATTTATAATGTAATTCTAAACATTTATCACTTATTAATATTAATTCTTCTTCTGTATATTCATTAATTTTTTCTCTTGTTTTTAAATTTAAAATATCAAAGGTTTCTCTAACAATATAATTAAAATTATGCAAATGATGTATTACGTTTGTTCTATTCTTT
>Ga0209417_1005753_pt1 | contig 13367 bp, 14 predicted proteins | sample RifGroF2_FD_184002 | JGI IMG/M metagenome (GOLD analysis project Ga0209417, IMG submission 184002) | Groundwater microbial communities from Rifle, Colorado, USA - Groundwater F2 (SPAdes) (version 2) | ecosystem: Environmental > Aquatic > Deep subsurface > Groundwater | place: Rifle, Colorado... | reverse complement strand
AATTCCGTTTAAAGTAAAAGATACAGCAACCGGTTCTATAGCATTCCAAGCTCCTCATGCTGATGTAAAGGCATGTGGTGCTGGATCAGATCTCAATTCCAATTATTTTGGTAATGCAGGTCTTGCAGTAGCTACACTTGCAATAGCTGAAGAATCTTCTGATGATACTTCTTCTGTAGTAGAACCAGGTGATGTAGGCATGATCGCAATTGCACTTGTTGCAGTTTTAGCTCTTGCTGGTGTTACAACATTAGCTGTTAAAAAGAGAAGTAGATAATATTTAGTTCTAGTATATTTATACAATTCGTTTATTAAATATATCTCTATTAATTTGCTTTGGTAAATAAACAATAGAATCCGAAGTGAATTGAACTGATCTCAAAAATTAGACAAATTTTTATTAAACTAACATACTGGTATGAGTTCTGTATTCAACAGAGCTCATTCCTTTTATTTTCCGATTATTGTAATAATATATGTAAGCCAGAAGGGAGAGCGAATGTAAGGCAACAATTCTTGGATAGTAATCTGACAGATAAAGTGTCGAATAAGAAATTCAATGCAAAACTTAAAACTATTGCAGAGAAGATAATAAAGAATAACTAATATAAAGGTAGGTGTATATATGAGCCAAATTATAGATTTATGGTCGTTGCTACACTTAGTTCAGGAAAATGTCTTGCAGAACTATGCAGCGGTACTGACCGATAAAAACAAGCTTTCACAGCTTAAATCATATATCTAAAAATACATCAGAGACAACAATTATTCGGTAGAATGTTATTCACTTAAGCAGCTGACCGACCGTATATATTGTGAGATGGCTGAATATTCGGTATTAACTCCTTTTTTAGGTGCAGATAACCTTGAAGAAATAAACATCAATGCTTGGAACGATATAGCACTCACTTATCTTGACGGCAGTATTGTAAAAACAAAAGAACACTTTCACTCGCCTCAACATGCGGTAGATATCATCAAAAGGTTACTCCATCATAGTGGGATGATAATTGATAATGCTACACCTATTGCACAAGGACATTTACCCAAAAATATTCGTATCACGGTATTGAAAGAGCCGCTTGTTGACGAATCGGAAGGAATTACTTCCTCAATACGATTACTTCATACCCAAAGAATAACCCGTGACGAGCTAATCAGAATTGAATTCGCTAACAAGGAAATGATAGACTTCCTCTGTATGTGTATTAGATACGGCGTTTCACTCGTGGTACTTTATGTGAAAAACTCTATGAAGAAAAAATCTTGGGTAATCTTTCTGAAGAACGCTATAAGTAACTTTCTTACAAATATGAGGATGAGCAAGCCGAGTTAAAACAACGCATTAAGCATATAAAAAAAGTTGTTGCTAAAAAAAAGACTCACGAAATGAATTGTGACGGATTTTTGCAAATCGTTAGAAATACAGGTATTCAAGCGCTGACCTCAGAAATTCTTCAATTTATTGATAAAATTGTGGTTCATCACAGAGAAAATCTTTTCGAAGAAACAGTGCAAAAAGTGGAGATTTACTACAAGATGATTGGATTTGTTGAGTTGCCTTCCATGAGTAAAGATGAGAAAGAACGATATGTTAAATATTTCAACAGAACGAAAAAAGACCAAATCGAATGACACAATTTAGCCTTTTCAAAGCAATGAACCATCAAAAGAAGCTATGCCCCTTAGATGGTTCGTTATGGCTGCGGAACTAGGATTTGAACCCAGACAAACAGAGTCAGAGTCTGTCGTGCTACCCTTACACAATTCCGCAATGAACATGTGTTATATTTATACATTTTGTAACACGTGAATTATTCTAACATCAAAAGCTATTATTGTCAAGTAGTTTTAATATAATTTTTCAACTAATCGTGTTGGATTACAATAGATGTGTTACACCTAATGGAGTTGTGGAAAACTGCTATGCAGTTTACACACAATACCACCAGGACGACTACGACTACGAATACCTTCAGCCGATATCGTAAAAAAAGTAGCAAATGAGGGAAGCCTGTGATACAGTTAAGTTGCTAACACCAACTGACAGGAGGCTATCTCATTCGTTATGAACAAGATAACACAAACAATGCTGTTTCGTCAATCCCTTTTAAAGTATGCAGAAAAATATGGCGTAACAAAAGCTTCTATCAAATACAATACCAATCGTCAATACATATATCGATGGAAACGACGATATGACGGCGACATCTATTCTCTCTCCGACAAATCACACCGACCACACAGCCATAAAAATCAACATACACCAGAGGAATTGAAACTCATATCCGATATGCGGCGACGTAATCCCAACGCTGGATTGGTTGTGACTTATGCAGCGAGGTTATTCCCGCTCCGTTACAGGGCTGTATAGAATGCTCTGCAAACAAGGACAAATGGCGGTAAAACCACAAAACGCAAAGTATATTCCAAAGCCCTATGAACTCATGTTTTATCCAGGTCAACGTGTACAAATTGACGTGAAACACGTTCCGGCTGCTTGTCTTGTTGGATATGCTGTAGGTAAGAAATTCTACCAATATACTGCTATTGATGAATTCTCACGGTTCCGTTATCTGGAAGCTTTCGAAGAAGCTAGCACATACAGCTCGGCACAGTTTCTCGAGCATATGCTCAACGCATTTCCTTTTAAAGTGGAATGTGTTCAAACCGACAACGGCTTTGAGTTTACAAAGAAGTTCGGTGGCGATAAGAATTCTCCTACCATGTTTGAGCGTTTTCTTCAAAATCATGGCATACGCCATAAACTTATTCGCCCTTTTACTCCCAGACATAATGGAAAAGTTGAACGTTCTCACCGCAAGGATAATGAATACTTTTATGCCACTTATAAGTTTTATTCGTTTGAAGATTTAAAGCTCAACATGCTGTTCACAGCCGTAATTATAATAATTTCCTATGCGTCCTCTGAAATGGAAGTCTCCGAAATGCACTCTTTTTGATTTTTTACATATTTATTTTTCATACAATCTCCGAATTGAAAAAACGCTGTCGCAGGTTCTTTTCTATGAGCTTCTTTAAGTTGTTTCCAAGATCTATTTAACGAAATAAAAATCAGGGTTATGTTTTGATTTTTCGTCCATGTTTTTATAAGTTATAATATCCCCTTAATATGCAGGAATCTTATCTTATCAAAAATGTATGTATTCAATAGTCGGTTGTAAAAATCCATTGTGTGAGTTGAGATATAAATTGTTTCAATACTCGGTTGACCTTCTATTTTTGTAACTATCAGACTATGATAAAATCTACCTGTTATATCTCCTAATTGAACAATATCACCTAATTCAATTTTCGATACATCAGTTTCAATTGCATATGGCCCTTTAGTTTTATTATTTATAAGAAAATTATATAGAAAATTTACACCTGTCCATGATGCAGTTCGTTTATTTGAATTGATGTAAAACCAACCATAAACAGGAGTGTAATTCATTTTATTACAACCTGCATATATACACTGTGAAATAAAATTTGTACAATCCCCGCCAAGTCCAGAAAAATCTAAGTATTTTGGATTGCGTCTCATCGCCCATTTTTCAGCATAGTCAACTGCTTTTTGTCGGTTATACGTATTTATGACAGGCATATATATCATCCTAATTAAAATTATATTTTAGTATATCTCATTAAACAACACTATCTTGAGGGATAAGCTGAATAATTTTATCATCTGCCAATCTAGGATTACCCCTGCCATCCATATTACTTGTTGTCAAGTAAATTGATCCATCATTTGCCTGAACAACCTCACGTAAACGTCCAAATTCATTCTGTAACCATGAATCTATTTTATTTACCTCTGTACCCTTTTCATTTAATGTCAACGATAATAATTGTTCTCCACGTAAATTAGCGACAAGCAGTTTTCCTTGCCATGGTCCTTTATCTATGAAAGCGATGCCGGAGGGTGCCCATGTAACTTCTCCGCTTTGAATTAATGGCTTTTGAATCTCAACTGCTTCAGAATTTTCATTTCCTTGGACAAGAGGCCAACCATAATTTGCACCCTGTTTTAAAATGTTTATCTCATCATGTGCTGTCGGTCCATGATCCGATGAATACATTATATTTTTCGAATTCCATGTTATGCCTTGGGGGTTTCTATGACCTAAACTATAAACAGGTGAATCAGTAAATGGATTATCTTTAGGAATCGTGCCATCTAATTCAATTCGCAGTATTTTTCCGGCTGTACTTGTGAGGTCTTGTGCTAATGCGGAGTTTCCTGCATCTCCTGTTGTTACGTATAATTTCTGATCTGGACCAATCTTCAACCTTCCTCCATTGTGAAACTGTCCACCAGGTATTTTATCCAGAAGAATTTTGTCAATGGACGCTTTATTATTCTGTTCTAGCAATCTTACAACACGGTTATAGAACTTATTACCTTCCGAATATGTATGCATAACATATATAAAATGGTTTTGTGAAAAATTCGGATCTAGTGCTATACCCATTAAACCGCCTTCCCCTCGGCTGAAGGGTGCGCGAAATGTTATGAGTGGTTGTGGATTGAGTTTACCGTCTTCAATCATTCTTATTGCTCCGGACCGTTCTGTAAAATACAATTTACCTTCATCGCTAATTGCAATAGCCCACGGTACATATATATTCTCAGCAATAACTTTAATAGCGTAAGGAATATTATTAGATGTAACTACGTTTGATTTAACATTGATTGCATTACGACGATGCGATAATATATTAGACAAGACACCGAAAATGGAATTTTTCATGCTTCTATCCCCTTAACTTAAATTAACGCTATTCTTAATGCTAATATATTCAATATATAAAATATTTGTTTAGAGAGAATAAAAGAAGCATTCGAACCTTCATACCGAATTTAGAATTTATATGATTTGTAACTTAGAACTTATATATATGTCACAATAAATGTCGTATCCGTATCCAACTTAAAATCCTCAAAAGACTTGAAACATCAAGGTTTTTGAGGATTTTAATTATAAAAGCTTTTCAATATCCATATTATATATTGTATATTTTATTTTTTACCAATTATCAATACAATCCCAAAAGTCAACTTCATTCGCAATAACAATAGGTATACCAACCTTCATTATTTATTTTTGCTTACTTATCTATCCTTTTCTGTGTAGTCTTTTATTTTTTCAAAAGTTTCTTCGCTTATAACGTGTTCAATGCGGCAGGCATCCTCAGCGGCAGCTTGTTCGCTTATCCCGAATGAAATAAGGAATTTTGTAAGCATTGTGTGCCGTTCGTAAATACTTTCTGCGACTTTTTCTCCATGTTCAGTCAAGGTAATACAGCCAAGCTCATCAACATCTATATAATCATTACTTTTTAAGATTCCAACCGCGCGGCTTATACTCGGTTTTGAAAATCCTGTTTCGTTTACAATATCTATTGAACGTACATGAGGTTTTTTTTGTCTAAGAATGAGTATAGTTTCAAGATAATTTTCTCCTGATTCCTGTAAATGCATATATACCCCCCGTTTCATGTATTGATTATATTTATGTTAATATATCATAAAGCAATATATTTATCAAGTAAATGCCTGTAAAATAAAATAAAAGTATCATTATGGGTTGACAAATAATAAAATATGATATATACTACAAACAAGTTAGCATACGCTAACTAAGAAGGGCAGTGTTTTTATGAATTTTATAACAGATAATTTAGCTACGATTATATTAGGTGCAGTTTTAGCAGGTCTTGCTGTTCTTGCAATTTTAAAGTTAATCAAAGACAAGAAAAAGGGAGCTTCCTGTGCTTCCTGTGGCTCATGTTCCAGTTGTGAGGGTTGTTCACTAAATAAAACTGAAAAGAAGGATTAATAAATTGATATCAGCGACTATTATTTTCTTTTCTCCGACAGGTAACACTCGTAAAGTTTGTGAGGTAATAAAAAACACGCTTGATAAAGAATTCCAAACAAAACTTTGCGATATTACATACCCCGCTGCAAGAGAAAAGTTATTGTCGGAAAATTTAAGTGGTGACTTATTAGTCGTAGCTGTACCTGTTTATGCCGAATCGGTAGAAGAAATTATCACTAATTTTTTTAGAATGGCACAACTGAATTTTGCAAAAGCAATAGTAATATGTACTTATGGTTGTATTTCTGCAGGTGCGGCGATATCAGATATTATAAGGGTGTTAAAATATAAAAATATTTCTGTTATTGCGTCTGCTAAAATACCTGCACGCCATAATTTTGCACTCGCTGGAATAAAGGACCTTTCTGACAAAAATTCGTACGATTATTCAACTTTAATATCTGACTTTATTGTAAAAGCCTGTAAAAAAAATGATAAGTTAAAGCAACGTTATAGATTGCATTTTTCAAAATTAATTCCACATAAAATACTCGTACGTTTAACTTCATATGTACCATCTACAAATTTAGAAATATGCTCTAAATGTAATATTTGTGTCAAGGTATGTCCAACCGGTGCAATAAAAAGCGATGTTACAACTGATAAAAATGCTTGCATAAGCTGTGCAGCTTGTGTAATTAATTGCCAGACAGAAGCAAGAAAGCTTGTTTTTAGAAGTAAAATTCCTAAGATATATTTAAAACATGGTATAGAAAACAGTATAAGGAAGCAAATAAAGCCAAATTTTTATTTATAGAATCAAAGCGGATAATTATTCAACTGATAATTCTCCGCTTTTATTATTTAATATAATCTGTTATTAATTTGTTCTCTTCGGGCATATTTATACAGAAACCAGCATGAAATTTTAATTCCTCTATTGCTTTATCTCTGGTAATACTACCTTGAATTACGGCAAGCGAAAGCTCAAGAGAGGAGAATGGAATTATTCTGCTATTCATTTCCTTAAAAGCTTTTAACTGTGTATAATCTTTGCATTGTTCAAGTTTACAGCTTGTATGTAATCCTTTTTCTTCATTTTCAATATCTACCCAATCAAGTTCATGCTTAATAAGTCTTTTTACACTTTTCCAATCATAGCTGCCTTTATCATTAATTTTATCAAAGTCTACATGAACCAGTGCTGGTATGTTTTTATTATTTTTACTTCTCTGTAATGCATATTGAAGAGGGATTAACATTTCTTTCGCTGCAGAAAGCGATTCGCTAAGATTGTTACTTATCTCGTTATCATATCCGAAAAACTTTAATAATCTGCTTTTTCCGTATGCAAAATTTTTAACCAATAAATACATCTCAAGCTGTCCCTTGGAAAAGGGTCTGCGGAATAAAGTAACTCTACCGATGTTGCATAAATAACGCACCAAGTTTTTTACCCAGGGGCGGTATATAAATTTTGGTGCAAGCTGGTTAAAAATAAGTGCTCTACTTTGTGAAGGTTCGTTTCCGAGAACAAGATAAGGTACAGGATTTTCCAATAATAACGGATAAAATAATATGTAGGCTATTGACGGGCAAATGCAGATATTTTGCTGCAATTCATAGCTTTTGGCATATATTTTTTTTAATGCCGTTTCCGATGCTTCGCGAATAACAAAGGTGACCTCCGGTAAACGCTCTTTAGCGTTTTTAATACTTTTTAATGCATTATCCGACATAAAAGGGTGCATCCAAGTTAAAGCCAGTACACGCAATCCAAGAATACGGCTAAGATAAAACAACAAATACGAAGAATCTTTACCCCCTGAATAAAATAATGCTACATCAAATCTCGCTTTTTTATCTCGTGAAATAGAATTTACAACCGGCAGGGGACTTACAAGCTGCTTGATATCAGGAAAGCTTGTACATACAGGGCAAAACCCGTCGGAATTCAACTCCAAGCCTGGAATAGAAAAATCGTTTGCACAACATTTTGCACAAAAAGCAGCTTTATCCAACGATTCCGGAGATGTTTTCTTTTCAGATACATCAACAATTATTTTTTGTTTAATCAAACTTTTTACACTGCGTGTAATTTTTATTTCTGCATATTCATTAATTTCGTATTTACCATCTAATTGATTAATAAAATTTATAGTTTTATGATTGATTTTTATTTTATTTTTAAATGTATTAGGTTTTTCACGTAATCCGTAATAAATCAGGCTGTTCCCTTTAACAACCCATCTTGCCTGTAAAACAGGTATCAAAATTACTAACACCCCTTTGTCTAGTATATAATTTTACATGGACAATATCATATCATAAATTTTGCTAACATTGTGAAAATGCGAGGCATTTTCCTAATGCCGACTAAGAACACTAAAAAATATATAATTGTTCTTGTCGGCAATTATCATATCATAAATTTTGCTAACATTGTGAAAATGCGAGGCATTTTCCTAATGCCGACTAAGAACACTAAAAAATATATAATTGTTCTTGTCGGCAATTATCATATCATAAATTTTGCAAACATTGTGAAAATGCAAGGCATTTTCCCAATGCCGACTAAGAACACTAAAAAATATATAATTGTTCTTGTCGGCAATTATCATATCATATAAAATTATAAAAAGCAAAATATTTTATTTACTTTTTCCCAAGAGAAATTCTTATATCACGACCGGTTGGCTGCTGATAGATTGAAAGCTCAAATTCCGATATAACCGAATATAAATGATCGAAAATATCAGCTTGAATTCCTTCATATTCTTCCCATTTTATAGTATTTGTAAATGCATATAACTCCAGAGGGATACCCTCGCCTTCATATTTTAGTTGTCGCACCATTAATGGCATATCCTTGCGTATATGTGGGTTTTTCTTAAGATATTCGTAAATATATATGCGAAAAGTTCCAAGATTTGTTAAATGCTTACCGTTAACCAATGTAGTCATGTCGGCACCCAATTCGTTATTATAGTCATTGATTTCAACAAGTTTATTATCGATATATTCATTAATTAATGTAATCTTGCGGAGTTTATTTAACATATCGTTTTCACATAACTTAACACCCTCTGTATCGATATTAAAAGAACGTTTTATTCTGCGACCTCCTAATTTTTCCATTCCGCGCCAGTTGATAAAAGAATCCGATACTAAAGAATAGGCGGGTACAGCTGTGACTGTGTAATCAAAGTTCTGCACTTTAACTGTGGTAAGCGAAAGGTCTATAACAATTCCATCAGCTGAATGTTTAGGCATTTCAATCCAATCACCGATTCTTATCATATCGTTGGCTGTTAGTTGAATTCCTGCTACAAAGCCTAGAATGGCATCTTTGAAAATAAGACTGATAATAGCTGTCAACGCACCTATTCCACCCAAAAGTACTATAGGATTTTCACCTATCAAAAGAGAAATAAGAATAACCGATCCAATAATAAATAATACAACTTTTGCAACCTGAAGCAACCCTTTTATAGGTCTAACTTTTGAAACCTCAAAACCTCGATATATTTCATCAAAGGAATTAATAAGAGAGCTGGTTATAAAAACAAACAACAGAATTAATATTATATCAGCAATTTTTTCAAGCAAAGAATTATAATTCGGTAGATTTCCGGAAATAATTTTTAATATAACAGGTATCGATAACCAAGAAAGACGATGGAAAAATTTATTTTTTACCAGTATATCGTCCCATTTGTACTTGGTTTGCTTTGTTATTTTAGTCATGATTCTGACAAGAGCAACCTTTGATATTAACTTGATAACAATACAAATGATAAGGATAAATATAAAAATAATAGTATAGGCAATTAAATTTGTATAGCTACCAGCTCCGATTTTTTTTATAATATCAAATACAAATTCAAACAAAATAATACCTCCTATGAATCTTATAAAATTTATAATAGTTTACCCTATATTTATTATAAACAGTGATAAGTTAGACAGAAATTTCACAAATATACTTGCATATAATTTTTTGATATTGTATAATAGCACTAAGAAAAAATATTATGGAGGTATTTTAATGTTGAGCAAGAAATTTATATTATTTGTTTTAGCACTTTTAATTCTTATAACCCCGGCATTCACTTCTTGTAAAGAAACAATCGAAGAAGAATCGAGCGTACAAACAAATTCAGATGTCAGTTCTGATGAGAATGTTTTCCCACTTGAAGTAAAAAAATTCGATACTACAATTACAATATTATGTGTAGAAACAGGAAGACATATATACGGTGAATTACAATTTGTACCGAATGAAGAAAAAGAAGGTAATGTTATTAACGATGCCGTTAAAACAAGAAATGACAAAATCGAACAAGAATATGGAATAAAAATCGAAGTTGTTGCTACTAAATATCCGGGCGATGATATTAAAAACTCAATTTCAAGTGGATTAGATAATTATCAAATAGTAAACGATGCAGTTTATAAAATGCTTCCTAACGCAACATCAAATTATTATAAATCTCTTGAGAGTGATCTTAAGCTTAATTCACCATGGTGGGATCAAAATGCGATAGATAATCTTTCTATAACAGACAAGACATATTTTGTTGCAGGTGATGCTCTTATAACTGATGACGATAACACCTATCTCATACTATATAACAAGACAATGTATAATGAGAATGGTGAATTATTTGGTAAACATGGTGATATTTATGATTTTGTTCGTAACGGTAAATGGACAATAGATTCTATGTATGAAATGGCAAAGGTAGTATCTAAGCCGGATGAGAACGGTCTGTGGTCTACGGAAGGCGGTACTTATGGTTTACTTGGTGAAGCCTACGGAACAGGAATTCTTGTTTCAGGTGCAGGAATAACCTCAGCAGAGAAAACAAGTGACGGCGGCATGCAGTTAATGGTTGACTCTGAGAAAAGTGTAAATTCCTTTAATAAGGTATTTAGCATGATGACTGATACATCAGCAACCATTCGCGTAGATCATTTTGGTTATGATGTAGGCTGGGGAAAAATATCCAATATGTTTATTGGCAATAAAGGCTTGTTCTATTGTGCTACGACATCTTCAATAACTTCAATTTTAAATAATGATACTGAAGATAAAGTTACATACGGTGTTCTTCCTATTCCAAAATACGACGAAGCTCAGGAAAAGTATTATAATGGTATAAATGTTTACCAGTCAACAGTAATGGCGGTTCCAACAACAAACATCGAAAATTATGAAGCAACTATCTATCTTATGGAAGCACTCGGATTTTACAGCAAAAATATGTCAAGCGGAAGTGTAACCGAAGCTTATTATGATACCACCTTAAAGCTACAAGCGGTTGATTCACAAGACGACGAGGATATGCTTGACATTGTGTTTAATAATCGCTTGTACGACATAGGTGCTATTTACGACTGGGGAGGTAAATTACTAGGTATATATAGTGCGGTTATGCGTTCGAATTCCAACACACTTATATCTTCATTTGAAGCAATAAAAGACGGTGCAGAAGCTGCTATGGAACAAACCTTGGAAGATTATAAAAATATCCAAACATAATATAAACATTATCATCAAAAATATGGCACGATAAAAGAAGTTTGAATTTTATGTACAGCTAAAGGAACGGTCATAATAATGAATAAAACTGTCATTAGTATTATATTAATTCTTCTTATAGTAATTAATTTAGTTTTCCTATTATACTTGGCATTTTTTCAAAAAGATTGTAGTCAAGTAAGTATAATAGAAAACGAAGTTAATGCTAAATATTTTGGTGAAACCATACTTAAAATAAAATTTCCGGATTTTAATTCATCCGGTTATACATTAGAAGCATCATTTAATAAAAAAACGAATGTTTGGACAGTATCTTATGGTTTACAACCAATAGACGGTACAATCTTTTTAGGTGGTGGAGGACCATTAGTGATTTTTAAAACAAATTGTGAAATTGTTGGTTTTGGTTTACAAAAATAATTTTACAAAGTAGTTCTTAAACGAGGTTTAATTTTAGACAAACCATCATCCTTACTTGTTTTATAATATGTAATTTAAAAAACAAAGAAACAAGAGTAATTCCTTGTAAAATTGAATTTTATTTTAATAAAATTTTCTGTAAAAATTAAGGTAAACGATTGCATCGTTTACCTTAATTTATTTTTATCCACTAAATACATTCATAAAGGTTTCGGGGTGTAAATACCACCCGCCGTCTATTTTTAACAATTTATACTCAGCTCGCTTTGTTTCACTTGATTCTTTTCCTTTATAAATAATATCAAAGGTAGCCTTATATGCTTCGGTAATTTTATCAACAGGAAGGTTATAGGTTATATCATAATTATCCCAATATGGTTCTTTCAAGTCATCGGTCGTCATTACATTTTTAGATATTAATACATAATTAATCTGTGTTTTTTCACCGTAGTTAGCATTTCGTACATCAATTGCATCTTTAATAGTGTTTGCAAGAAGTATGTTTATATCTTCTTCAATAAGTGACAGAGCTGCAGTGACTTTCTCGATATAATCGGGCGAGAAAGCGGATTTGTATAGTTCAACATTCTCGGTTAAAAGTCCTGTCAGAATTTTGTCAAGTGGTAAGGTAGTTTCATCACCGACATTCTTACTTGTACAGCCTGCCAAAAATATTATACAAAGTATAAGTAACAATGGTAATATTACTTTTAGTAGTTTATACATCGATTATTATCAACCTAATCCTTTTTTACTGTGTTAAGTTTAAACTCTAAGAATTCTTCTTTAGAAATAAGAATTGCACGCTTTTTTGTTGCAGGGTCAAACTGACCGACAAATCCTCTGTGCTCAAGTTTATCAACAATTCTTGCTGCACGCGCGTAACCAAGTGAAAGTCGTCTTTGCAAAAGGGAAGTGGATACATTACCGCAGTCGAAGGCAACTTCAAGTGCACCTACAATCATCGGATCGTCTTTTTCATCAACGTCATCGGTACCGGATTCTATATCACGCTTGGAATGCTTTACTCCGCAGAGCTTAGCCTCTTGTTCAATCATGTTCATTACATCTTCGTTATAATGTATCTCTGCAGCATTTTTAATAAACTGAGTTATTGCGGTTACTTCGGTTTTTCCGTCTACAAATGCACCCTGAACACGGATTGGCTTCATTGCTCCGACAGGATAATAAAGCATATCACCTCTGCCCATCAGCTTTTCAGCCCCAGCTATGTCAAGAATTGTACGTGAGTCAACCTGAGAGGCTACAGTAAATGCGATTCGTGAGGGTATATTAGCTTTAATCAGGCCTGTAATAACGTCAACCGAAGGACGCTGTGTTCCGATAACAAGATGCATACCTGCTGCTCTGGCTTTTTGTGCAAGACGGCAGATTGAAGTTTCAACATCATCCGGTGCAGTCATCATAAGATCGGCTAGCTCGTCTATAATAATTACTATACTGGGAAGCGGTTCTCGTTCCGGGTCGTCTTTTATGGTTGCATTGTATTCCGCAAGATTTCGTGCTTCTACTTCCTGTAAAAGTGAATAACGCTTTTCCATTTCAATACA
>Ga0209417_1005749_pt1 | contig 13372 bp, 13 predicted proteins | sample RifGroF2_FD_184002 | JGI IMG/M metagenome (GOLD analysis project Ga0209417, IMG submission 184002) | Groundwater microbial communities from Rifle, Colorado, USA - Groundwater F2 (SPAdes) (version 2) | ecosystem: Environmental > Aquatic > Deep subsurface > Groundwater | place: Rifle, Colorado... | reverse complement strand
CTACACTTTCAACGGACCACACTCGGTCCTATTTTTTTATTGTAAGCCGTTAGCCTTACTTATCAATTCTCGTCTGATATTCCTCTGCCCCTTTCCACGCAAGTTCAAATAACGCGCGCGCAGTATCAGCGACTTCCTTACTAACAATCACAACAGCCAAAACTGCTGAACGGTATGAAAATAAAAACACATGATTTCCTCGAATTGTAATTTCGCCGTGATGTGGAAATTTCGAAAATGGAATCATTTTAATCTCACCTTCACCCATATCTGGAATATCTTTCGGTTCAGACTTATCTAAAACAGCTAAAATTCTATATGAAGTTTTGGCTTGCTTCAGTGCTGAAACATGTTTTGGACTTTCTTCCATTAGTTCTCTTGTTGCCAGTGCATCGTCAATCGAAAGAATCTGAACAAATTCCCCGTCCAATTTTTCAAACGTCTGACGCAAAGTTCGTAATCCTTCTGGCCCTTCCAAATATCGAATCTGCGGTTTTGCGCCTTCAGCATTATAAAGCGCGAGCAACAATGGCAAGGACTTTGTAAACTCTTTTTCTCTTTCTTCAAGTTCTTTTTGTTGAACACGCAAAATGGAAATCAAACGATCAGGACTTTCTGGCGCGTAAAAACGTTTCTTTCCTTTTACAAAAGTTGAAAGAAGCCCGCGTCCTGACAAAGCTTCAATCATCACATATGTTGTCGCGCGATTTATTTTTGCTTTGTGCGATATGTCTTGCACAGAAGCAGGACCAAGTTCAAGCGACGCAAGATAAACAGACGCTTCTTTGTCTGATAAACCTAAATGCTTGAGTTCGTTCATTAGTTCGTCCATATATTTAAAAGTAGCAAAGTAGCAGAGTAGTAAAGGGTTGATAAGTTTGATTATACCAAATTTCTAAAAATTTCCCATACTTGTTTTGCAGTTCTATTCCAAGAAAATTCCAAAACGCGGTTACTTCCCTTTTTAATAAATTGTTCGCGAAGTAGTGGATCAGCGGCGAGCCGAGTCATTTGTTTTGCCCACAACTCTGGATCTTTGGGTGAAATATAAATCGCGGCATCGCCTGCCACTTCGTGATGAACTGGAATATCCGATGTTAACAAAACGGTTCCGCACGCCATTGCTTCAAGGTTTGGAATTCCAAATCCTTCATACCATGATGGAAACAAAAAAGCTGTTGCGACATTCATAAGCACAGCGACCTCTTCATCAGAAAGATAGCCGACTTCGCGAATCAGAGTTCGTTGTTGTGATCGCTCAATGTACGTTCGGATTTCCTCATATCCAAATCCTTGCTCACCAACAAGTACAAGTTCAAATGGATCGCCCATTCCGCGATTTTGTTTGAACAACTCAAACGCACGAATGATCGTTGAAACGTTTTTCTTTTTTTCCAATCGTCCGACAAACAGAAAAAAATTGTGTCCAAGACGATATTTTTGCAAAACCGATTCAATCGTTCGCTCATCTAAACGTTTGTATATTTCTGTTGCTGCCGAAAGTCGAGTGACTGTAATTTTTGTTTCGGAAACATTGTAAACCGTTTTCAATTCTTCTTTTGTAAATTGAGAAACACTGAAAAGATGTTTTGCTTTTTTTACGGCGCGGTTTGTGGCTGACGCAATTCGCCGTCGAACTGATGGGTCGTAAAAATTTCCAATTCTTCGAAACGCGATGTCGTGAATTGTTGTGATAATCGGAACTCGAAATGAAAAATTTGGAATTCCTTGCGCTGGAACAAACAATATGTTCGGACGACGACGCAACAATTCCCAACTCACACGAAACTGCATCCATCCGCGTTTCAATTTCCATCCCAAAACGCGTGACTCCCAATGTTCAGGTAATTTTGCAAGTTCATCTTTTAATTGTGTTGGCGAATACAAAACAACACGCTCTCCCACATTGAGCGGTTCTTTTTTCATTGCCTCAATCAAATGAAACGAATAATTTTCAACTCCTGTTCGTTTCTTTTTATTTGCCGATGAAGCATCAATCGCAAAAATTACTGGTTTTGAATTTTGTAAAAGATTCACGTCGGTTTGCATAATATAACCGTTGTCATTGCGAGGAGGCCAATTAGGCCTACGAAGCAATCTCTTCAGAGAGGTCTCGCCACTTAGAATTCTGTGAAACAATTAAATTAATTTTCTTTTGCCTAGAACCACCTTTAAGTTGTTTCTCTCTCGAGATAGCCTCATACATATTCCCAGCTAGTTCGTAATATACCAACTTGGTTACATTGTACTTCTTTGTAAAACCATCAACGAGTTTATTTTTGTGTTCATGCACACGCCTGATCAAATCGTTCGTGACACCGACATACAAAACAGTATTTCTATTATTGGCCATGATCTAGATGTAAGACTGTTTCTCTTCCATAGGGATTGCTTCGTCGCTTTGCTCCTCGCAATGACGAAACTGAAACTAGCTCGTAAAAATACTTCTCTTATACGCGTCAAGATTTTCAAGCGCGATTCCTGTTCCTTTGGCAACACACTGTTGAGGATCTTCGGCCACAAAAGTCGGAACACCTGTTGCTTCAGCGATCAGTGTATCCAAACTTCGGAGTTGGGCCGAGCCTCCAGAGAGCATAATCCCTTTATCCATAACATCAGCTGAAAGTTCAGGAGGTGTTTTGTGCAAGACTTCTTTAACAGTGGAAATTATTCCTTCAAGCTCACTTTGAATGGCAACTGTAACATCGTCAGAAGTGACTTCAATTATTTTAGGAAGTCCTGTGATCATGTCGCGTCCTTTTACTTCCATTGATAATTTGTCAGGAAGATACATTGCCGCGCCAATCTGAATCTTGATATCTTCTGAAGTCCGTTCACCAATCGCAAGACCGTATTTTCGGCGAATATATTCCGAAATCGCAAGATCGAACTTCACTCCACCAATTCGAACTGACTCTGAAGCAACAATTCCGCCAAGCGAAATCACAGCCATTTCCGAAGTTCCTCCTCCAATATCAATTATCATATGACCAGATGGAGAACCGATTGGAATGTTCGCGCCAATCGCGGCAACGATCGGTTCTTTGATGATGTATGCCGCTTTTGCTCCAGCCGCGAGAGTCGCGTCAATAACAGCACGACGTTCTGTTGAAGTAATTCCTCCTGGAACAGCGACCATAACTTCTGGACGAAAAAGTCGAAAACCACCAAGAGCTTTATTTATAAAATATCGAAGCATCGCTTCGGTTGTTCGATAGTCAGCAATCACACCGTCTTTAAGCGGACGTCGCGCGACAATCGTATCTGGTGTTCGTCCAAGCATATCTTTTGCTTCTTTTCCAACAGCCAAAACTTTTTTATCAATATACGAAACAGCAACAACAGATGGCTCATTGATAATAATACCTCGTTTAGGAACATAAACGAGGACAGTGGTGGTTCCGAGATCAATTCCGATTTTTTTTTGAAACATATTAAATAGTAGCAAAGAAGCAGAGTAGAAAAGTAGTAAAGGGTGGATAAATTAATTTTTTGCGATATTTTTTCTTTTCCAGCTTTGCTACTTTCCTACTTTACTACTCTACTACTACTTTTATTTCCACATCCTGACTCAATTTTGTATTCAAGCGATAGCGATCATCTCCCCACTCGTTTCGATTCTCTGCTGGGACCGCGTGCGAGATATTCTTATCAAAATCTAGATCAAGCGTCAATGTATAGTCACGAGCGCCCATCTGTTTTAAAACGATTAGGCTGTATGTCTTCTGCGCAATTGCTTTCACAACCGTATCAGAAAGTTCGTATTCATATGTAATCGTTTTCTCCTCTCCAGGTTCTATTGAAACAAAACCTCCAAACACACTCATCCCAAGTTCTTCAAAAACTTCAGGACCTTCGTTTAGACCTTGCGCACGAATAAGAGTTGTTCCAAGCGGTACAAAAAGTCGTGTGTAACTTCGATAGCGTGTTGTTCGCCAATCAAACTGTCCAACATGATCATATGTCACCGACGTTCTTCCGATCCATGAACCACTTTCATTTCTAAAAAACGAATATCGAATTGAACGATTAACAACAGGATCTGATTTCAAACTGGCAAGATTGGCATCAATAAACCATTGAACATCTGGCGTTGAAAATGATAGAACTCCAGCCCAACCAACGTCCACAAGCGTTTGTTGAACCTGCTCGTTTTCGCTGAATACTGCAAGCTGTTTTGATTTCAATGCTTCATCAACAATTGAAAAAACATTACCCCATTTTGAAAACGGTAAAGCTATTAAACGCGACTGAACTTCCTTAACTAAATCAGCCAATATTTCCTTTCGTTGATCAACTGGAATACCGCTTTCCCAAAAACCTTTCTCAACTTGAAACTCAATCAAATCAGGAACATTTTTTGATGTAAAAGTTTGACCATCAACTTCAATTGGTCCAAGCTCGCCCAAAAGCGCTGAAGCAAACGTTGGAGTAAATCCAATTACGGAATCAATGTTGATGTTTGATTCATATTCAAAAGCCTTGATTGATTCTTTTGAGCTAACAGCAAAATCAGGACTCCAGTTTGAATCTCTAAAATACCATTTTGAAGTTGCGTTATATTTTTGCAAAGGAACTGGCGGAACAGCAGTTACAGGGTTTTTAGATGACTCATCAAGCGCGTAAACATCCGCTGTTTTTGTTTGCAAAACTTCCCCGTTTGAGACATTCATCACGCCATACGTTCCTATAAATCCACCGCCCGGACGGAGCTCATCATTATTCAAAAACAACAACAAATGATTTTTTTGTTTTCCAAAACCAGAAAATTCAGGCAATAGGTGCGCCAACACTGATGCAACTTTAAGTTGATCTTCAACTTGACCCATCTGATCAACAACTGGATTAAGAACACCAAGAAATGGCGAAGCTAAACGACTGTCTTTTAGTAAAGTCAATTCCTCTTTTGTAATTTGAAGTCTTGATGATAAAAGATCAAAGTCATTTGATGCTGTGCTTAATCTTTCAAGAATAACAAGTTTTGTTGATGGAGAAAGAGCATCAAATGTAATAAATTTATTTTCAAGTCCGGCAAGTTGAGTTACATCTTGTCCTAACGAAATAACATTTGATAGTGAATCAACTAATTGCCCACTCGAAACAAATGTTCCTTTCAAATTTGAAAATTCATCTTTAAGACCGGGAAGAAACCAAACACGCTCAAACAAAAACACACTTTGTTCTGCTTCTTTAATTGATTTGGAAGCGCGTACTAAATTTTTTTGTGCTTCTGAAAAATGAAGTGACTTCACGTTTTTTGCAGTATCAGAAATCGCATCGCGTGTATCAAGAGTAGCGGCGGCGGCTTGGCCAAGAACAAGAAGAAGCATAACAAACCAACCTGCCAATAAAACCACTAATACAACAATGAAAGCGCGAAAAAATTGTCGACGACGATGGCGTCGGTGAATAACTGAAGGTTCACTTTGATGAATGACTGCTTGAGTATGCATGTAATGTCTGTCTTGGATTTTTTTGACCTTTATACTTTTGATAATAGTATATCGCACTTTTTGCTTGAAGGCGCGTAAGCGGATTTCGAATCTGTTGTAAAAACGATCCTTCAGCTGTTTCACGACGATGATAATGCACAAGTTTCATGTCAGGATGATAAACAACTCGCCATCCCGCAATCCAGAATCTGCGACACCAATCTTGATCTTCAAAATAAATGAAATACCCTGGATCAAATACCCCAACTTGATCAACCGCCTCTTTTCGAACAAGCATTGCCGCGCCAAGAAGATAATCAACGTCTTGAATTTGATTGTGATCCCAATCCTTCATTTGATATTCATCATCTGCGCGTTTTGCAAAACCAAATGAACGCAAAATAGGAACTCGTCTATACAAAATAATCGACGGCCCCATGAATCGATAACAACTGTATTGCAATGTTCGGTCTGGATTTAAAAATTTTGGTCCTAGCATTCCAATATCAGGATGCGCGTCCATGTATTCGACCATTGCATCAAACACACCGTCAAAAACTGCAATGTCAGGATTAAACACAAGATAGTATCGCGCATTAGCATGTTGCATTGCCAAATTCATTCCTCGCCCAAAACCGATATTTTGTTCACTCATCACAACCTTCACAAAGGGAAATTCTTTTTGCACCCAGTCGCGCACACGAATTTTTGGATTATTATCAACAACAATAACTTCAAAACTAAGATTTGTTTTTGAAGCAAAAATTCCCTTGAGTGTTTGACGCAAAAGTCCTGGAGTATTGTAGTGCACTATCAATATCGACAAATCTTTTTTCATATATTCTATCTGAACCATCGACGAAGTTCTTTTGAAGATCGCTTTTGATGTTTTTTGATCCACAAACGTTTTCTCAACATGCGCGGAGAAAGTTTGATAGCATCAATAAAAGCCCGTGTATTTCTTGTCTCAAACAATAAAGTAAATAAAAATCTACCGATTTCGGAAGGAACTATCCAAACGCAAGCAAGCAGAAAATCAATGAATGGAAGATCTTTCGCAAGAAGCAACCATTGATTTCGGTTCGAATAATAACTTCGAAGCTTTGACTTACTGCGACGATTTTTGATTCGCGCGATAATACTGATCTTTTCAGGCGCGTACATTCCCCGATAATGAAACGCGACAGCTTCCGGAACAAAACGCGCGTCCCATCCAAAACGCTGAAGCCGCCAAGCCAGATCAACATCTTCTTTGTAAGCAAAAAAATCTTCATCAAAAAATTCATCTTCAAAACGGATGTCATTAAGAGCAGAGGCACGGTACAAAACAAGCGCTCCTGAAATTCCAAACACATCACGCGACTCATCGTACTGACCTTTGTCCATTTCACCTGCTCCACGATCCGTAAATGTTCTATTTTTATGCGCGCGCAAACCTGTTGAATCAATTAGATCAGATTGAATTGTTTCCTGAAGCGCTTCATCAGTGAGATTCTCACCAAACGCGCGGCGCAATTTTCCACCAAACGCTCCAACAGTTGGATGAGATGGAACATCGAGCATAAGCGTTTTAATAAAATTAGATGGTAAAATCAAATCCGGATTCGTTACCAAAACAAAATTTTCGTTATAGCTTGATGGCTCCCAATGTTCGAGCGCATAACGAATTCCCTGATTGTGCGCACCAGAAAAACCAAGATTGCGGGCATTGCGTAAAATTGTAATTTCAGGATAATGTTCACGTATAAAAGCTTCCACACCGTCGGTCGAGCCATTGTCAATCACAAGAATATTGAAATCACGGTATGTCTGATTGGACAAACTTTTAAATAAATCCGGCAGAAACCGCATGGAGTTCCAAGCAACAATGTGAATGGAAAGAGGTGGGTACATAATCTAGGATCAATTTGCACTATATCTTCGGGCCAACGGACTCTTCGCCGTTGTTCCCTACGACATGGTGCAAACTGATCCTCGGTTAACTATGTTAGTGCGGATAGATCACTCTATCGGGTATGTTAAACAATACGCCACAAGAAAACAACCATCCTATGAAAGTGATTTTATGCACGAACTTTTTTCGTTACTTTAAATCCCAAATACTTTCCAAGCATGAGTCGAGTTTGCGCGTCAATCGCTGGAATTGATCCAAATAAAATAAAAGTGATTGGAAGAAGAATCCACTGAAAAATCATAACAATCCATATGTGTTTGTGAACTTGATCAGGTCTACGTGGCAACAAGGTTAAAGCAAGCGCCGCAGAAATAAGCACACCAATCATTGCAAATTGCATAAGCTGTTCAAGCGTAAACGGAGCCGCTTGAACAATTGCATTTGACTCTCCCTTTGCAAGCCAAAGCGGAAGCCATCCCAAAACAAACATGATAAGAGGAGCTGTTGCCCATGTGAACATCCCTTCTATGTGGTTGAACACATATTTTATTTTTGTACGAAGTGGAATCAGCGGATCATTACGAAAACCATCAATGAGATATGGAAGATGTTCAATCCCCCAAGCCCATCTCCGCATTTGAACGTAAAGAGCTTTCAATGATTCAAAGTAAGTTTTCCCAAAAACAGCATCCATAGAAACCGGTAAAAAAACTGGTGTCACACGATAGTCGCCGTGATAATGCATGAATGCTTGCATAAAGATTCGCGAATCCTCACTGACAATATCTTTTTGCCAAAACCCAACATCTTTCAACATTTTCCACGGCATCGAATGGGACGAGAAAGTCCAAAGTCGTTCTGGACGGGCCAATTCTGCAAACAACCAAAACGTTGTTCCAAAAGCACCAATTCGAACAGGAGCTGAAGCTGTCCAAATATTATTCGAAAAAAGCGTGACTGGTTGAAATGACGTTCGAGTTGGATTTTCAACTGTGCAATAAAGATAAGTGAGTAACGAAAAATATTGAGGATGAGCAATCGTATCTATATCAAACGCGGAGACAATAATATGCTCGTCTTTAATTTCAGGGAAATCGTTTGCCAAATGTTGAGCAATCTCGTTTCCAGCAAAATGTAAGTTTGAACCTTTGCCGGGAATTTCATCAGGCAAACCGCGCGGATGAATAGTTGTGTAAAGTTTTTTAAACACTAAACCAAACTCTGTTAATGCTCGCGCACTCACGTTTTCAAACCGAGCGCGATCAGCCTCTTCACCACAAAGCACAATAATCATTCGCTTATTGTCGTACGTATTTTCACTTAAAGAACGAAGTGTCCCATGAACAATATCATATTCTTCCTGATATGTTGGAAGAAAAATCAAATGAAATGTTTCATTTGGGCATGGAAGTATTTCTAAACGTTTGGCCCAATCAATTTTTGTTGTACGACGATATTTCACCCACGCGGCAATAATAAAAATGTTGAAATACACCACTCTGAACAACCACAAAAGATCAAAAACAATAATGACAATGATCACCCAAAGTGGTTGAAAAAATGAAAAAACAATTGCAAGTGAAAAAGTTCCCCAAACCAGAAGGCCGGGGAACATTTCCCAAAATCTCATTTTTCCGTACTTATAGGAAACCATTAGCGATCGGAAGAAATGTCCTTGCGAAGACGCTCAAGAAGTTTCCCCGCTTGTTCGCGTCCACCAAGACCAAACGCAAGTCCACCAGCAAGCGCGATCATAAATACAAGACCTGTGAACAGAACGCGAATCAAATCTGGCGCGATTTCCAATTGAACAAGAGCCGCCATAAAGCTGAAAATCAAGATCGCCCATTTTGCAACTCCTGATAGAAAACTTGCGGACGTTAGTTTGGCGGCTTCAACAGCTGACTTCACAACGCGCTGTACAAAATTCGCAAGCAAAATTCCTGCAAGCAAAATGATAACAGCAATTACTACGTTTGGAATGAATAGAACGATCTCTTGAAGATACGATGTCAACTGTTCCCAACCCAAAATGTCTGTTGCCGCGATTAAAGCAACGATAACAAAAAACCATTTCACAATCCAACCCAAAAGGTGACCAATGTGAAGACTTACTCCGAAACGCTCAAACTGTGATCGGATCTCAAGTTTCTGCGCAAGATCATCAATGCGCAAAAGCTTAATCACTTGTTCGACAACACTTCTTAAAACAAGAGCCACGATAACACCAATCAAAAACACTATGATTGCGCCCAAAAGATTTGGCAAATAAGCCAAAACGATGTCCCACATTTCAAGGACTGGACCTTGAAGAACGTTGGTAAAATCCATAAAGAATAATTAGATTAGTAGTTAGATGAACTTAATTAAAACTTAGCATTTTTATCAAAATAATTCAATGTTTTGCTGTTATGTGCGGAGGTCGATCATAAGATGGAACAACGTAATCGAGTGCTAATTTTCCTATCCCATTTTCTTTAATAAGCATTGTTGGATCAAGCTTTGATGGATTTTCCAGCACAAAAATCGGGGTTGATTTTGTGAAATTGATTCCATTCGCAATCATCAGACTCAAACGGCTGGCTGTAAACGATCCTGGTCCACTGACAATTGAGATTCCATAAAGTGTATTGCAATCAATTTTATGCGCAATTATAAATTCATCGAGCTTTTTTAGAATATCTTCTGGAGAACCATTGATTTTTTCCAATGTGATAAACGATTGGTCTTGAATCAAACCCAGCCAAAAAAAACCAAGGTCTTGAGCGCATATAAACAAAATCATACTGAAAATCGATTTATCATCACAATCTTATCTCCATTCAAAATTGTAAGAAGAAAACGATCTGCAATTTGCTTGCGATCCAAAAATTCATCCTTTGGCATTAGAGTGTAATTAACCTCATAGGACAATTCATGCTCAAACTTTGCAATCAACTTTTCTAAAGCCGCTTGTTTGATTGATCCAACAATAAACAAATCGGTTGGAATATCTTTTGCGTCAACAAATCGCCCTGTGAACGCAAGATATAAAATTTCACCGTTCGCATCCATCTCTTGCACAAAATTTTGTTTCAAGAGAATCTGAACTTTTTGAAAAACACCTCGGAGATCGTCAAACAAAATAAAATTTGAGTTCGCAATATAGTATTTTTTCTTTTCCGCAAGAGACTTCCCTTTCTTTCTATTTTCTGATTGCTTCTCAACGATAAGACCAAGTTCAATGAGATTTTTGAGCTCACGGCGCACTGAATTCAGTTGCGCATCAATTCTTCGTGTAAGCTCACGAACAAAAAAAGCTTCTTTTGGATATTGTAAAAAAAGACCCATGAGTCTTGCTCGTGTCTTTGAACCAAACATCTGTTCAAGCTGAAAACCATGTGTGACCATAAACGCGTTTGCGTCAAGAATCTGTACAGGTATAATGTACACAAATGGTAACAGGAGGGCAAATGGAAACATTTTATATATGACTTTAAACCTTAAGGCGGCTGAATACTGCCCACGTTCCCCAGAAGAACGAATTGAGGGTATTTGCGTGCTTTTACCGCTCCAAGAAAGAAGCGGCTGGGTATTTTTGGTTGCTCGTTGCCACAAACAAACCCTTGATGCTGAAATGCTCTTCCAGCTTCTGTCAGATCAAATCCACAGGCTTGCAGACTCTTTCGGCTCTGAAGCAAACGCGCAACATCGCTTTGAACAATTTCTTGGTGCACTAAACGAAACGCTCGCGCAAAACGTCAGAGATGGACGATGGAACGTTCCAATAGAACAATTTGACGCAGTTCTTGGTATTGCATGTGAACGACAAATGTTTTTCTCAGGAACCGGAGACCTAACTGCATTATTTCTTCATCGCAGACCGTCACAGCGCTATCAAGTCTTCAACCTCTTTCATAGCATTCAATCAGAACAATCGCTTCCAACTTGGGAAAAAGCATTTGCAGTAGTTCTTGATGGAGACTTGCACGAGGGTGACGTCTTTACTATTTCAAATGTTGATTTGCAAAGAGCTTTAGCCGCTGATGAACTAAACACAGTTCTCACAACACTTCCACCTTCTGGAGCAACGGAAAAAATTCGACAATATTTTCCACTTAAAACCGCGCTGTTGTTGGTGATCATTAAAGCCCAAGATTTATCAGCTCAAAATAAGGGAGAGCAACTTGCAACTCTAAAAACAAGCGTCTCCGTTCAGCATTTCAAAAATCAAGAAGATGAAACACAGGAATTACTTGCTGATCAAACACCAAAACTTAAAACCTTAATAGCTACGCTTAAAATTCGTACTAAAAAATTTGTTGAAAAAGAGATTTGGAGGCTAATTTGGCGATGGATTCGACGTTCAACCAGAAAATCGGTTAAAACATCGCGTCACTTAATGACGCAAGAAGGACGTCTTGAATTCCAGGGAAACATCCAACAACTTGTAAGATCGATTACACACATGGATCGATCTAAAAAATATCTTTTGGGTGGCATTGCCGCTGTTGTTGTAGTTCTGATTGTAAGTATTTCTCTTTTCTCCTCAAGCCGAGCACGATCACAAGATGAACAGGCTTATCGACAAAAGATAGATGCGATCACAGATCTAATGGAACGCGCAACAGGAGCGATTATTTATAAAGATGAAAATCAGGCTCGAAGCTTATTTGTAAATGCGGCAAATCTTATTGATCAACTCCCAACAAATACAGAAGAACGAACTCAAAAAATAGCTGATCTGAAAATTGAGATGCAAAAATCAATGGATGACATTCGACATTTGGTGAATGTTCCAAATCCAGCATTACTCGGAGATCTGTCATCTGTGACTGATGGAGTGTTTGGACAATCATTTGTCAAAGTCGGTTCTGACATTTATGTATTTGCAACAGACGGTCGTATATATCAACTTGATCGAACACAAAAAGTGTTCAAGCCAGCAAGCGTTCAAGAAACAAACGCGAGCGTTTCACTTTCCTCAAGCGCTGACAAAGATCGAGTCTACTCATTGACCGACAATAATGTTATTTCTCAATTCATTAAAGATGAGTCAATACAAAAACCAATCAACCTTGAACAGATAGAAGGAAAATGGATTGATCTGCTTGCATACGCAAACCGACTCTATATTTTGACGCAAACAGAAACAGATGGACAAGTTTATCGTTATGGTCGTAGTGGAGATGGATTTGGCGCGCCAACAAAATGGATTGCTTCAAAAACAACTGCGCTCAAAGACGCGCGTTCATTCACTATTGATGGAACAATTTTTGTTTTGATGAAAAATGGAAAAATCACGCGATTTGTAAGTGGAAGCGAAGTTGGATGGGAAACAGGAATTGTTGATCCGCCGATCACAAATGCGACAGATATTTGGACTGATACGGACAGTGCATATTTGTATGTACTTGAACCAGACACAAAACGACTCATTGTTTTAAACAAAGAGACTGGGGCGTTTGTTGTACAGTATCGTTCTGATGCGTTTCAAAACTTAACAGATGTAATTGTAGATGAAACAGGCTACACAATTTATCTCCTTTCCGGCTCAAAACTTTACTCCATCGCCCCAAGTCACGTTGCGAAATAATTTGCGTACAACAGATCGTTCGGTTACTCTCTCCATTGTTAACCCAACAGGGATGCCTTTCAAAAACCATGCCCTGAGCTTGTCGAAGGGACGCGGTCGGCTTTCTTTGGGCGGTAACCTGACGTTTGTACTCGCCGCCGCTAATGTCTCGGGCTCGCGTAAACATGGTTACTGTAAGACGGTTGAAGTGGCGAGCCCTGTGACATTGTTTTTTCCAGGCATCCCAGCTTGGCTTAACATAAAGTCGCAAATCAAACAAAGGATCCGAACGATCTTTTAAACCTTTTACTTCAGAGACATAGGCGGGGTCCCTTGACCCCGCTTTCATAGCACTGCAGGGTGTGGGCACTCAGCCTATTTATCTCATTGACAGGAGCATGTTGCGCCATGTCGGAGTGAACAACGGCGAAGAGTCCGTTGGCACGGAGACATGGTGCAACATGCTCCATGTTAGTATGAGGCCTAGAAATA
>Ga0209417_1005747_pt1 | contig 13379 bp, 8 predicted proteins | sample RifGroF2_FD_184002 | JGI IMG/M metagenome (GOLD analysis project Ga0209417, IMG submission 184002) | Groundwater microbial communities from Rifle, Colorado, USA - Groundwater F2 (SPAdes) (version 2) | ecosystem: Environmental > Aquatic > Deep subsurface > Groundwater | place: Rifle, Colorado... | reverse complement strand
TACTTTGGTGGTTGGGCGCGCGGTCCCCGCTTTCGCGGGGATGACAACGCTTTAAATTTGCCAGGTGCTCTTGTCATCCCCGCGAAAGCGGGGACCGCGTCCCTGAACATGACTTTAACTTCTGGCTTAACCAGTAACCAGTAACCAGTAGAGACGCATGATTATGCGTCTCTACAGGACCCTGAATTCATCCACCCTTACCGCCCCCGCCCCCTTTCCATACACCCCGATCTTCAGGCTGGAAAAGCCGCCTAACACGTTCTTTTGATATCCCGATACCTCGAGCGCGATTTCATACGGCAGCCACTTTTGGCCGTCGGTGCTGTAGGAGAGGTAGAGTGAATAATGATCGAGCTTCATTTTCAGGAATTTGATCTCCGGATTTTTGATCTCCGGACCCCAATGTTTCCTGCCGTTGAAGAGGTCGAACAGAACCCCATCCCTGATGCCGAGACCGGCGTAATACTGATCAGTGAAATAAACGATCAGCCCGGCCTCAACACCGGGGGTGGGTTCTACTTTTACAGAGACTTCATAATCAGGATCTCCCGGAATGGTGTGCATCACCCTAAGGGTATCGGTAATGGTGGTCAGGGTTAACGCTCCCTTGCTGATTTTCCAGGCGTCAGGCGAGCTGACATGACTGAAGCACCACTGGAGGTTCAGCTCTGCCTTGCTGAAATCATCGGACTCTATCTGGTTGTTATTCACGATTTTATAGTCCGGATCCGTAATAAAGGATTTGTACCAGCCGTCCTTGGTCCATACGATAGGTTCAATCATTGTGCTGCGACCCATAGGAAGGTGCCCCTGCTCATATCCGTGATAGACGATGTACCAGTTATCATCCTTATCGGGAAAAATGGTGCCATGCCCCTTCGACGACCAGGGCTCAGAAGCCTTCCAGGTTTTGATAACCGGGTTGAAGGGTGAATTCTCCCAGGGGCCAACTGGCGATTTCGACCGCGCTGCAACCGCCATGTGAGAGGTGGCCGGTCCGGATGTACCGCCCTGGGCGGAGGTCATGTAATAATAAGGATCACGGTACACCAGCTTCGGTGATTCAAGGCAGAAGCATTCCACACCCCAATCGAACGGATAAACCCAACCCTCATACACTTGCTTCATCTCGGCGGTAACCGACAGTCCATCTTCGGCCAGCGGCGCAACCCGGCCGTCGTTGAGGTACAGGTAGCGATGCCCGTCAGGGGTGGCGATATGCCCGGGATCAATACCATTTACCCCGATATGCACCGGCTTGCTCCAGGGACCCTCCGGCCGTTTGGCGGTAATCACGTAATTCCCGCCCCGGTTGGTGGGGAAGTATATGTAAAACAGGTCCTTATACTTGATAAAATCAGGCGCCCACACTTCCCCGACGAACGTGTTCAGCGCCCGTGTCACCCGCTCCCAATGCACCAGGTCCTTGGATTTCCAGATCAGCAATCCCGGAAAGAAATCGTATGAGGAGTGAGTCATGTAAAAGGTGCTGCCATCGCGGACGATGGAGGGATCGGGGAAATCGCCTCTGGTTACGACATACGTTGAGGGCTGCGTCTTGGCAGAAGGCGAAAGAAAAAAGGCGAAGGGCGAAAGAAAGGATAAAAGAAGAAAAGATTTAGGTGTAAGGAAGGGGATTCGAGTATTCATCGGGATTATGTATTTTACACAATAAAAATACTTGATTTTGAATCCCAAACCCTGATAATTATAGAATGACTAGAAAAGCGTCTTCGACAGACATCAGTAACCCCGGGGTTCAGCCCGGGGTCTTCTGTCCCACCCCCATGTTCACCATCCTGTTACTGGCAGTAACCACCCTGCTACCCGCCCAGCAACAAACCATTAACCTCGCCGACCAATGGGGTTTTCAGCTCGATGCGAACGATTTCGAGCGGGCCTTTGAGAACAGCGGAGCGCACAAGGATGTGCTGAATGATTTTGTGATGCTGCCCGGAACCACGGATTCGAACAAAAAGGGAATTCCCACCACCGCGAAGCCGATCAATCGGTTATCCCGATATTATGAGTACGTTGGGCCGGCCTGGTACCAGAAGGAAGTCCTGATTCCGGCCGATTGGAGCGGTAAGACCGTACGGCTCTTTTTCGAGCGGGTTCTCTGGATCAGCTCGGTGTATGTCGACGGCAAGCTCGCCGGTACCGAAAAGAGCTTCTCAACACCGCATGAATATGACCTGAGCGAGGTCCTCACACCTGGCAAACACCGGATTTCGGTGTGCGTGGACAACCGGGTGGGACCGGAGTTCGACCGATGGAGCCATGCGTTCTCCGAATACACCCAAACCTGCTGGAACGGCATCGTGGGGCGGATGGAGCTGAAAGCCTTCGATCCGGTCAGCTTTAAAAGCATAAAGGTCTATCCCGATATTGAACGGAAGAGCGTCCGGGTGAAGTGTACGATCAGCAATCCCGCCGGTGGAGCCGTTACGGGATCGGTCTTTTTCTCCGCAAAGGCCGTTAACACGGATCAACCGCATCAGACTGGGGAGGTTAACATGGCTTTTTCCGGATCCGGAGAGCAGATCCTGGCGGAAACAGAGGTGCCGATGGGCGAAAAAGTGCAGCTATGGGATGATTTCTCGCCGGTTCTGTATGAACTCAACGCTCATCTGGCCGGAAATGCCGATAACCGCGTGGTGGCCGATGCACGGAAGCTGACTTTCGGCATGCGAGAAATCGGAACCGATGGAGCCCATTTCACCCTGAACAAGCGCAGGATCATGCTGCGGGGAACCCTCGAGTGTGCGGTTTTCCCACTCACCGGTTATCCCGATATGAGTGTGGCCGGTTGGCTGCGGATCTGTAAAACGGTAAAAGAATACGGTCTCAATCACATCCGTTTCCATTCGTGGTGTCCGCCTGAGGAGGCTTTCATTGCAGCCGACCAGGTGGGAATCCTGCTGCAGGCAGAGCTGCCGTTCTGGTCGGAGGCTACCCGGCCGGGCGATCCTCTGAGTGTATTCCTGAAGGATGAAATGGCCCGGATTCTCGAAAAATATGGCAACCATCCGTCGTTTGCACTCCTCTGTATGGGAAACGAGCTGCGCGGTAATTTCGACATCATGGCCGACCTGGTCCGGTTCGGCAGGGAGACCGATCCCCGCCATTTGTACAGCGGCTCTACCGCGCGAAAACATTTACCTGAAGATCAGTTCTATGTGTCGCATCAGACCACGGCCGGGGGAATCACCACCTATGGGGCCCGGGGGCCGCAGACCGATTACGACCTGAGGAAAGCCTATGATGTGCTGAAGGTTCCGGGTGTTGCACATGAGGTGGGGCAGCGGGCGGTATACCCCAATTTTGATGAGATTAAAAAGTACACCGGACTTCTCTATCCACGGAATTTCGAGCTGTTCCGGGATACCCTGGAGAAGCACGGAATGCTGGACCAGGCGAAGGATTTCTTCAACATATCGGGCAGCATGACGGTGATGCTGTACAAGGAGTCGATCGAAGCGCTGCTTCGCACCCCGAACAGCGGCGGGTTCCAGCTACTCGACCTGCACGATTTTCCCGGGCAGGGAACAGCGCTGGTAGGGATACTGGATCCTTTCTGGGATTCCAAAGGCCTCGTCACGCCTGAGAAGTGGCGCGAATTCTGCGGTCCCACCGTGCCCATTCTGCGCTTTCCCAAGCGCGAATATTTCAATGACGAAACTTTTTTGGCCACGGCGGAAATCTATCATTATGCGAAAGAGCCCTTGTCGGATATTGATCTGCATTGGGATATGAAAGATTCTGATAATAAGGTTGTTGCATCAGGGAAGTTTAAAGATCAGATTATTCCGGAGTCATCCCTGACCCCGATTGGAGATATCAAGGTATCCCTGAGCCGGGTCAAAAATCCGGAGAAACTTACCCTAACGGTTTATGCAGGTTTCTCCATAAAGAACGAATGGAATATCTGGGTTTATCCTAAACGAATTCCGCTGGTTAAACTGTTTAATTCCGATATTGCGGCAACCCTCGACGATGCTGCAATATCGGAATTAAACAAGGGAGGTAACGTTATTTTGCTTCCCGATATCAAGCAGCTTAACGGAAAGAAAGGTTCTTTCCAGAACCATTTCTGGTGCCCGATCATGTTCCGCTGGGAGCCCATGACGATGGGGACATTAGTGAAAAGCAACCATCCGGCATTCCGTGATTTTCCAACCTCCTTTTACACCGAATGGCAATGGTGGAACATTATTAGTCAGGCAGTTACATTGGACCTGGAGGGAACTCCGGATAGTTTCAGGCCTATTCTGCAGTCAATCGATACCTATGACCGGTGCCTGAAGGAGGGGATTATCTTCGAGGCCAGGGTGGAAAATGGGAAACTGCTGATGGCGGCGATCGATTTTGAGCGGAATATCGCCAACCGGCCGGCCGCACAGCAGCTGTTGTACAGCCTGAAGAAATATGCGGGCAGCCCGGATTTTAATCCCGATCAGACTCTTTCCATCGAATTCATTAAGGGTATGTTTAAGAAGCCGACCCTGATGACCGGAGCAAAAATCATACTCACCGACAGCTATGAAACGGGCAATGAGCCGGAAAAGGCGATCGACGGAGACCCGGGGACCATCTGGCACACGGCATATGACAATCCGGGAAATTTCGCGGTAACCAACAAGTTGGCTGAATCCGATTACCCGCATGAGATCCAGATTGAACTAGGCGCTGAAACCACCTTCAAGGGCTTCATTTATCGTCCCCGCACTGATGGCCGGAATGGCTGGATATCGGAATACATCTTCTATGTGAGTGCCGACGGGAAAAACTGGGGAGAGCCGGTGGTACAGGGCCGTTGGGCAGCATCGGATACTCCGAAGGAGGTACTATTCGCGGCTCCGGTCACCTCCCGTTTCATCAGGCTTATTGCCCTCAAAGGCTTCAGCGGACAGAAATGGGCGAGCATGGCGGAGCTAGAATTGGTGGTTAAAGAATTGCAACTTCCCTTGATATGAAACCTGCTCAGTTGACTCCCCCTCTCCCGCGAACAGCGGTGAGGACGATCAGTGGAAAGAGACGGGAAAGTAAAAGACCTTAGGTTGACGACTATGGTCCCGCCATCCGCCCATCCTTTTACCACCGCACAAACCTGAATTGCCTCAGGGTGGTGTCATTCGCCACAGCCTCACGGGTCAAATAATCCAGGTTCAGGTTGACCACCCGGTTCGTACCAATGGTGCCGCCATAAATGAAGAATTCGGGAATCTGCGGGGAATAGGGCAATGTATAGTCATTGTTGAATGAGCTGAATTCGGAGTTGTCAAATAAGGGAAAGCTGCCGAAAGCAGTCCAGATTTCGATATGAGTTTTTCCCAGTTTGCGATACTGAATTCCGGGGTCGTACTTCAATTGCTGGAGCAATCCCAACCGCAGAAAGTCGTAGGTGATGGTGGTGCGTCCGGATTTCATTCTTCTCTCCAGGACGATCGTATCGGTTCTAGTTCCTTCATCCGTTTCGGCGATCACTTCGAATTGAAATTTGACCTCATTGATTGCCCCGCCGCTAAAATCAATCACCAACGCCTTGACTGGCTGAATACTGATCTCCATGCCGTCGCGACCGGGAAAATTGATTGTCGGCTTACGTTGCAGGAACCGCTCCAGTTTTAGTGTCCGATATCCGGGAATCTGAATGTTAATATTGGCCCGGTTATACTCGGTTAAATCCTTTCGGAGCACATAAACTGGACAATCGGGATTGGCGAAAATCCCCGGGTGCTTGTCATGAATCCATTCGAGGGGCGGTGACACCCGAAGGGTATCCAGTCTGGAAAAACCACCCTGTTCTTTGTATCGGATCAACTCAATATCAACCTGAACATCCCTGAAATAGATGGAATCGGGATTTTTAGCAGTGACCATCGTACCCCCATTGTCGCCCGACCAGGTTCTGGTGACGTACACATAATTGACCGTATCATACTTGTTGAGGATACTGTAGATCACCGGTATCGGCTTGCGTTCGATACACAGGTCAATGTCTTCCTCACAACCAGTCATAAGTGCAAAAAAAACGGAAATAAGAAGAATGGCAGAAATAGTTCTCATTTGTCAGAGACTGCTCGTAAACGGGGGATAGTCAAAGTTAGGAAAAACTTCCGTTCCCGATTGACCCGAAAACCACGCGAATTGTTTGTACATTAATTGCCAAAATGAAAGAATGATGGAAAGTAAACGGGTAACCGATTTTATATTTTGCAAATACTGTCGCTTATGAGAAAGTCATTGTATTTCATACTCTTGTCAGGCATGGTTGCATGGGTATCATGCGAGGTTAATTCCGGAACCACCATGCAGGCCGTCCGGGATCCGGAGAGCGGGCAGGTCATTTTGTCCGATAAAGCCAAGCCGGTTCTTCAGTACAACTACCAGACCGTTGCGGAAAGGGATGCGATGGATACGTTGCCGGCCAACAAATATATCGTTACGGCGACGGACACTTTTATGGCGAATCCAAGCATTTATGCGGTTCCGCGGAGCAACTACATCCATCCGGTCTATGGCTTGGAGGGTGAGATGCTCACCCGCGACTGGTCGAGGGACCATCCCCATCACCGGGGTATCTACTGGGCCTGGCCTGAGGTGGAATTCGGCAGCAAGCGCGGCGATCTTCATGCCTTGCAGATCGTTTTTGCCCGGCCCACCGGTGCTATCGAGCTAACCGATGGAAAAGAATATTCCCAGGTTGAAGCCGAAAACCTCTGGATGTGGGGCGACACCACCCCCATTGTACGCGAGGTTGCCCTCATCCGGGCTTACCGGGCCACCAGCCGGGGAAGGATCATTGACCTGGTCTTCCGGTTTGTTGCCCTGAAGGACAGCGTAACAATCGCCCGTCGTGAAACTTCCTTATACGGCGGGTTGAGTATTCGTATGCAAACACCCCAGGAACAGGAAATTTCCACTTTTACCGATACTTCAGATGTCGCAACCCGGCGGGCCTGGTCCGACCTGAGCGGTCTCTTTGCCCGGGCCGAAACTAAATCAGGCATGACGGTTTTGCAGTACAGGAACAATCCCGATTATCCCGATGCCTGGATACAATATCCTGAGCTATCCTGGTGCCAGCCTGCTTTTCCAGCTACCGGAACGCGTTACAAACTGGCTCCCGGTGAGCCGCTGGTGCTCCGATACAGGCTGTTCATCCATTCCGGCGCCAAACCCGATCAGAAGGTAGTATCGAAGTTGTGGGATGAATTTAATTCCGGGTCGGCGCAGCTGCCGCAGTTTACATTAAAACCGTGACGCGGAACATACCCACCCCAATCCCTCCCTCGACCAGGGAGGGGTTCGCTCCGAAGTCACGCCGATGCTCATTCCCCCTCCCTGGTCGAGGGAGGGGGCCAGGGGGTGGGTACCCAGTGACCATTGACCAGTAACCAGCAACCAGTAACCAGTAACAAGAAACTTATCATGAAACCAAAACTCTCCCCCCCCGCTTACTCCCGCCGCCGCTTCATCAAAACTACGGGCACCGCGGCCATTGCTGCTCCCATCATCATGAAAACCTCCTTTCTCGGGGCGAATGAAGTGGCCCCCAGCGACAAGATCAATCTCGGCATCATCGGATGTGGAGGCATGGGCATGGCAAATCTGAATGCTTGCCTGGCCAATCCAAATGTTGTGGTAACCGCCGCCTGCGATGTCTGGAAAGACCGCCTGGATCCGGTTGTTGAACGGTTCAAGACTACCTGCACGGGTTACACCGATTTCAGGGAGATGCTTCGCAAGAAAGACCTGGATGCCGTGATCATTTCAACCCCGGCGCACTGGCATGCGATCATGGCCATTGCCGCCTGCGAGGCGGGAAAGGACATTTACCTGCAAAAACCGATGACCATGCACCTGGGGGAAAGCCTGGCGGTTCGCAATGCCGTGAGAAAGCACAAGATCATCTGCCAGGTGGGCACCCAGATTCATGCCAGCGAGAACTACCGGCGCGTGGTTGAGCTGGTTCGCTCGGGAAACCTGGGGGCCATTGGTACGGTGCGTACCTTTTTTGTGATGAATGAAGCTCCGAACGGCATCGGCCTGGGTAATAATACCACCGTTGCGCCCAAGGGAATGGACTGGGACATGTGGGTAGGCCCGGCACGGATGCAGCCCTTCAACCCTCAGGTGGTCAGGGATGCTTTCTACCACTGTTTCTGGATGGATTTCAGCGGCGGCTGGACACCCGGCATGGCTCCCCATATCATCGATCTGCCCATCTGGGCGCTGGACCTGGGCTATCCGACTGAGGTCAGTGCCACTGGCGGACGGTTGATCATCCGGGATGACGGCGATGCGTATGATAACCATGAGGTGATCATGCGATATCCGAACCTGACCATGACCTGGATGCAGTCCTCCACCAACAGTTATGGCTTCGATTTTTTGCGCGGACAGGAAAGCAGGCGCAGGCTGGGTATCTATTTTCATGGAGTCAACGGCACTCTTCAGACCGACTATGACAACCACCTGATCTTACCGGAAGGGGACAGGATGAAAGGAATGGTGACGCCTCCTGTCTCGATCGTTCCGTCGCCGGGTCATGAACTGGAATGGCTCGAATGTATCAAATCGCGCAAGCAGCCATCCTGCAATGCGGATTACCATGTAAAAATCGATGTGCCGATGGCGCTCAGCACCTTATCCTTAAAACTGGGCCGGTCGCTCCGGTTTGATCCCTTAAGGGAGGCCATCATCGGCGACAATGAAGCCTCGGAACTGGCAATTCCGGAATACCGCGCACCCTGGAAATTCGCGAAGGAATACCTGTAAACTATCATGGAAAGACGAGGATTTATCAGAAATGCCGCGCTGGTCGGCACAGCAGCCCTGATACCGGGCTCGCCGCTGCTGGAAGCACAGGGCCCATCGGACTTCAGTAAACCTCTTGATCTGCATCTAATTCCGATTTCCAGAGTCGATAAGCCACTTGCCATTGCCATGTGGGATTTCAGCTGGATCCTGCGGCACCATAAGTATGGCGAGTTTTACGACTGGGACCGGGCGCTGGAGGGCCTGGCCGAACGGGGGTACAATGCCATCCGGATGGACGCGATGCCACAGTTTGTGGCTTCCACTCCGGAGGGTAAAATCCTTGAGGAATACCGGTCGCCAAAGAAAGACTGGGTTCCGGCATTATGGGGAAACGATTTCGCCATGGATTTCAGGCCTCGTGAGGCTCTGCTTGAATTCTTGCCCAAATGCAGAAAGTATGGCATCCGGGTGGGACTGGCTTCGTGGTTCCTGCCTCACGGAACCGATATCGGGATTATAAATGAAGAGGGCGGACTGCTCCGTGCCTGGTCGGAAACCCTGGATTTCCTGCATTCGCATAACCTGCTGGATGACAATATTGTATATGTCGACCTATTGAATGAATATCCCGATTGCAACGGGTATGAATGGATCAAGAAGGAGATGGGACTCCGGACGGATTCAAAAAAGTTTACCAATGATTTTGGGAATGGCCTGATTGCCAGTCTTAAAAAGAAATATCCGAACCTCGATTACCATACCTCCTTCCACACCTGGAGCGGATTGGAGACCCTGGAGCTGACCAACTATTCCGCACTGGATTTCCACGTATGGTTTCATCATAATTCCATCATCGGTGGACATATTGGAAAAGCCGCCAACACAGCCATTGACAGGGATATCCGGGTTGATTATGCCAGTCTGATGTCCTGCTGGAAAGAAAACAAGACCCAGCTAGTTCAGTGGATCGACGGGATGATCACCTCCATTGCCAAAAAGGCGGCTGATTATGGGATTGTATGCGGAAACACGGAGGGCTGGGGCCCCATCGGGTGGTACGATCATCCCGATCTGCCCTGGGACTGGGTCAGGGAATCGGCTGAAATCTGTGTCGCTCTTGCAAAACAGCATTCGCAGTATAAATTCATCTGCAGCTCCAACTTTACTCACCCGCAGTTCAAGGGATTATGGGAAGATGTTAAATGGCACCGGAAAATCACCGGGATCATAAAGAGCTGAATGGATTGATGCTGACGTTGGTATGCAGGATCAAATAATCAAAACGATAACCAGATGGAAATCTCTACGACGTGCCCTGGCCTAATGCCTGTAGAGACGCATATATGCGTCTCTACGACGTTCATTGGCCTAATTTCTGCAATACGCAGGCGTTCGCACCTATCTGTATTGATATTTCTCCTGTTTTCCTTGTCAACCCTGTCCCTCTTCGCCCAGAACAAGGATGAACCCGTGATCATCGTTAAATGGCCCGAAACCCCATTGCGGACATTCCCCAAATCCCTCGAATGCATCCCCCAACCGGTATACCGGCATCGGGAGGATGGAAAGCCGGGACGGGAAATCCTGGTCAACTTCGTCGTGGAAAGGCTGCGAGGGCCTGCCCGGGTGGAGGTAAAAACCGGTCAGGTGGAGGAGTCGGAATACCTTTCGGCCCCCGATAGCGGCTTTTCTTCCTGCACGGTAATCTTGCCACCCGGGGTGGGGGTGAGGGAGGAAGCCGTGGTCACCGTTTCCATGATTCTGGGGAAGAACAGGATCAGTCAGACTTTTACCGTGCAGCCTCTGCGCCAGTGGAACGTGTACCTCTACAACCATTCCCACGTGGATATCGGGTACACCAACACACACAAGAATGTGGAGATTCTGCATAAAACCAATATTCTGGAGGGGATCAAGCTTGCGGAGGCAACACGCGATTATCCCGAGGGTGCTCGTTACCGCTGGAATCCGGAGGTTACCTGGCCGCTGGAACGGCTTTGGGAAACGATGCCCGAACAGCGTGAGGCCATACTGGATGCTATCCGGAAGAATTACCTCATCGTGGATGCAGGGTATGTGAATATCAATACAAGCGTTTGTTCCGACGAGGAGCTGTTCCATGTGTTCCGCTTCAGTCGCGAGATGCAGGCACTCACCGGTCAGCCCATGACCACCTTCCAGCAGCTGGATATTCCGGGGATGAGCTGGGGCCTGATCCCGGTAATGGTAAACCAGGGGGTTAAGTATATCATGTCGTGGCCCAACTATGAGCGGGCGGGAAATGCGCATAAAGAGATGGATGGCAAGCCATTCTGGTGGGTGGGGCCCGACGGGAAGTCGAAGGTGCTGTTTTTTCAGCCCGGTCCCTATGCCAACAGCGGCAGCATGACCAAGGGCGGCACCACCGGCCGGCCATGGTTCGGGCAAAGGGATCCCGACAAGGTCCCCGCCGTAATTAAGACCGGCAGCGCGGATGTGAATTTCACCGGCAAACTCGCTGCCATGGAGAAGGATGGCTACCCCTACGACTTCGCCGTACTCTCCTGGACCCTCTGGGATAATTGTCCGCTCGATGCCGATATCCCCGATGCCGTGAGAGCCTGGAACGAGCGTTATGCCTATCCGCATATCATCATATCATCAGGCCATGAAATCATGTCGATGATCGAGCAGAAATATGGCGCTCAGCTGCCGGTTGTTACCGGCGATTATACCGAATACTGGACCGACGGGCTGGGTACCGCGGCCGGCCTTACGGCGATGAACCGGAATGCCAAGGAGCGCCTCACCCAGGCTGAGACGATGTGGACGATGCTACATCCCGGAAAGCCTTCGCCCCGCGGGGAGTTGGATGAGGCCTGGCGATACATCGCCCTGGGATCGGAGCACACCTGGTGTGCCGAAAATCCCTCGGAGCCCTACTTTCAGGATGCCATCTGGAAAGTGAAACAGAGCTATTTCCATGAGGCGAACAGCCGCACCCAGACCCTTCTTGAGGAATCCCTGGCGCCGGTTACCGACAAGTCGAACGGCGCACTGGGTCCCGTGGAGGGCCCGTCGGCCGGCGGGATCGCGGTGTTCAACACCCAGTCGTGGGCCCACGGCGGGCTGGTTACCCTTTCACCTTCCGAGAGCCTCCGCGGCGACCGGGTTTTTGATGAGCTAGGTAAAGAAGTGCCAGCTCAGCGATTGTCAACCGGCGAGCTGGTATTCCTCTCTTCCGATGTCCCGGCTTTCGGATCGCGCCACTACCGGGTGGAGGCCGGAAAAAGCAATACCAGCGGGGGATGCAGTATTTCAAATCTGACTCTGGAAAACTCAAAAATCAGGGTAAAACTCGATCCAAAAACAGGCAACATCATACAACTGACAACCCTTTACAACGGCAGAAACTTTGCTAAATCAGGAGATGGCGGAGGACTGAACTTCTTCCGCTGGATGCCCGGAGACAGCGATAATGCACAGTCCGATTCGGTTATCTCGATATCGGTTTCTGAATCCGGACCAGTGGTCGCAGAACTCCGGATTGTATCCAAAGCCACTGGATGCCGCATAGTTAGCCGGTCGGTACGCATCATCCGTGACCAGCCCTGGGTGGAGACGAGCAACGTGGTGGACAAATTTCCACTGCTGGCAAAGGACGGAATACATATCGGGTTTGATTTTGATATTCCTGATGGAAAAACCCGTGTGGATATTCCGTGGGGAGTGATGGAGGTGGAGAAGGACCAGTGGCCGCAGGGTAACCGCAACTGGCTGGCCGTGCAGCGATGGCTCGATGTATCCAACGAGAAAGAGGGTGTCACCTGGTGCTCGCTGGATGCCGCTCTTTTTGAATCCGGGGAGATGACAGCCAACCTCACCGGATCATGGGGGAAGGTGCGCAAGCCCTGGCTCGACCATATCGTGCCCGGTACATCGGTTTATTCCTGGGTGATGAACAACCATTGGCATACCAACTTCCCGCTCACGCAGGACGGGCCGGTTACCTTCCGCTACCGGCTGCTGCCTCATGGCGCCTTCGATGCCGCCGCGGCTAACCGCTTCGGACTCGAGCAATCGCAGCCCCTGGTGCATGTCACGGCCAATATTGACCCGAAAATCAAGCCTTTACTTACCCTCGACAATGACAGGGTTGTAGTAACCATCCTGAAGCCATCGGCCGAAGGGAAAGGAACCCTTGTACGGCTGCGGTCGCTGTCGGACAAACCGGAAACCGTGAACCTCCGCTGGGATGATACCAGCCGTCCGGATGAAAAAATTATGTTGGACCCATGGGGGATGGCGACGGTGACGGTAAAATAATTATAAATATGTTTTATATTTGTAATTCATACGTATGAATTATGAAACCTGTGAATTACACAAGCACCCTTCCATCGGATGTGATGGAGAAGCTTGATTTTTATGCCACCCGGTTTAAGGTTCCCAAGAACCGGATCATTGAAAAGTCGTTGAAGGCCTATTTTGAACGGTTGAAAAACGCAGAATATACACGGTCATTCCGGAGGGCGGCAGGCGATCAGGATGTTGTGGATATGGCAGAGGAGGGACTTGATGATTACCTGAAAATCCTGGATGAGCCATGAGGCAGGGCGAAATATGGATGGCCG
>Ga0209417_1005746_pt1 | contig 13381 bp, 10 predicted proteins | sample RifGroF2_FD_184002 | JGI IMG/M metagenome (GOLD analysis project Ga0209417, IMG submission 184002) | Groundwater microbial communities from Rifle, Colorado, USA - Groundwater F2 (SPAdes) (version 2) | ecosystem: Environmental > Aquatic > Deep subsurface > Groundwater | place: Rifle, Colorado... | reverse complement strand
ATGTTGCTCAACCCCGGCGAAGTGGTTATGCAGGAACAGGCGGATAAGGCAGTTATGGCGTTTTACGCGCAGTCTTACGCAATGGTTCGATTTTTGAGAGAGGAAGGCTATGGCAAAAGACTTCTCTGCTACCAAAAAATGCTGCTTGGCACGCTGAATGGCACATGGCCGCTTGACGCGACGGAAACGGCCATCGCCTCGAATAAAAGTTCGCCGCCGACCGTCGAATGGAACAAATACATCGCTCAGAAATTATTCGATGTTTATGTAGGCGAGGATATCGAACGAGTCTCGCCGGAGTATTATCGCTTCTGCAAAAAAATTGTTTATTATATAAGAGTGAAATAACTTTTAGAGCTTCTAATACTCTTTAAAAATGATGAATTAAGAAATACGAATGTTGAATCAATTAAGAAGCTCGAATACTGAATTTAGTCTTTTTCGACATTTTATATTCGTCATTGATTCGGAATTCTTGTTTCTACATTCTCAATTTTTATAGCGGACAAAGTGAGTAAAACAGAGAAACAACCCTTTATACTTGCATCTGCCTCGCCAAGAAGAAAAGAGCTGCTTGCAAAGGCTGGATATAAATTTGACATTGTCGTTTCTGATGTTGACGAGTCAAAAATTTCGACCGCAGGCATCAGTTCGGCGGAATTTACCCGCGTAGCCGCTCTGGCAAAGGCGAAAGATGTCGCGGCAAAATTTCCCGCTCGGATAGTTGTCGCGGCCGATACGATTGTCGATTACGAAGGGCAAATTATCGGCAAACCCGATTCCGCCGAACACGCAGAGGAGATAATAAGAAAACTTTTCAGCAAACCTCACAAGGTTATCACGGGCATCGCGATTATCAAAAAAGACGCAGGGCTCGAGATTGTTGATTGTGATATAACAACCGTTTATCCCAAAAAAATGACTGAAAAACAAATCGCCGAACACATAGCGTCCGAAACCTGGCAGGGAAAGGCCGGCGCTTACGGCATTCAGGATGGCGCCGATGAATTCGTCGAAAAAATCGACGGCAGCTATACCAATGTAATGGGGTTAAGTATGGAACTGTTAGAGAGAATGCTCGGCAGAATTTCGCAATAACCCTTTATCGCAAAAGAGGTTATAGATTTAAGCGCAAAATCGGTATTTTTACTGTAACACTTCTATCTGATAATCGTCTAACATAGTGTCTAAAATTTCTATAACAATTTAAGGATAACCATTATGAAAAAAATTGGACTTTTCACTTTTGTCATCCTGTCAACCATTACAGTGTATGCCATATCTAATGCGGAGGAATTCAATACTAACATACAGAAACGCATTCGGGAGAGGCGGGAATCAGCAAAAAAACTTTCAGAACTCGGCAAAATGCTGCTTATATATGCCAATTATAATCAGGAAAAATATCCCAGCGAACTTTCCAAGCTCAAGGATTATGATAAGGATGAAATGTTAGACTGGGCAATTAAAAATGTCGAGTTCACAGGTGCAGATAAATCCGTAACTATCGCTCCGGATGAAATAATTGCTTACGACAGGATAATGCTAAACGAAAATCCGGAAGGCACAAATGTTCTGTACAACGACTGTCATGTCGCCTTTGAAAAAGCTGATCTGCTAAAAGAAAAGGGATTTGTCGTCTCACTCGCCAAGCAAAAGGCTCATATTAAAATCGAGGCGCGGATATTATTTGTAAGCGAAAGTTTCCTCACAAATCTTAAGGATGCAAATATTATAACAGATGTTAATTGCGGCGAGTTATTGAACGAACAGCAAAGCGATTTTGTATTGCGCAGCGCACAAAGCCATCGCGACGCAAAAATGCTTACAGCGCCGGGAGTAACTGTCCTTGATGGCGAAGGAGCAACTATCAGCATTACAAAAGATGTCAATTGTATAACAGGCTACCGTCAAGCCGGCAGATTTCCATTCGCAAAATCCAGGCCGATTTATAAAACAAAGACAGCGGGGTTGATATTTAAGGTTGACTCAAAACTCGAACAGAACGGCTGTATTAAATTAAATACCGATTTGACCTATACAAACATAGAGCCGAAGGGCATCAAAGAGCAGAAAAAATGCCGCTTTCCGATAATTGAAACTGTCCAGTCAAAATCAGAGGTTATGATACCAAGCGAACAAACTTTAATGATTGTCGAAAATAAAATTACAGAAAAATTCGACTGCAAAAAAGGCGAGGCCAAATTCAGGTACATTGTGACTTTAATAAAAGCAAAGGAAATAAATCCCGCAGAAAAGCAAACAAACAAATGCGGAAACTGAAAACGATTGTTCAGTAAATATCAATCTCCTCGACTTTTGTCGGCTTAAATCTCTGGAGTTCGGCAATTTGATTTTTGCCGAGCCTCACGTCGAGAACAACAGTATTGTCGCCGAAATTACGGGCGATTATTTCCGTCGCTGATTCGAGATAATTCTGAATTTTGCCGTCCGCGGCATTGACGGTAATTCTCAAAGTCGCCAAACCGCCCTGATAAATCTCCAGCGTTTTTGCCTTGAGCAAATCAAGATTCATACCTGTTTTTGCGGATATACATATCGCATCAGGATAAATTGTCTGCAACAACTCAAGCTGCGAATCCTTTGCGACGGCATCGGCCTTGTTGAGCAGGACAAGCGTGGTCTTGTCTTTGCAGCCGATTTCTTCGAGAACCTTTTTAGCGTTTTCTGCCTGGTCGTGCGCGTCAGAACTCGATACATCGACAACGTGCAGCAGCAAATCGGCGTTCACCGCCTCCTCGAGCGTCGCCTTAAACGACGCGACAAGCTGATGCGGCAGATTTCTCACAAAACCGACCGTATCGCTAAGCAGAACTTTTTTTGAACCTTCGAGAATCCACTGTTTTGTCCTCGTATCGAGCGTCGCGAACAATCTGTTCTCGACATAAACATCCGCATCGGTAAGGGCGTTCATCAGAGTGCTTTTGCCCGCGTTTGTGTAGCCGACTATGCAGATTTTAAACAGCCCGCCTCTTGCGTCTATCTCTCTCATTTTTCGCGCATCTATTGAGGCCAGTTCCTTTTTTAGTTCGGTGGTTCTTTTGCTGACGAGCCTTCGGTCAATTTCAAGCTGTTGTTCGCCTGTTCCGCGAGTGCCTACTCCGCCCGATGCCGCTGCGCCGGTTACGGTATCCAAATGCGACCACATTCTGGTAAGTCTTGGATATGTATATTCAAGCTGCGCAAGGGCGACCTGCAATTTTGCCTGCTTTGTTCTCGCCCTGCTTGCGAAAATATCAAGAATCAATTCGCTTCTGTCAATTACCTTTGTGCCGATGATTTCCTCAAGTTCGCGAATCTGCCCCGGCGACAAATCATTATCAAAAATCACAACATCGGCCTTATTCGCCTTTGCCCTTTCGCCAATATGCTTGGCCTTTCCGCTGCCGACATAAGTTGCCGGGTGCGGCTTGTGAATTTTCTGCTGAATTCTGTCAACGACCTTCGCCCCGGCGCTTTCGACAAGAGCGACCAACTCGGCAAGATTGTCCGTGTAGGTGTTTTTCAATACCGCCCCGACCAGCAAAGCCCGTTCGTTTTGTACAGATATTTTTTCCTGAAAATTTTCCAATTTACTTACCCGCTTCCTTACTTTTTTAGTACCACTTTAGCCGAGTGTCAAATACGACTTGTCATTCCCGCGCAGGCGGGAATCCAGTACTCAAAACTATTTCATAACGTTCGGCTCTAATCCCAAATCTTCGAGCATTCTGACATCATCTTCTACCGCCCTGCCCGCTGTAGTCAGATAATTGCCGCTAAGGAGCGATGTCGCCCCCGCGTAAAAAGCCCAGCTCTGCATATCGCGAAGATTCAAAACCCGCCCGCCTGCGATTTTTATGCCCGCCTGCGGCAACGCGAATCTGAATAACGCGATAAGTCTTAAAATCTCCAGCGGCTTCATTGTCGGCATATCGCCCATCGGCGTTCCCGCTATCGGATGCAGAAAATTCATCGGTATCATATCAGTGCCGAGTTGTCGCAATTCAAAAGCCATATCGATTCTGTCGGCCTCCGTTTCGCCAATGCCAAAAATTCCGCCGACGCATAAGCCGAGCCCTGCCGCTTTGGCCGCTTTTACGGTTTCGATTCGAGAATCATAATCGTGCGTTGAAACAATGTTCTTAAAATGATTTCTCGAAGTTTCAAGATTGTGGTTATACCTGCTCATACCGGCCTTTTTAAGCCGCATAAGCTGCTGATAATTGACAATCCCAAATCCGCCGCAAACATCTATACCGATTTCATTTTTTATTATCGGCAGAAGTTTTTCAAGTCTTTTTAATTCCGCCTCGCTCAAAGCCTTGCCGCTATAAACAATGCCGAAGTGCGGAACGCCATTTGCTTTCGCCCCCCTTGCCGCATTTAATATCTCCTCGTCGCTCGAATGCTCGACCTTCTTAAATGAGGTATTAAATTTCCCCGATTGAGCGCAGAATTTGCAATCCTCCGTGCATCCGCCAAGCCTTGCGGGAATTATCGAGCAGACGTTTATCTTTTTGCCGAAAAATTTCAGCCGTATTTTATTCGCCCAGTATAAGATGTCCCAGAGTTCGCTTTCGCCGAGCGAAAACAGTTCTTCTATTTCGCCTCTATCAGCCAGAGAACCATCTATTATCTTTTTCGCGATTTCTGTAATTTTTTCGTTCACAATATAACTTTCTGGCCAGTCAATTCATTTAGATTCAATGCGCAATTTTTGTAGTATTGGGCGTTTAGATGCAGCGTTTGCCATTTTTCGCTGCGGACGGTTGCGCCGTTTTTATAATCCTGCAACTTTACAGCGATAAAAACATATCGTTTATTATTAAACTCAAAAACTTCTCTGCCGTCGGTATCAACGTCGATATTTTCCAGGTCATATACAAAAATAAACAACCCATGATATTTGTTATTAAAAATTTTGACCCAGTTCTCAAGCCCACTTACGTCGTCGCTCGTCGTCCAGTTCGGCAGAGTTCCAAAAGCGACAAACGTCTTACCAGAAAATTTACGCCCCTTTATTTCAGCGATATAAGCGGTTGAGTCAGGCGTATAAAAAATAAAATCAAAACTTTTGATTTTGCTTTTTGAAAACGCAAACCTCTTATGCTGGTCAATCGGAATATATTTAAATCCGTTATCCTTCAGCCAATACTCGAATGCCTTTTCGTAATGACTGCCGGCGGTACCCTTCATCTCTGCTGCCTTAGTCCGTCAAAAAAATCTTTTTCTGCAATATTCTGCTGACTGCCGTCGGTCATATTCTTTACGACCAATTGGCCGGTTTGGTATTCATCACCAATAATTATGCATTTTGCAGCACCAACAGCCGATGCTTCTTTAAGCAGCTTTGATAACACTGGAGATTCATCACGCTTAAAACCTGCCGTTTTGTAACTAAAAATAGATTTAAAGCCTTTTTGTCTCAATTTAGCAGTAAGACTTATAGAAGCATCAAAATAGCTATAATTGATAGGTATAATAAAATAATCACACGAGTTAGCAGAAATATTTTTGTCGAGCAGCCCTTTCTCTCGCAATAATATTTCCAAAACACAATCACCCATTCCCATTCCAGTTGCTGAAACCTTGGGGCCACCAAAATCGTGTAGCAGATTATCATATCGCCCACCACCACAAATGGCGCGAAGGTCGCCTTGAATGTCGTGTATCTCAAAAACAATACCAGTGTAATAAGCCAACCCACGAACTATGCTTTGGTCAAACACACAATAATTACCAATGCCCATCTCTTCCAGACAATGCCTACAGTTTGCAAGCTCTGCTAAAGCGTCTTCAATTTCTTTATTTTGTTTTGTTGTCGTTAAAAGATTATTAAAACTTTTTCCCATAAACTCAATGATTTGTCCGGCCAGTTCGCTGCCAACTTGTTCTGTTAGCAATGACGAGAACGTATCAGCAGGCAATTTAGTAAATTTATCTAAAATAACATAAACAGAGTTTAATTTTTCTTCAGGAACACCAATTCCTCTAAGAATAGCTGCGAGAAGTTTTCTACTGGAAATCTTAACCTTTATATCATTTGAAGTTAATCCCACTTCACGGAGATAATCTACTGCTGTTAAAATTACTTCCGCATCGGCCAAAACGCTATCTTCACCTATTATATCAATATTCCACTGAAAAAACTCCCTTAGCCTCCCCTTTTGTGGCCGCTCTGCCCTGCATAATCTCGGCACAGAGAACCATTTTATAGGTTTGGGCAGCGCGTTTATACGCTGATTTACCATTCGGGCAAGCGTGGGCGTAATCTCCGGCCTGATAGCGAGCATTCTGCCGCCTCGGTCTTCAAAGGCGAATAATTGCGAAGCAATTTCATCGCCGCTTTTCTGCTGATACATCGCCAGGTACTCGAATATCGGCCCATCATATTCGACAAAGCCGTTGCGAATTGAGACCTTCTTCCAGAGGTCGGCAATAAAATTACGCCTTGCCATATCTTCAGGATAAAAATCTCTCGTCCCTTTGACAGACTGTATATTCATAATCTACCTTAAAATTTAAAACTTGAAACTTAAAACCACAGCTTAAAACCAAAAACTGTTCACCACATCGGCAAAACTATACAATGTGAGCAATTTTAAGCTTCGAATTTTGGTTTTACATTTTCAACTTTTAGTTTTTAACTTTTTTCTGCGGTTCTTTTCCCAGCTAACCGGATGGTCTGATTTGTTATTGTCATACTTCACTTTCATATATTCTTCCATCTGCTTATCGTCGGTGAAGTGCAGCGAATAATCGTATTCCTCGCCGGTCAGTTCGCAGTCAACGGTTTTGTAGCCGCGACAAATCTTCGGCCTTCTGTCATAGATTTTGCAGCGGTGGTCTTTTTCGGACAGATGTCTGCATTTATTTTTGATGTTTATATACCAGGCGCCGGCTTCGACAAACACCGAAATATCCTTATGCGCCAGATACCAGCGAATATCGTCGAAATCGCTTCTCTCCGTCGGTTTTTCAATCGGCAGCGCGACATATCGACAGCAGAGAGCCTTGCAGGTATGACATAAAACTTTTTTCGCTTTTTTAGCCTTCTTTGACCGCTTTTTCTTAGCCATTTTGCTTTCCAATTTAACAAAAAGATACAAAGCGGCCATTATAGACAAACTTATTAATTTCGTCAATAAGCTGGTTAATATGGATTAAAAAAAACTGAAACCGCAGATTACGCGGATGACACGGATGTTTTTCACCACCGAGAACACGAAGGACACGAAGCAAAAAAGACTTCAGACTTTAGATTTCAGATTAGCGGCGATGGAACGCTGATTACGCAGATTTTACTGATAACCGACCCGCCGTGCTCGCGCTCGTCGCGGCAGGTAACTGAATTACTGCATTTCTGTTAAAAAAATGACTGCTGCCGAAATCTCAAGCGGATTAACCGCCAGTTCTAAATCGGATATCCTGAACCGTCAGACTCGGCAGCAGTTACACAGGGGGGTGCTGTGCGTTTAGTTTGTAGGATGGGCTCTTTTGTCGCGGCGTAGCGAAGCGAAGACGGAAGCCCACGCGGTTATTATTTTAATTCATTTCCTTTTTAATTTATTTTTTTGCCACAGAGAACACAGAGTTCACAGAGTTTTTATTTCAGACACAGATTTCACGGAATAACACGGTCTTGCTTCAACAGGCTCAATACGCCTATGTTCAAAACAAAACGGTCGGCACAAAAGAAGCTTTTGATGCGAGCCGTTGTTGCTTTTGAACTTAATCCCGATTTAATCGGGATTGTTGAAGCAAACAATTAACGCTCTGTGTTTCTCCGTAACTCTGTGGCTAAAAATATAGACTTTTTAACTGGCAGGCGCAAAAAAAGAGCACCGCCGCAATTACGCTCGATCAGGGGCAGGAACCCCTTAAGGACGTAAAAGGGCTCGGTGCTCTCTTTCATACATACACAGTATGTATAAACCGAAAGCACCGAGCCTCTCACACGTTCCTTAATAAAGTTTCCTGCTTTGATCGAAACGTCTGAAATCTCAGTGACTTCAAAGATTAATAGTATTTAGTTTTGTAGGGTGGACAGCTCGTCTGTCCACGCGGTTATTGTTTAGTTTTTAATTGGTATTTTGCCTTTCTGCCTTATGGCTTCTGCTCTTATATACTTATGCCCTTATGTAGTCTTTATCGGTTAAATGGTCAATAAATGTTTAAAAAAAACTTTTGCCACACTCGACTGTGCCCGCTGAAGTCAGAGAACAAGAAATTTTTAAATGCTGATTAACTTTGTTATATGTTTTCTGTATTAATTGATTTTATAAAAATCTATTAATCTTTATTCTCTCTTGGCTTCTTGTATTAACAGTTGCTTTGAAAGAATTCCAAGCTTATGTTCTATTTTTTGTTTTTCTCTAAAGCCTATTGGGTGCATTAAGCAATGGTTGACAATCATAAATTTCACTACTTTTTTTGCAGTATCAGAAAAAATCTCCTTATTAAGTTCATTTGCAATATTATCTATTTGTATGTTTTTGTTATACCACATTAATATTCCATGTTTTACCAAAAATGAAGCAGGAGTATTATCGTTACAAGACTTTTCGATAATTGCAGTCAGCTTATTAGAGCCTAAAGAGTGTATGATTTTTTCAACGAGACCATATATGACAAAGAAATTCATGTTCCAAAATATGCATCTCGACATTTTTTCTATCTCTTCTTTGCTGTGCTCTTTTTCCTTTCTTCCTTCTTGTTTTCTCTCTTCGGCTTTATTCTCAAAAACCGTATCTATTCTACCTGCGATATACTCAATAATCTTTTTCTGTTCATTTTCATTTTTTATAAGTTCAAAGAATGATGTTAAAATTCGCAAGTGTACCATCATTGCTTCTTTAAACATGGATTCAAGTCCTGGTTTTGCTAATGATCCAGCGCGGTTTTTTATTATACTTCCCATAACCTCAACAGTTTTAATACTTCTTCTTAAATCCTTTCGTAGATCGTCCTCTATTTCTTCTCGGGCAATTTTTACGTTTTTGTTTCCATTGTTTTGTTCAACCTCATCTTGAGATTTTAACCTGTCGTGTCTTTCTTTCTCTGGTGTCACATTTGTTTTTGGCAAAACAGCTTCAACTATAATATCGGCTTGTTTATCGAAAAAACCAAGTTCTTCTTTACTTAATGTTGTAGGCTTATATTTCTCAAATAAGCAACGAGCGTTATTAGTGATTTTATCTAAAACGTAAATATCCCTAGAATGATGAGATATGAATATAGCAATATAAGCGTTTTCGTCCTTATGAAGATTGCTTATGATTGAGTCAATTATTTCTGTTGTATCCTTTATGTGTTCAGCAAGATACTTTGCTACAAAAAAATAATAAAGGTATGAGTAGCAAAATGAGTAATTATTACAATGATCCAATGCAATAATGTGCGTATGCTGCAGTTTACTTAATAGCGTTTCTTGCTTTATAGGAAGATTATATTTATCCAAATACGATTTCATAAAAATGGTAAATTCACCATCTGAAATTTCATCTTTTTTTTCTGTATAGAAAAAAAAGGCAAACTCGGTAAGAAAATTAATATATGTGTCTACTTCATCATTTTTCACTCCTTGTTTTGTTAAATACATATATATAAGAGCTTGATAACAGTATCCCTGTGAGGTGATTTCTTGGTTAAGAGGTTTTGCGATTGTTTCATAAGTATTAATAATGGATAAAATGAAAAAGGGGTAAGCAGGCATAATACCATTACCAATGGCTTTGCCTAAAGTGGTATTAACCAATTCGGTTGTATAGTCAAGGCTTTTGTATATTTCATTTTCATTGAGTTTGGTATCTGAGAGGCATATCCATTTATTAATCAATTGATCCCTTAATGATGGGGTAAATTCGTTTATTTTGAAGTGAGAAAACGATCTAATAAGGCTCTCGTCTTTAAAGTTTAGGCTAAAAATTTCGTCAACAGTAATAATTTGATGGGAATATGAAGATAAATCATTTATATGTTTTTCTTTGTTTTTAGCAAAGTGGAAATCATCCAAAATTGGGATTAGTCTTTGTTTGTCAATTTCGTCTATTGAAACTCCTTCATATTGTTCTTTATATGCTTCTTGTATTTTATTTTCTATTTTTCCTTTGTATTGATTAACTTTATCTGAGATATAAATGGGGACAAAATTTTTCTTTCGCAGTTCCATAAATATTTTTTTGCACAAAGTTGTTTTTCCTGCTTGATTTTCTCCTGCTATAAGAATTCTTGGATATTTGCAAAAATCCTCTATTAATTTCTCTGAGTTTTCCTTTTTCTCATAGTCCCTTAGATCATCATATTTCTCTAGTTCAGGATAGACAAATATATCGTCTAAAAAAACTTCCTCTTTTCGAGAGTGGGCTCTTGTTAATAACTCTGTATCTTTTAGAAAAGATAAAAAATGTTCAGTTATTTTCAATTGTTTAATCTTTATCACTTTTTCAATGATAAATTTAAGTCCATTATATACATCATTCCATGCAACATTTGAATCTGCAAACTCGGAAACTCTTTTGCCGTCAGTAGGTAAGGCCAATAATGAAGAAATTTCTTTAACATCTAACCAGCCACATATAGATAAAATAATTGGAAGTACTACGATTCCTTTCTTTTTCTTTAATTCTAAAGCATTCTGCATTTCTTTTTTACAAGCATCAGATGAAAGGAAATTTGCGGAGATAAATAAACAAATAATATCAGCATTTTCTATGTTGTTATCAATTTCATTTTGAAAGTCTTGACCACCTATTATTTTTCGATCATACCAATCCTTTATTAAGCCATTGTCTTTTAAAGGTGCAATATGTTTTCTGAATTCGACTATATGGCTTTCATCATAATGTGAATAACTTATAAAGAGCAAGGGGAGAGGCGGATTTTGTCCTGTTGCATGTAGTTTATCTTTTTCTGCCATATTCAATTCCTTTATCATTTCAAAAGCTCCGTGTTCTCTGTGAACCCTGTGGCTAAATACAGTTATCCGTTATCAGTAAAATCAGCGGAATCAGCGTTTTTTAAAGTAATAGCGATGCAATTGGAATTGAAGTCCACACGACCTTTGGGACTGCAATTTTCCATCTGCAATTTACAATCCGAAACAACCTCAACAGTATCTATAAAGACTTCTCTTTTGTCAATAAATAAAAAAAAGTGTGTTTATTCGGCAGAAAAGCAGTTGTCAGTGAAGACAGGAATGTGCGAAGAGCGTGAAAGGTGTCGTTTCGACTGGAGCAAGGCGGAATGGAGAAATCTGTTTAAATAGATTCCTCGACTTTGCTCGGAATGACAATCATCAGTGAAAACAGCGCAATCAGCGTCTAAACAGCTATCAGTTGTCAGCGGTCAGCTTTCAGCGGAATCAGCGTCGGAAGGCAGTGTTCAGAAGTCAGATGTCAGAAATCAGTTTTAATCTGAAATCTAAAGTCTGAAGTCTTTTTTCTTCGTGCCTTAGTGGCATGATTTGATTGGAGCAAAGAACCGCTCAAAGGATTGCTGTTATTGTATTTGATGGCGTTGATTCCCCCGCTGCGTTGACTGCCTTAACCCGATATTCAAACCTGACCATCTGCGGCTGGTTTTTGAGTTTCAGCTCATTATTTATGCTCGTTGCGACCGGCTGCCAGTCATCAGTGCCATCGGTTTTTCTGCACTCTATACTGTAATATCTTACCGGCCTTGCGGTATCGTAAGGCGGTTTATTCCATTCCAAAAGAAGCCAGCAATCACCCTGCGCAGCTATCGCTAAATTTATCGGCTGACCGGGCGAAGATACCGGATGGGCATCTTTACGCTGACCCCAGCCGATGCAGTCCAATCTGACTGGGTCATCAACGCAATCGACCTGTGAAAGCTTAATCTGGTTTTTGATTATATCCTGAAGTTTGTTTAACTTTTCCTGCTTAGCGCCTGCTGCAATCGCAGCCTGACTTTGGGCATCGACCAAAGCCGCACAGGATGAATTGTATTCATCCAAAGCCTCCTGCACAGCAGGACAATCGGAATGCGGGAAATAGTCGGGATGTTCGGTAAAGCCGCCAATCATAGAGTTTGCAAGCGCCGCTATCTGCGATTGTGTTCTTGGATATTGCGTCATTTTTTTCCTTTCTGCGAATTAAGCCACAGAGAACACAGAGGACACCGAGAAAATGGTTTTAACCGTGTTAATCCGTGTCTTTTTCATTATGTTTTATAACCTTTAAATTCTTTCGGCGATTGGAAATGGTCAGATAACCCCAAATTCCCCCTTTTTGGCCTCTAATTTGATATAAACAATGCTAAATACTGTATTTTTAAAGGCTTATAAAACAAAAATCAGGTATAAAAACATTAAAAGTGAACTTACATTTGGCAGATGCAAGCTTACAATCGACGATTGTAAATTCGCAATTGATGGTTGTAAGACTGCAATTATAAGATGCGAACCGGCAATTATTAGAGGCAAACTTGCATCTATTGCTTGTAAATACGCAATTATGATTTGTTTGCTTACAATTTATTGATGTAAATTGACATTTTGCGATTGCTGACTTGCAATTGCAGAAAGTGAACTTGATTTGGAACGATTTAAATCTCAATCATTGTTAAGAGGTACCTTCAAGGCTATACTGTCATTTTAATTTCATCAATATCAACTTTCGCCACGTCGTCCTGACCCAGTGTTTTTTCTATTATGTTAATCAACTCTTCAGGTTCAAACGGCTTTGAAAGATACCCATCCGCTCCGCACTTTTTGGCTCTTTCATCAAGAGAGGCGGTAGCCGCGGAAATCAAAATGACAGGGATATGCTTTAACTTGGCATCCTTCTTCAATATTCTGGTAAAATCATCGCCGTTAATAATCGGAAGATACACATCAAGGATTATCAAATCAGGCACAACCTGGCGAACAATATCCAGCACTTCCTGCCCCTGTGTGCAGCCGTACACCTCGTACATAGTTTTTTTCTTCAATCTAAGAAGTATAACCTTCAGCAGATCCGGCTCATCGTCAACAACTAATATTCTTTTTCCCATACGACCCTCCCTTCATTTAATATTGAAACCAAATCCATTTATCGTTCCTCTTATTCGTTTCATCTTAGCCTCACAAAAAAACAACCACCGCGCAGCAGCCAACTCTTTTTACAAACACAAACAAACGCCGAACTGCTGATACACTTTTTTCTTCGCTGCGGTTTAGTCCCATTTTAGGCTGTGATTTGGTCCCAGTTGTAGAGCAGGTTACGCTGAATCAAAAGACATGTCAAGTAAATTTTCTCGACAATATCAATTATCAACTGTTTTTCAATAAATTGAAAAAAAGGCTCAATATCCATATTGACATTCGCTTTTCTTGTCGTAAAATAGGCTTTCTTGGGACTTTTACTAAATAATC
>Ga0209417_1005744_pt1 | contig 13382 bp, 9 predicted proteins | sample RifGroF2_FD_184002 | JGI IMG/M metagenome (GOLD analysis project Ga0209417, IMG submission 184002) | Groundwater microbial communities from Rifle, Colorado, USA - Groundwater F2 (SPAdes) (version 2) | ecosystem: Environmental > Aquatic > Deep subsurface > Groundwater | place: Rifle, Colorado... | reverse complement strand
CTTCACGCGAACGGTTTGACTGCAGCACATCCGGAAATGATGATCACGGGCGTTGAAAGTATCGAAGATTTATTGCCGCTCCTAAAGCGTGCCACCACTGTCATCGTCGGCCCTGGTTTGGGACAATCCGTTTGGTCGAAAAAATTATTTAATGCTACCATAAAAACATCCTTGCCTTTAATCATCGATGCCGATGGACTGCGATTACTGGCGGAAAAACCATTTGTTCATAAAAATTGGATATTAACACCCCACCCGGGTGAAGCAGCACAATTATTGAAAACAACCGCGTCTAAAGTTCAACAAGACCGCTTTAGTGCGGCCAAAAAAATCCAACGCCGCTATGGCGGTATTTGTGTATTAAAAGGCGCAGGCACTCTCATCGTCAGTGAAACGCAAAAAATGAGCCTCTGTGCAGATGGGAACCCCGGCATGGCCAGCGCCGGTATGGGTGATTTGTTATCGGGTATAATGGCCGCTTTGGTCGCCCAACAGATCCCGCTATCGATCGCCGCTCAATATGGCGTTTGCATTCATGCGAGAGCTGGCGATTTAGCAGCACAAGAAGGTGAACGAGGGATGACGGCAACGGATTTACTTCCATGGATTCGGCATTGTGTGAATCAAAGCTCGTAACTATTCAGTGCTTTCTAAGAAACGCTCATGTTTTGGCGCTTCTTGACGAAAAATAATCCAAAATCTGAACGTTCTTGTATCGTCACGATCGCGATGAATAATTCTTTGCGCACGATAAAAAATAATTAGCAGCTCAATTTCATCACGCCGGATCAATAATCTTCCACCCCTTTCTCCAGGCCAATTTTCGCAGTCGCCGATCAGGCGTAACGGCGACAGGATGGCCCACCGCATCCAAAATCATACGGTCATTATAAGAATTTCCGTAAGCGAAAGCCTGCTTGATATCCGCGTCGTATCTTTCGCACAATTTTTTGGCGATCGTTAATTTTTCTTCTGCAAAAGGATGCTGCCAAGGAACGCCCGCATGAAAAGTCGCCTCATCTTGTTGGCAATGAGTCGGCTCGACATGATCGATATGCAAATAACGCGCAATTTCATCCGCCAAAAAACTGGGCGACCCCGTAATTAAAAATAAAATGTCTCCCGCTTGTCGGTGTGACTCAATACAAGCTTGAAGTTCTGGACGAATCCGTTTAACGAGTCGCTTCTCAACAAATATTTTAGCCAATGATTGAATCTGTTTAACAGGCAATCCCGTTAAATAAGCTTTATTTTTAATAAATACATGATGTTTAAACAAAGGCGTCCATCGAATAAAGAATAAAAAAGCATGTAAAAACTGTTTGAACCGCAAATAGCCATGGCGTAACAAATAAAAAATAAAAATATTTTCAGAACTCAAACCGCTTAAAATGGTCCCGTCCAGGTCAAAAAAAACAAGTCGCTTCATAAAGTCACTTAATTGAAAGTCTGTATAAAAATAGCTTCTAATACTACAGGAATACCTCGGAGAAGACAAAGAACCAGTGTGATATAAACCAACACGCCGCTAATAGCGTGTTGCTCGGCCCATTTAATTGCCGCTGCATGAGGCCATAAAGAAACCGCTGGAATTAAAAACAACAACCAAGTAAAGGTAAATAGCTTGATTGACCCATATAAAAAACGCATCGTTCGGCTCGCCACTAAAAACTGACCTAATGCTGTCTGCATAATACTAAAAGGCTCTCGTCCGCGCGCTTGATAGGGATGCCGCAAACTATCAACTAAAATACCGCGCGTAACAAAAATCAATCCGATCCAAATCGATACCTGATTTAACTCAACCCATAAAATCCACAAACTCATCTCAATGATTCGGTCTGCTGCAATGTCAAATACAGCACCAAATAAAGACGTTTCTTGACGTGCTCGCGCGATGAGACCATCAAGCCCATCCAACACAATAATCACCACAAAAAGCGGCACATTCATCAACTGCCAAATCGGCGCGGCATAAAGCGCGATCGCAATCACGATAAAAACGAGCGCTAAACGAATACACGTTATTACATTAGCCATAAAGGTGGATCATAAAATAATAAAGATGCATCGAAGTGTAAGCTGAAAGTACCGCGATATCAACCAAGCTCACAAAAACGATAAATCACTCAAGACAAGAATAATATGGCCAAATTTTGCAATTTTTTTGCGAGACTCCCCATTCAAAGCTATACTTCCCCTCGTACTTAAAGTGAAATACAAATAATAAACTAATCGCATAAACAGGGTAATAACATTGATGACTCCAGAACGCATTTCAGCGCCCCCGATCACGAGCGGCAACACTCCCTTTTATTTGGAAAATTGGGTAAGCGATCCTGTAAACAAAGCGGCGATTACAGCAGGCTGCCAACCTAATGATACGACTCGTTGCTTTGATGAAATCCCAGCTCTACCAGAACCATTGCAAAAAGCAGTTGACAGTTTGAATACCGAAACTCAAGCCCTTACTAAAAAGAAAAAAACTGACGGCAAAATGGAAAAAGCTCTCTACATGCAGGTAATAAAACTACGCGCGGCTATTGTAGACTATGTCAACTCATCCGCCATGTCTGCCGTAACTCATGAGCTTCAACGTATTTTTGGAGAACATTTCAATGACCAACGTTTCCACTTTAATCCTGAGCACGCATTGCTCTCAATTTGCTTACAAAAAATGCCTGGCATGGCTGCTATTGAAGCAGCCTTCACAAATCAAAGATCTGAATATCCAATCAATAATTATACGGGAAGAGGTTTTCTTGCTTTATCTCAAACACTCTATCAATTTAAATCTTATGAAGATTATACAGCCTGGAAAGCGTCCATCGAAAGCCTTTTAGCCTTAAAAGATAGCATGGACCCTCCATTGAGTAATACCCTAAGTGATTTAATAAGCCGCTTGGCAACAGAAAAAACTTCCTTAGATGATCTGCTCCCTGCCGTACGCACTATTTTTAAAGACACAGACTTAGATTTAGAGCCCACTATACAAAAAATAGACCGCCTCAACCACAAGCCCCCTATGCGACAAATAATAACAGCTGTTAAAGCAGGGTTATTTGAGGTTGCTAAACGGCAATTAAACGCGACGCTTAATTCACAACCTCCCAATAAACAATGGTTAGTACAAAATGCAAGAGCCGCATTAGAACAAGCAGAAACTATAGCAACCCATCATCCTGAAGATAAAGGTGAGCTCATTCCTATGTTGCAAAACCTAAACGGTTTGGTCAAGAACCCGGAAAATCAGAATGTACAAAAAAAATATAATCAAGCGGTTGAAAACGCTCAAAGAATCAGTGAAAAAAAAATGTGGTGGGGAGGGCTTTTAGCGACTTTAAAAAAAATACGGGTGAGAATCCGCGCATGGGTGTGGCGACCATTTTCTCGCTCGAAAGCCAACCAAATACTGCGTGGTCTACAACCGGTTATCCCGAAAGCACAAAGAATCATATCTGCGCCGATAAGTACGTCACTGCAACAGCCCGGGACTCTTTTTCGCAAAAAACGCTATCCTCGAGATATTGGTGATTTAGGTTTGATGGGACTTGCTGATGCGATTAACGTGACGCCAAACAGAAAACGTTAGCTAGATTGGCTGTTCCATAAACTTCTCCGCTCAGCGACTTCAATAACCATCGAAGCATTTGCTTAACTGGTGTTCGTATAATATGATTCTACCATCTCATTAACGACTCAGGCTTTATGGAAAAGAAAAAAATAGCAGCGTTTGCGCAAAAAAATGAAACATCCCCCTCGGGCTCAAAACGACATCCGATCTCGCGGGCGTCACGCCGCGAGCGTGAAATGACGAAAAAGCATCCTTCGATCAAAACATTTCAGGATTTGATTCTGGCCTTGCAAAGCTATTGGATCAAACAAGGCTGCTTAATTGCGCAACCCTTAGATATTGAGGTCGGGGCTGGGACATTTCATCCCTTCACTTTTTTGCGCGCAATCGGCCCTGAACCTTGGAAAGCCGCTTATGTCCAACCCTGTCGTAGACCCACCGATGGCCGTTATGGCGAAAACCCGAATCGACTGCAACATTACTATCAATTTCAAGTCATGCTCAAACCATCGCCCGATAATATTCAAGCGCTTTATTTGGATTCATTACAAGCGATTGGCATAGACCCCAAAGAACACGACATTCGATTTGTCGAAGATAATTGGGAATCACCAACCCTCGGCGCTTGGGGAATTGGCTGGGAAGTTTGGTTAAACGGCATGGAAATCACGCAGTTTACTTATTTTCAACAAGCCGGCGGATTGGAATGTCGGCCTGTCACCGGTGAACTCACCTATGGTCTCGAACGCGTTGCGATGTATTTACAAGGTGTCGATTCTTGTTTTGATTTAATCTGGCAAGAAGATGCACAACATAAAATCACCTACGGCGATATCTTTTTGCAAAACGAACAAGAGATGTCGGCCTATAATTTTGAATGGGCTGACACGGCATTATTGTTCGAGCATTTTACTCACCACGAAACTCAATGTCGTTTTCTCATCGAAAAAGCGCTGCCCTTACCTGCTTACGAAATGGTCTTAAAAGCGTCTCATACATTTAATCTGCTCGACGCCAGACATGCCATTTCTGTCACCGAACGACAACGCTATATTTTGCGTGTGCGAACGCTCGCCAAAGCGGTTGCTGAATTATACTATCAAACCCGAGAAAAAATGGGGTTTCCGTTGAAGGCCAACGGTTGATGGAAAAAATTATTTCACACTCCGTCACCCCGCGACTTGATCGCGGGGTCCAGAAAATGAGACTGGATCCTGCGATCAAGTCGCGGAATAACGAAGACTTTAAAGAGCAATACAAATGAAAAAACAAAATGACATCAAAAATAAAATTAACCGTCACGCAGCGACTCATCCCCGAGAGTCCCAATCCTCAACCCTCAATCCTAAAAATGATTTCTTATTGGAGCTCCTCACCGAAGAATTGCCGCCGAAAGAGCTGACAACGTTGGCACATGCCTTGATGAATGCCATTGAAAAAAAATTAAAAGAAAATGGCCTTACCTATCAAAGCGCGCAATATTTCGCAACGCCTCGACGTTTAGCCGTATTGATTCATCAGTTAGATGCCGTTCAACCGGATCGACAAATCGAGCGTCGAGGCCCACCGTTATCGCGCGCGTTTGATGAAGCAGGCAATCCGACACAAGCAACACTCGGTTTTGCTCAATCCTGTGGTATTCAACATACTGAACTTATAAAATCACAAACAGACAAAGGCGCCTGGCTCGCTTATGTCTACTGTGAAAAAGGGAAATCTGTTTTTGAGCTGCTACCGACGATCGTTCAAGAAACAATTCAGCAATTACCCATCCGAAAACCGATGCGATGGGGGTCGCATACCGATACTTTCGTTCGGCCCGTTCATGCTGTTGTAATGCTGTATGGAAAAAAAGTGATCTCCTGTGAAATTTTAGGCCTTCAATCAGCCAACAAAACGCAAGGGCACCGTTTTCTTTCATCGGGATGGTTGACGATCAAACAGCCGAGTGAATATGAATCGATTTTTAAAAAATCTGGCTTTGTAATTGCCGATTGTGATGAACGAAAAAAAGTCATTCATCAACAATTAGCACATGCGGCTAAAAAAATGGGCGCTGACGTCATCGTCGATCCTGATTTATTAGAGGAAGTCACTAATCTCACTGAATGGCCTATCGTTTTAATCGGAACATTTGATGCGGCTTTTTTAGAAATCCCTCAAGAAGCGCTTATCTCCTCGATGCAACATCATCAGCGTTGTTTTCCTTTGGTCGATCCACATAAAAAACTCATCAACCAATTTTTAATCGTCAGCAATATGGTGAGCAAAGAATCGCAAAAAATCATTCAAGGCAATGAACGCGTCATGCGCGCTCGTTTATCTGATGCCGGCTATTTTTATCGGCAAGATTTATCCAAACCGCTCATTCAGTACGTCGATGATTTAAATCGTGTTGTCTTTCAAGCGCCTTTGGGAACCTTATATGAAAAAGCAGCACGGCTCGCTAAATTAACCGCATTTTTAGCTCAACAGCTCGGCATCAATCTACAAGTGGCCGAACGCGCTGCCTTCTTAGCGAAAGCCGATTTAATGACCCAACTGGTCGGTGAATTTCCAGAATTACAAGGCATCATGGGTTATTATTATGCGCTGAAAAGCGGTGAAAATCCGACTGTAGCTGAAGCAATCAAAGAACACTATTTACCGCATTACGCCGACGCACCGTTACCGACAACGGAATTAGGAAAAACTCTCGCGATTGCTGATCGTATCGATAGTTTGATTGGTATTTTTGGCATCAACAAAAAACCATCGGGTGACAAAGACCCCTTTGGATTGCGCCGTGCAGCGATTGGATTAATTCGATTGTTAAAAGAAATGCCCCTGCTTAACTTGGATATTTTATTACGTAAATCCATTGAACTCTATGGCCCTAAATTAACTCAGCATACCGTTGAAAACGACGTGAGTGATTTTATTTATGAACGACTCAAATACTGGACGACTTCAAATAATGAATACACGATCGAGCAATTTTTATCGATCGACAAAAAACAGGTTCACGCCCTCGCTGATTTCATGGCGCGACTATCCGCCGTTCGCACCTTTTCTACATTGCCTGAATCAAAAAGTCTAGCCAGTGCAAATAAACGTGTCGCTCATTTATTAGAAAAGCAAGAAGGCATCGCTGCAATTGACGCAGTCGATCCCGCCCTGCTAAAGGAATCGGCAGAAAAAACACTCTGGCAAGCCATCATAAAAAAAGAAGCTGAAATCAACACCATCACAGATTACACCGACAAACTAAAAACACTGGCCGAGCTAAAAGAACCCGTCGACCAGTTTTTTGATACGGTGATGGTGATGACAGAAGACTCCTCTTTACGACAAAATCGTTTGGCTTTGTTAAAAAAATTACGGGCTCTTTTTTTGAAAGTCGCTGACATTTCTCGATTAATTACGACGAACACATGAAAGCAATGGTTCTATATTGAATCAAGTAGGTAATTTTAGCCTTGCGCCTCATCGAGAAGAGGATTGTGGATTGAGAAATAAGACTACCTGCCGTCATTGGGAAAAAGGAAAAGTCATGATTAATATCAATAAAACCATCGCGAAGCGATGCACGTCATCTCAATCCTCAATCCTTAATCCTCAATCCTCAACAGAATTTGAAAAAGATCGGGCGCTTATTTACCGCTCGAAACAACATAGAGCCAAAACAATCATTCTCGATCGTGATGGCGTTATCAACGAAGATTCAGATGCTTATATTAAATCCCCCGAAGAATGGATCCCCATTCCTGGCAGTTTAGAAGCCATTGCGCGCTTGAACAAGGCTGGCTATCAAGCGTTTGTCATCAGCAATCAATCAGGGATCGGACGGAAATTGTTTGATATAAAAACACTTGAAACGATTCATGAAAAAATGAATCAACAATTAGCGCTACAGGGTGGACGCATTGAGAAAATTTATTTTTGCCCACATAAACCTGAAGACAATTGTGATTGCCGAAAACCAAAAATTGGTTTATTCAAACAGTTACAAAAAGATTATGCCTTATCTGATTTAAAAAACGTCTATTACATCGGCGACAAATACATCGACTTTCTCATGGCAAAAAAAGCGCATTGCCCATTTATTTTTGTCCTCACAGGTCATGGTCATGAAGAATTTAAAATCCATCAAGATACTTTTGATATCGAAAAAAATCTCCTCATCGCTAAAAATTTAGCGCAAGCAGTCGATTTTATTCTGGGAAATAAATGATAACTTGTTTTAAAAAGTTTTGCCTACCTCTTGTTGTATTTTTAACCGGCGCTTGTGTTCTTATTATTGAAGTTGTCGCCATTCGGATTTTATCTCCCTATTATGGAAATACGTTATTTACCGTCTCTAGCGTTATTAGCATCATATTAGCCGCTTTAAGCGTGGGATATTATTGGGGTGGCCGTTTAGCCGATCAGTACCCAACAGAAAAAGTTTTCTATTCCATCATTTTAATCAGTGGCTTCAGCATTATTCTCCTCTATTTGCTCAGATTATTTTTACTCCCCGTAATTGGGTATCGGCTCTCTATTACTGCGGGTCCGCTTATCATCGCGTTGCTTTTATTTTTCTTACCGAGTCTATTGCTAGGCACTCTTTCTCCCTTCGCCATAAAATTACAAACACAATATTTTCCTGAAAAAGGAATAGGCAGCATAACAGGAAAAATTTTCTTTTGGTCAACGGTGGGTAGTATTTTTGGCAGCTTATTGGCTGGATTTGTATTAATTCCCCAATTTGAAATCAATGAAATCGTGATAGCGGTCGCCGTAATGCTGATTGCTTTAGGCGCATGTCCGCTCATCAAAAAGAATGCCTATCAAAAAATAAATTTCAACATTATTTTATTTAGTATTGTCGGTCTATTTTTCGTCATTGTTCTAGCGCAAGTTAAAAACAATCATGTTGTGTATAGCCGTGATGGGGTCTATGAAAAAATCACTATTTATGACGGACAATATGCAGAAAAATCGACCCGATTTCTGCTGCTAGATCGTAGCGCTTCTGCGGCGATGTTTCTTGACTCTGATGAACTGGTTTTTGATTACACAAAATATAACGTCTTATATAAAGTTTTCAAACCTGAGGTAAAACGCATACTGGTCATCGGAGGTGGCGCTTATTCTATACCAAAAACATTATTAAAAGCTTTACCGAACGCAACCATAGACGTATCCGAAATCGAGCCCTCATTATATCCACTAGCGCAACGCTATTTTAATGTGAAAAAAACAGAACGATTGAACAACTATACGATTGATGGCCGTCGATTCTTGCACGACACTGACAAAAAATATGATTTTATAGTAGGCGATGCTTATTATTCCTTATATTCAATCCCCGCTCATTTAACTACTCAAGATTTTTTAAAACTAGTAAGGGACAAACTCACTCCGGACGGTTTATTTATCGCCAATCTGATCGGCGACTTATCTCCTCAAAAGCCATCTCTGATTTTGTCGGAAATAAAAACATTTCAATCCGTTTTTCCGAATAGCTATTTTTTTGCCGTTCATAACCCTCACAGCATAGATGTACAAAATATTATTTTTGTCGGCTATAACAGCGACAAAAAAATAGACTTTACTAACTCGAAAATCATAAACCATAACGATCCGATTATTCGATCACTAAAAGAAAAAATGATAAGGCTCGATCAATTTAACTTTTCTCAATATCCAATACTCACGGATAATTTTTCCCCTGTTGAATATTTAACTTCACGAATGCTTCAAAGAAACGTCATCGACTAATAAAATCAATTAATTGTTGCGCATTGTATTTTTACCCCCTATCATTACCCCTTATACTGGTAAAAATCTCAGCAAAAATCAGAAAAAATCGGAGACAAGTGCTATGTTTACTTTTGAGAATAATAAAAATGCACAAATGACTTCTGCCGTACCGGAGCTCACACCAAAAGCGATTATTCTTTCGGTTATTATTGCCGTATTTTTGGGTGCTTCTAACGCCTTTCTCGGACTAAAAGTCGGCACGACAGTTGCTGCCTCAATTCCTGCGCTAGTCATTGCGATGGCGATTTTTCGTTTTTTCCCCAAACATAATGTACTAGAAACCAATATTGTTCAGTGTGCCTCCAGTGCTGGCGAAGGCGTCACAGCCTCTGTTATATTTACTATCCCTGCGCTGATCATCATGCACTATTGGACAAAATTTAATTACTGGGACACTGTGTTCATCGCTGCTATCGGCAGCATTATCGGTGTTTTATTCAGCGGTCTGATTCGCCGTCAATTGATTCATGACAAAACATTGCCTTTCCCTGAAGGGATTGCCATCGGCGAAGTCATGAAAGCCAGCACAGACAGCGAAAGAAGCTTAAAGCCTATGATGTTAGGCGGTTTCGCAGGCGCAACCATTGGTTTATGTCAAACAGGATTTTGCCTGTTCTCTCAAGCCGTTTCCTCTTGGATCATTCAGGGAACAACAGTCTTGGGGATGGGTGTTGGTTTTTCTCCGGCCGTCATTGCGGCGGGCTATATTTGTGGTATTAATGTAGCAATCAGCATGTTTATTGGCGTTATATTGGGCTGGGTTTTGGGTATTCCGCTCCTTTCTCACCACTATGGATTCACCGCGGGACTATCGGCCGCCGAATCCGCCAAGGAAATTTGGTCGAATTATGTTCGATACATTGGCGTTGGCACTATGTTAGTCGGGGGTATGTGGACACTGATTAAACTGATTGGGCCCATTGGAAAAGCAATGATTACTTCTATGAGAGCCTTCAAAGAAAAAGATTATGTTTTAGAACGCACAGAATATGATATCCCTTTCAGCATTACATTAAAATGGACGCTATTTTTATCGGCCATTATATTTCTTTTCTTAATGTTCATGTTCCATCCTACTGATTTGGGTATTTCAACGCCATTGTATTTTCTTATTCTTGCCATCTGCGTTCTTTATCTCGTTGCGGCTGGCTTTATCTTTTCTTCCCTCGCCGGTTATTTTAATGGTCTCGTTGGCGCAACGAATTGTCCCGCCTCTGGGTTAATGGCCTCTGCTTTACTGGGTATTACCGCTTTATTATTGCTGATTTTAGTCCCCCACATTAACTTTGCTATCCACGTGGATAAAGGACTTGCTACAGCTGCTTTAACCATCGTGGTTGTCGCTTTTGGTGGAACCATCATGATCATGGCTGGAGAAACGGTACAAGTAGCCAAGGCGGGACGAATGGTGGGCGGAACGCCTTGGAAACAACAGGTTATTCTTTTTATTAGTATAATCGCTGTATCTCTCGTTTTACCACTGATTTTACAACTGTTGTTTAATGCCTATGGTATCGGCGGCGTTTATCCAAGACCCGGTATGTCGCAGTTGCAAACTTTATCAGCGCCTCAAGCTGGGTTGATGGCCGCTGTTTCTCAAGCCGTATTTAACCATCAAATTCCTTGGAATATGCTCGGTATTGGCGCCTTGATTGCGGTTGTCGCTATCATTAACAATGAATTCTTATATCGCTTTTTCAAAACACGATGGCCTGTACTCGCTATCGGATTAGGTATTTATCTTTCTCTCGATGCGACAACGCCAATGATCATCGGAGGGATTATTTCTTATTTTGTTAATCGAAAAGTATCCGCACGTTATCGGGCGCTAAATAAGCCGATTGATGAAAATCATCTCACGACCGGTATGCAAAATGCGATTATGCTGGCTTGTGGGATCGTCGCCGGATCAACTTTAATGGGTGTTGTGTTGGCGATTCCGTTTGCGATCAAACAAAGCACGGATGCCTTAAAAATAGTTTCAGATCATTTTACGCCTATCGCTAGCACCTTATCTGTTATAACAACATTACTGTTATGTTTCTGGATTTATCATTCAGGCACACAAAAAGATCATAAGGATGCAGCGATTTAAACACCTGATGTAATTATTCAGTGCCTTCTAGGAAACGCTTATATTTCGGCATTGAATTAACCTTATCATTGTTCTGTGCAATGAATTCGGGGCGACCCTTGTGGTCGCCCAAAAATCGTGGGTATCTTCGAGACTGGGCGTCCCTACAGGCGGATTAGAAAATCATCCAAAATCTGAACGTTTTTGTACCATCACGATCCGCGATGAATAATGACCAATTAAATAATATCTTCCGTCACACCATGCTTTTCCATCACACGTCTAAGTTGGCGTAACGCTTCCATCTGAAGTTGTCTGACTCTTTCTCGAGACAACCCCACATTTTCCCCAACTTGTTCGAAGGTTTCTTTATCTTTTGCTGATGATCTTGCATAGCGGCCCAAATTAAAACGTCGCTCTAAAATATCACGATATTTTTCGTCAATTTCCTGCATCCATCCCGCCAACTTATGTTTGATATCGGCAGTAATCATTTTTCGTTCCGGGTCATGCTGATGATTATCGCCCAGATAGTCGAGCAAAGTATTGTCTTCATCGCCTATTGTTGTATCATAAGAAATAACCTGCTCATCAGACATCAACATTTCTTTGACCTCTTTAACCGGACGATCCACTTTTTCCGCAATTTCTTCTATCGTCGGCTCTCGCCCTAATACTTGATGTAATTGTTTAGCAGCACGCAAGTAAATGTTCAGTTCTTTAATAACATGAATAGGTAATCGGATCGTACGGCTTTGATTCATAATCGCCCGCTCAATCGTTTGCTTAATCCACCAAGTCGCATAAGTCGAAAATCGAAACCCTCGTTCAGGATCAAATTTTTCGACGGCATGCATCAGACCCAAATTCCCTTCTTCGATTAAGTCCAAGAAAGACAAACCCCGATTAAAATAATGTTTGGCGATTTTAACCACCAACCGAAGATTTGCTTCAATCATTTTATGACGAGCTTTCTCATCTCCTTGTAAGACAAGTCTGCCGTAATAAACTTCCTCTTCAGCGGTTAATAAATTAGCATGGCCAATTTCTTTTAGGTAAATTTGAGTCGGATCATGCGCAGCACCTTTTCCGCTCAATAGTGAGGACTCTGATAATGATTGCTCTGCTGATTCTTCAGCCGGCAAGGGTGCTTCATCTTCCTCTTCACCCAATGCTGTCTCTGAAATAGATTCATCAGCAGCAGACAGATCTTCAGGATATTCAACCGCGGATTCGAGCAAAGGGTCCTCAGAAAGCGGCATGACGTCCTTATTTTTCCCGTCATGATCTTTTCGAGTCTTTTTTGTGTTTTTTTGTTTTCTAACCACTCGCCAGTCTCCATTTTAGGATAATTCTTATACTATGCCTAATTAAGCTAAAAAAATAAATGATTTTCATAAAACCACAGTAATTCCCGAGTTACACGATATTGTGTACTCCGGAGGGTATCCAAATAATTGCGCAGGAATTGGGCAAGCTACTGACGAAAATGGATCATTGATTACCGCCGCTTAATAGATAATTTTGTAATTATTCACCGTAACCATGATAACACAAGAACGTTCCTGAAAGCGTGCCGAATAAGTTACGATGATTTTATTTTCGTACCCTATCCACCACAACGAATTTATGGGATGCATTCATTTCGGTTATCCACCTGTCGAAGCATCCGGTGAAGTTGAGACTGGTTGCGCTTTGCTCGTCGCTGAATGCGCGATCAAATAACCCCCTGTACCAACTACTGCGGCTCCTCCTGCCACTATCGCAATCGCCCCCCAAGGCGATGAACTGCTACTGTGATGGCCCTGATAATTCGAACCAGAAGGACAATAGGCGTTTAAGATTTGAGCGATTGTCTGTTTGCTATTAATATAAATATTCGTGTTTTTTGCCACGACATATTCGGATAACCCATAAGCATTTGAGCGCCAAGGATACCAATTATAC
>Ga0209417_1005743_pt1 | contig 13384 bp, 10 predicted proteins | sample RifGroF2_FD_184002 | JGI IMG/M metagenome (GOLD analysis project Ga0209417, IMG submission 184002) | Groundwater microbial communities from Rifle, Colorado, USA - Groundwater F2 (SPAdes) (version 2) | ecosystem: Environmental > Aquatic > Deep subsurface > Groundwater | place: Rifle, Colorado... | reverse complement strand
TGGGAGTCCTCCTCCTGGAGATCCCCCCTCTCCAAGTCCTCCTCTCAGGGTCTGTTGGGACTGTTGGATCGATCATCTTCGATCTCCCGGTACCGGAGATACTTATGTCCTCCTATGAGGCCATCTCAGCCAGTCTGGTTTTCTCTCTCCCGGTCCCTAAGTTCTACCTCGAAGGCGCGGCTATGGCAAGGTTTGACGATTACATTCTTTCGTATACGAGGCCTTCATAGGAGGAAGACAGCATGTCTGACAGACTTACCATCGCAATGAACACCATGAATAAGGCGCCGAGTCAGTATACCAACATGCCCTTCGACTCCGTAGTCGAGTTCAACGGTAAACTCGTCATGTTTGGCGACACCGGGATTTTCGAAGAGGGCGGCACGACCGACGCAGGAACGGCAATCTCTTGGTGGCTGGACACCCCGACCCACGACTTTGAGAGCAGAGAGCAAAAAACCATTGAAGCGTATGATATCGGATATGAATCTGTCGGCAACGTCACCGTTACCCTGACGGGGGATGAGGATACCACTCATGCCCGAGCGTATACGCTCGCTCCGACGAAGACCGGCCAGGTCCAGCAGGACATGTTCAAGACTTTGAAGAAGTATCTGTACGGCAAGGCTCGGTACTGGAAAGTTCGGGTTGCAGGTACCGGCAACTTCTCCCTCGACTTCCTCGCCCTCGCCCCGGTATTCCTTAAACGCAAGGCCCGCTGATGGCTGCCAAGACGACGCAGGTCGAACTGAAAGGGGACAGGGTTCAGGCCCGCTCCCTCGCCGAGGCTCATGTGCCCAGGCTGATGTTCGACTTTCGCAGGAACCAAGGGTTCCAAGACCTGAAAATTTACTCAGAGACGAAGAAGTTCTTTGACCAGACCGGCGCCTACGTCGGCACCGTCTATATGCAATCCGTCAACGGTGCGGAGAACATCGTCGTTTCTTGTGATGCTGGTAAGCCCGAGGAGAAAAAAGAGGACACGCCGAAGGTGCCTGTACCTACCCCTCTTACGAGGATTGTCCCTTGCATAAGGAGCACGGACGATCAGTACTGGGTCGCCTGTATGAGTGGCACCTTCGAAGGGCCGTACCGACTTTTCAAGAACACTGTTGGAGTATCTTACGATGACTTGAAACCAGCCAATGAAGCGAACCTCGATGAGCAGTTCTTATCGACCGATGGAGAGTACTACCTTTTCTATATCGCGCAGTCCGGGAACCAGCCTCTGTTCGGGTCGATTGAAACGACATCCGTGAATGAAACTGACTATGATGTGTTGGAGATAGATAAGTGGGTTGCCATGTGCCCTGACGGATCTGGGCATTTAGCTCAGTTATTCGGAGCAACATCATCTGACATAACCGAGACTACTACAACAGTCATGGGGGAAGCGCTTGGGCTACCTGCGGAGGAGGATAGAAAGACGTGGGACATGACTCATGAAGACTCACGTTGTGGGAAACCTAGTCCGACTACAGAGGGAGAAATCTGGACGGCGTGTGATGTCCCTGAATATACGTATCTCCCGCTCCAGTGGTGGGTAACTGATATTAATCCCTTCTCCATAGGGGTAGATACTATGGACCGAATATATCGTTTTTACTCTTGGGAGTTCAGGGGGTCGCAGTCAAGCTACGAAGCTATTTCAGTTGAATTTGAAGACAAAACCAATAATGCAGTACTGTACTCAGAGACACAGAGAGACGAACATAAGACAAGCATCCAATCGATAACCAACGATGACTGCTCATACACATATCACGCGGCAGCGATAACTGAAACAGTGACAACCAGAATAGCCGTGAAATTCAAAGTAGATGAAGACACATATACTTTGTCTGAGGTGTATTCGGCGGATGACGAACCGACGTATTATGCGGAATCAATAAAATACTATAATACCGATAACATAGCTGCAAAGTCGGCGTTGCTGGGGGCAGATGTATTTACTGGCGCGGAGCAAGAAAACTACGAATATTATTACGTTGGACCAAACTCGAAAAACGAACTTGTTAAAACAGAGTTTCCTGGAGACTATGCTACGGGAACACATACCATTCCCGACATCCTCGTCGATGGAGTTCCTCTTGAGTTCGATGGTAAAGTCTTCCTCGGCAGGATCGACTACGTAATGCAATTGTAATTTAAAAAGACATGAGGTATACTCATGTTACACATATAAGGAGACCGAGATGGCAGCAAGCAGTTTCTCATTAACGCCGATCGGAGGCGTAGCCGCAGACCTCGTAACTGCGAGGTTCGGGATGTCGGAAGACCTCGTGAGTCAGTACAATTCCGAGTCCGAGGGCGCCCTAGCAGCCCTCGCTGTAGGCGACTTCTCCGTCCCGATGGAGAATCTCGACCTCTCGTTGGAGACGCTATCCCCACCAAACATCGGCGAAGCCCCGACCCCTGACGCCGTAGAACCTTATGTCTCGCAGGCCCAACCTGTCGCCCTAAACGACATCGCCGCCCTCCGAGCCCTCCTCGGCCTCGTCGAGATTACGGTCGATCAGGTGGATCTTCCAAATCTGGAAGTGATCTCCCCCTCGGTGACTTTGCCGGACGCTCCGGACGACGCACTCCCGGTCGTGCCGACCGACGTGCCTGCGCTCTCAGATCCAAGTATCCCAGTGTCTCCGACCCTGGACATGCCGGCAGTGCCGGTCCTCGACGAGACAGTCCTCCCGTCTCCCCCGGAGGTTGCGTTCGCGCAGTTCGAAGGAACCCTACCCACGGCAGACCTCACGCCGCCCGAGCCGATGTTCGTCTACAGCGAAGCGACTTACCAGTCCGATCTGGCCGATGCCATCAAGACCAAGTTGTATAATGATATTACAATCGGCACCGCCGTATACACCGAAGCGGTGTGGACTGCGATCTGGGAGAGAGCACTCTCGAACCTTGATGTCGAGCTTGTAAAAGCCTATAATCAGGTCCTCAACAACTGGGAGCAGTGGAATTACGAGATGCCTGACGGTGTCCTCTCCTCAGCACTGCAGGAAGCCCTTGCTGAAGATACGAGGGCAAGGCTGAATCTCGACAGGGATATTACTTTCAAACGGGCGGAGCTGACTCAGCAGCAGACGCAATTCGCCATTACCTCCGGCATGACCTTCGAGAAGCAGGTCATGGATTTTACCAATCAGGTGGCGCAGCGAGCCTTCGAGGTTGCACGCTACCGAGTACAGGCTGTGGTTGACGCCTTCGGACTCAAGGTAAGTTCCTTCAACGCAAGGATGGAAGGGTATAAGGCACTTGCTCAAGTATTTGAATCGCGCATCCGGGCCGAGCTTGCCAAGGTCGAGCTTTACAAAGCGCAGATGGAAGGTGCCAAGATCCATGGCGAACTGCAAGTTCAAAAAGTGCAGATCTACACTGCGAGAGTGGACGCCCTGAAGGTCCTGATCGACCTCTACAAAGCGCAGATGGACGGCGCCCGCCTTCAGACTGATATCGACCGGGCAAGGATCGACGCCTTCAAAGCGAAGATCGACGCAGTCATCGCCCAGATCTCTAGCGTCACCGCCAAGTTCAACCTGTACCAGGCCCGCATCGCAGGAGAGACTGCTAAGGTTGACCTGTACGGCAAGCAAGTGACGGCCTATGCTACTCAGGTCCAAGCGACGAAAGTTGTCGCAGACATCAACCTGGCGCAGATGCAGGCCCTCGTCGAAGGGAACAAGGACAAGGTCGCGGTGCTGACCTCCGCGATAGATAAGTATAAAGCCGATACTCAGTACGAACTCGGCAAGGATGAAACCGGGGCTAAAGTCTATACCGCCCAAATGGCAGGATACGACGCCGAGGTTCGTCGTGAAGGCGAGTATCTGAGAGCGAAGGTCGACAATTTCAAAGCACAGGTTAGTGAAGTAGTCGGCAGAGCCGAGCTGATCGTCAAAGAGATGGACGCCAACCTGCGGGCGGCGACGGCTGCGAAAGAGATTCAGATGGAAGCCCTCAAAGCCGTAGCAGGCCTCTACACGCAGAAGGTTGCATCGGCGCTTACCAGCGTCTCGGCGAACGCCCAAGTTGGTTACAATGAAGGCTTGTCGAACAGCTACTCGGCGCAGGAGAGCAATAGTTTCTCCTATATTGACAGCCATTCGGAGAGCGACACAACGAGCGACAGCACCGTCGAGCAGACAATTATCCAAGGGTAGGAGGTTTAGATATGGCAACGGTAGAAGAAGAACGAGCGAAAGTGAAGGGAATAAATATTCCGACGCCCCTATCCGAGAATGTAGGAGCTGGTATTAGGCAAGGGATGGGGAATATTATTACAGGGGCGAACGAAGTAGTTCGCAACACCTCCCCGATTAGGGATATCTACAACCTCGCAGAAGGGGTCTCTGGATTTTTCCGAGGGGCTACAGGGGCAGCACAAGCGACGCCTATGGTGGCTCCTACGGCTGCCTTGCAAGAAGCCCCGAGAGAGTACGTCCCGAACCCGGCAAGCCCAGTAGCCCCTACGCCGATTCCAGGCAACGCAGAACGTTCCATAAGAAATACTCAGGCGTGGCTTGCGGTCAATAAACCTGGCTACGCTCCAGGAGGACCCGTTCCCCAGGCCCCCGCGCCCGTCGCCCCCGCGCAAGACGCAGGCATTCGCCGCGAAGTAATCAACGGGAACGTCTCGACCTCCTTCGGAGGAGACATCGCGCCGAAGACGACAGTCCAGCCCGGTTACGCTCCGCAGTTGATGGCTCCCGTTTCCCGAGTGGAGCCGAAGATCATTGGATGGAAAGGACAGAACGCCGTCTACGCCGATCCTGCTGCAGAGATTGCTGCCAGAAACCAAGGGATTAATGCGTACAACTCTGCGCTCGTAAACAAGTTCGGCGCGGAGAATACACTGTATTCGACCGTGATGGGCGGTGTCCCGCTTCAACAGGCCCAAGCGTCGCTTGCCGGGACTTCGGCGGCGGAGATGCCTGGAGAGAACCTCTCTCAGCAAGGGCTGAGGTCGGCACAAGCTGGCTTCGCTGAGGCGCAAGCAGGTCAAGTAGGAAAAGGCGTCTGGCAGACCGTAGTGACTGAGGAACCAGGAACGCAAGCGACAGGATTCAACCCGACGAAGACTGCATATCAAGTCCACTCTGTGACCGGAGAGCAACGTCCTGTAGGAGGCATCCGCCAGCCCAAGTCAGTCCCCGAGATGCTTGCCGGCCTGTCGACTGAGAACAAAAGCGCAGTAGTCAAGCACTTCGGCAAAAGTACCGATGTAACTCCTGAAGCAGTATCTGCCTACATCAAGACCCTCCAATAACTATGGCAACTCTCGACGAACTCATGGCCCAGCCGGCGCAGACCGGGACGACGATCCAAGACTTGATGGGCGAAGCTGCTCCCCCAGTCGGAGGCTTCACCGCCTCCGCGAAGCAAGCCGTAGGCGCTACGATCAAAGGCGCGGGGCAGCTTGCTTCTGACATCGGGCTTGCCGACAAAGACAATGCGCTCAAGCAGTACGGGCAGGAGGTCATCGAGGCGAACCCTACCGCCGTCGGAGGGTTCAGAGATATTCTCGACAAGCCGGGAAAAGTCCTACCGGAGGCCGTAGGCAACGCCGCAGGCTCGCTCGGGACAATGCTCGGTATCAGGGCCGTAGGCCAAGGCATCACTGCGGCTGCGCCGCTCACTGGCGTTGCTGCTCCGTTCGTTGCCGGAGCTGGTCAGCTTATCTCGTGGGCAGGCCCTGCCGCCGTCGCCGCGCTACCGTCCTTCGGAGGGATCAGGGAAAAACAAATTGAGAAGTCTCCAGAGGCAGAAAGCTCTTGGACTGACAAAGCTATCGCTGCTCTTGGGGCCGGAACTGTAGGACTCATCGAAACGAAGTTCGGCCCGCAGGACTGGGCATTGAAGCTGACGACTGAGGCCGGTAGGAAGCAACTCTCTGGGATGTTGGCATCTGAGACGATTAAGGGGGCCATCGGCAAAGGCGCAGTTAAAGGCGCTCTCATTGAGGGCGGCGAAGAACTCGTTCAGAGTCCTATAGAACAATTGGCTTCTGGCGACAGCCCCCTTACGCCTACAGCGCTTGAAGAAACTGCGTTCGGCGGAGTCATGGGAGCAGTTGGCGGCGGTGTACTTGGCGGGGGTCTTGGTCCGGCGCTACGCGCCAAAGCGAAGACCGATGAAGAATCTGCTGCGCAGGCGACGAACACCGTGCAAGCGGAAACGCTCAATCAGGCTACACCTGACGAGGTGAAGATTGACAAAGTCGAAGATGGCGTAGCCACTGTTACGGTCGGAGACCGCACAGTCGATCTCCCTATTAAGGAAGCGGCTGAGGCCGTTGCCAAGGGCAACCTCGAAGAAGTCCTTGCTGAAAAAGAAGCGAAGCCTGTAATCGAGGAACTGCCGACACAGCCGTCCAGCCCTACTTCGACCTTCCTCCGACAGGATGGAGAAACCCGAGGCTTCTTGCCTCCGACAGGGAAGACGATTGACGACGTTCGAGCGGAGACCTCCGAGATGACCCCGGCGGAGAAGCTGGACTGGTTCAAGGAAAATAAGGCGAGTAATTATCGCTACGCGGTACTGGACAAGCAGGAGGTGCAAGATGATACTCTTCAACCGAGTACGAGTCAGGTGGCCGGTACAGTTCCTCTCCAAGAAGGAACGAACCTTGTTGAAGAACAGGCAAGAGGTGGAGAAGTAGCTTCTCCTTCGGAGCAGGCTGCAGCTCAAGAACGGCCCGGAGACACAAGGGCTACAACCTCTGAGGTACAAGGACTGACCGAGACTGTCAGTCCCGCCCAAGATACACCGGCAGGCACTAATTATTCGGGGGAGCCTCTCTTCGACCGGTCTGACGGGTCTCGGTATCGCATACGCTCGGACAGAAAGGACAGGCCTGGAGGCTACCCAGATTTTGGAGGCGACCTCGCTCCTGTAGAGCAAAGCGCGGAAACTACGCAAGGAGTAAACGATGAGTTCACCGTCCCGGAACAGGTTCTACCTGTTGATGAGCCTCTCGAAGGGGATCAAGCCGTTACACCAGTACCTCAAGTCCCCACAGGGAGTATGGCTGCTCCTGTGCAAGAGGGTGTTCAACTACCTGACGGCAAGGGAGCAGTAGCTTCTTTCGAAGCTCTCGACACGCTCTCCGAGACAGCGACGAAACAGACGATCACTACAGGCGACCTGTTCACTACGCTCGAACAATCTCCGGACGAAAACGTCAAGAAGCTCGGAAGCTTCCTGAAGTCCTTTACTCCAGGCTCAAAACTTGAGTCGGCGGTCAAGGTTGACCCGGCAGCGAAAACTGCGGGGTACCTCTCCGGCAAGAACGAGATCACGGTCAAGGACCTGAAAAATGCTCCGACTTCCCTGCACGAGCTGGTTCACTCCGTCACGGTTCGCGAACTGAAAGTCCGGCCCGACATGCAGAAGCGGTTGAAAGAGGTCATGGCCCTGGTCAAGGTCCAGGTTACTAAGGCTGGGCTTATTTCGAAGGATACGATCTCGAATATCGAGATAGCCGGGGGCAGTAAGACCTTCAAAAACAAGTTCCTCGCTGGAGAGTTGTCCGGCATGGAGCAGATCGGCTACGGCCTCCTCAATGAGCAGGAGTTCCTGGCCCAGGCATTCTCCTCCCCTCAGTTCCAAGGGGTGCTTAAAAGCACACAAATTAAGACCGGAGGGAAGTACCGTAGTGCATGGGACGCCCTCGTCGAGAAAGTAATGCAGGTTCTTGGTATCGAGGCGAAACACGCCTCAGCATTTAGCGAAGCATTATCTATCGCAGCGCAGTTGGCGAGCACGGACGTAAGCGGCACGCCGTTACAGGCGCAGTCCACCAAGGGCGGAAGCACCTTCGTTTCCCAAGTTCAGAAGGACCTGAAGTCATTCCTTGGCAAAGGCTACGATAACCTCGTGAAACGAGGGAAACTTGAAGTAGTGCGGAACGAGGTTGAGCTAGGAGAAGGGGGCGAGGTGCTCCGGACCTCGTCCGGCAAGATCGCAGGTTCTTACTTCCCCAACCAGAGAAAAGTCGTCCTGTTCTCCGACAACCTAGCTCCTGGAGATGTCGAAGACATAATGAGGCACGAGGCCGGCCATGCCCTCCTGAAGGAAGACAAGCTGTTCCGCGCCAAGCGATCTGCGATCCTGAAGGACTTTGCTATTCTCGCAAGGAACAATCCGAAGATCAAGGAGGCGTTTGCTCGCGTGCCGAAGGACACCGCCGCAGGCTTCCGAGGGGAAGAAGCCCTCATGTACTGGCTCCAGGAGCCTGCGAACAGGAAACACTCGCTTTTCAAGCGGATAATCTCCGCCGTCAAGGCCGCGCTCTACCGTCTCGGCATCGCTCATGGCCTACTCTCTGAGTCCGACCTCGTCGCCTTATTTTCACAAGGGACGAAGGCTTGGAGCCGGAGGACTGAGGACCAAGTACCTACCGGGGACTTGAGTAAGATACTTGCAAGGTTGGACCAACCGGAGCAACTCTTCTCCGTAGTCTCCGACAAAATGAAAGCAGGACAGGTCAAACTTGACCAAATCCTCGACGCAGTCCAAGACCCGAAGAGTCGTCTCCGCGACATCTACATCAAGTATGCCAAGCAGTGGCTGGCGGTAATGCCGAGATCTCACCTGGCGCAGACCCTCGGGAAGAAGATCCACTGGCTGAAAGATATCGACAATCACAATAAGAAGATGGAGGCGATTAAAGCGCAGCTTCCAGATGATTTCTATGCCATCTACCAGGATGCGGAGCGCATCGCCGATAAAAACTCCGGCCTGAAAGCGTTCAACAATCTCCTCCTCACTGGGACGTTCAACCAGATGACGCCTTGGCTCGACGAGACTGAGCAAGACTGGTTTGATAAGTCAGGGCCTGCAGCGCTTCAGAAAGAAGCGACTGAGAAGGCTTGGAAGAAAGAAGGCATGGCGAAGTCGACAGGTAAGACCTTCGCCGAAGCGTACCAGGAAGTGAGAACTGCGTGGGACAAGTTGAAGCCTGCCGAGCAGGAACAGGTGAAAAAGATCGTTGACTATCTAGCGTCCCTCCGGGAGCGAGAGAGAAATAATTTACTTGCAGTAATCGAAGCCTCGTCGGAGGGGAACCCGACGCTCCGCGAACAACTGATGACCCAGTTCAACGCTACGTTCGGCAAACTGAGAGGCATCTACGTGCCTCTCTCCCGGTACGGCGAGTACATCCTGAAGTTCACGACGAAGGACGGACGGGAGCAGACTGAATTCTTTACCTCCCCTGGCGAGAGACGGGCGTTCCGCAAACAGATGGAAGCCCAAGGCGTAGACCCCGACACCTTTGTCGAAGATGTGAAGAGGGAGACTCAGAAAGGCGAAGCCGTTATCCCACAGGCTCTGCGAGAGCAGCTTGGCAAAGCCCTCGAAGCGAAGTACCTGACCGGAGTCGATCTTGCCGATGCAGACGCGGTAAACGAAGCGCAGCAGCGAGCAGCCGATGCTTTCTCCGACTTGAACCAGGTTATCCTCCGCTGGATGCCGGAGACCTCCGCGCTGAAAAACTCCATTCATCGTAAGAACGTTCTCGGCGCCAGCACTGACATGCTTCGCAGCTCGATGGACTACGTCCTGAGACACGCAGGCTCCATCGCGTGGATGGAGTATGGGCGGAAGATCGAGGCGGATATCCAGGGGTTTGAGCAGGAGAACAAGGACAAAGTTGCCGACCGGGAAGGCTCCATTAATATGGACATGAGAACGCACCTCGTCAACGACGCCAGAAGGTGGTTCCAAGCAGTTAAGAACGAGCGAGTCAGTCCGATCGCTTCGACACTGGGAAAATTTAGTACGGCATACTACATGACTTCGCCTTCAACCTTCCTGGTCCAGCTTACCCAGTTGCCGGTGCTCACTCTCCCCGCCCTCGCCCGGAAGTTCGCGTCCCTGCCTAAGGCGACCGCCGCCCTCTCAGAGGGCCTTTGGAAAGCCTTCAATAAGAAGTATAGTAAAGAGGCGATGTATGGCGACGCTGATGTAAACCGGGTCTATGCCGACCTCCACCTGAAGGTCACCGAAAAGAACAGGGTTGGTGATCGGCGGCTCGGAGAGGACTTCTTTTCTCCGGCTGAGATGCTGCAGAAGATTAAGGGGCTAGGCACAGGCAAAGCCGGTGACTACAAGCGAGAACTCCTTGCCCTCCGGGAGTCTCTCGCCAAGGGCGACCTTGATATCTCCGCCGTCCACGAGGCGAGCGATATCGCTCAAGGGAAACAGACTACCGCCGTAGGTAAGATCCTGCGCTACGCGATGCTGCCCATGCAGCACGGAGAATTAGGGAGTCGTAAAGCGACGGTGCTTGCCAGTTACAAACTGGCGACGGACGCGAAGAAAGATTTCTTCTCCGCCTTGGAGGACTCCTCGGAGATCGTCGGCGGCACCCTCTACAACTACGCCAAGTCCGATAAGGGCTGGTTCATGCAGGGCGACACCGTCAGGACTCTGACTACGTTCCAGACGTACAGGATAAAGACTGCGCTCCGCATGGGTATTCTGCTGATGCAATCCCTGAAGGGCGAAACTCCAGAAGTGAAGAAGGAAGCGTTCAAGGAGTTCCTCGGGGTAACTGCGATGTCCGCAGCTCTAGCGGGAGTACACGGCACGATCATCGGCGGTATCGTTTTCGGCCTTGCCAACCTCTTTGGCGGCGATGACGACGAACCTTACGACGCTGAGATGGAGTTCGATAACTGGGTCAATGAGAACGCAGGCAGCCTCTTCGGAGGCATCATTTCCTATGGTCTTCCGACAGCAGTCGGCGTCAATGCGTCAAAACGCATCGGCATGGGCGACCTCTACGGTGTTTCTTCTGAGCCTCCAGAGAACATGCACGGAGCGCAGCTTGCTGCGTGGTACGCCGGCAACCTCATCGGCCCGAGCTTCTCCGTGGCGCAGTCGTGGGTCAAGGGCTATGACCAGATGGTGAACAAAGGGAACTTCATGCGAGGGCTTGAAGAGGCCCTGCCGAAACCTCTGAAGGACGGGCTGAAGGCTTTCCGTGTTGCGTCCGACGGACTGAAGACCGGGGCTGGGAAAAAGATCCTTTCCGATGAGGCCATCGGCCCTGACGAGATCCTGATGATCGGCCTAGGCTTCCGGCCAGACGAAGTTGCGAAAGCGCAGGGCGCCGAGCGGAGTTTGAACAAGATAGGTACTCAGCTCTCCGAACGGAGAGGGCGGCTCATTCGAGACGCCGCCAAGGCGATTGTAGAAAGCGAGGATACTGAGGGGCCGATGTCGGCCATCGCCACCTTCAACGCAAAGCTCCCGCTATTTGCGATCAACGGGAGCGACTTGCGGCCTGCGGTACGAAAGCTCGTCCTTGGCGAGGTCGGAACTACTGGGCTTCGTCAGAGGCAGATTGCTTCGCAATTTGGTGTGCCGGTTTATCAGGGGGAGTAGAACCCCCCAGTAACTGCAATTACCCATAAGGAGATAGTTGCGGCAAAGAAAACTATTGCCGCCCCTGCCAGAATTATCTTGTCCCTCATCTCTTCTCCTCCTTTGGTGCTGCCCTGCCTTGCGGGGCAGGCTTCGCCCCAGTCTTCTTCCACTGAGGCACCCTCACTACGTGATCAGGCCCGGTAGTCCCTCGCCACCGACAACAAGAGTCGTCACATAATTCACGCGCTTCGGCGCAACAACAGTAGATCATTTTTCCTCCTTGTCAGGCAACGCCATCCATCCAGTAGGTTCGCCGTAGTGCAGATGTAGAAGTTCGCCGCTGCAAGGTTCGACCCACGCTACGCCGTCTATGCATCCGTTCCCGCCTTCTGCATAGTACCAGTCCCATCTCCCGACGCGCATTACGTCTTCGAAGAACCGAAGCAGAATATCCGGAGGCTCTACCCATAAAGGGTCAGTGACTCTTTCTGCGCCGCCACCTTTTGGCGCAGTCTCCACTGGCAACCATTCTTTCATCATTTCTCCTCCATCAGCCGATCAGCGGCGATCGCGGCGTAGCCACAAATATCAACATAGTTGTCACGCTTAGGCTTCTGCCCCTGGCACCGAGCGACCTTGAACAATATCATCATGTGGTCCACATCCAGGGATGTGAGTAAGTCCACCAATTTGTACTCGGCAGGATCGAAGCCATGGGCGATCAAAACTTTCTTCTGCACCTCTATGAGGTAAGTACTCCAGTACTTCGCCACCAAGGCGAACGAGTCCTCCGGGTTCCCGTACTGATCTTGCCGCTCGCCGCAGATCGTCGCTTTGGCCTCGGCGAGGCAGTCGCCGAGCTTGAGAGAACGAGGGATCTCCTCGTATAGAGCAACCCACTCTCCTCCGCAAGAACGGCAGAGACCGGAGCCTTTGTCTACCTCCACCTCGTCGGAGTTGCCACAATGTGGGCAGGGAGTAGTTTTGGCTTCGCTTGGTGCCGTTTGCACTCTGGCCCTCCAATTAGTCATACATTTGTTTACATCCTCCGCAACTCTGGAGAACGCCTCTAGTCGAACGGCTTCGATAGCTTCTTCCGCTTTCTTTACTGCGATGCTGTCGCGCTCCACGCATCTGAACCCTGGAAAATCTCCATGTTTCTCGCATGTTCCGCGCATTCCTCTTCCTCCGAAGTAAAAGCAAATAGCGCTCGCTCGCTCGCGCCGATTATGTTGTCGTCGACAAGTATCCGCCAGTTCGTCGACCTTTCTACAAACGAGAACAGTGCTTCCATTTCTAGCCTCCTTCGACGAGGTATCAGCACAAGTAAGTATTTACCAGGCGAAAGCCCATTCGTCTCCGACCTCAGCTCCTTCGTTGTCAAGGGTCTTGAGTCCTCCCAGACAATGGTAATTTCTGGGCAAACCTTCCATCGATCCTTGTACATCTTGAAATAGTAGTCCGCAGATCCTGCAGTGCTAAGGACGGTTTTTCCTGACATAATGATGGCTTTATAAAGCTCGAACCACGCATCTTGGTCTGTCATTTCTTTTCCTCCAATTCAAAGACCGACTTCTCGAAATGTCCAAGGTTGTGGGCCTCCATATATTCTTCCGCTTCGTCTTCCGAGTCGAACGGGCCTACTACGCCTTTGACGCCGTCGAAGATTCCGCCGTAGATTATTACGTATTTCATCTCTTTTCCTCCCACATCCGAAGTAAATTCTCACACATAGTGCGATATGTCCTTGTCTGCACCTGCAAGCTCTGTTCCGTGTCGACCCACATCAGAACGATGATGCAAAGGATAGCGCCAGAGATATTCCCTGTTGCGCCGAGGAGTATCCCCCAAGCCCCTATGCCTATTACATAGAGGATAAGGAACACTTCAGCCCCCGGTGAGGGGCATTCTGAGAGTTTCATTTCTTTTCCTCCTCAATAGTAAGACCAGCGAACAAAGCAAGAGCAGCCAATATGGCTACAACAAGCTGACTAACTGGACCCAT